>Ga0206679_10004523_pt1 | contig 10389 bp, 7 predicted proteins | sample M110012015metaG_FD_155464 | JGI IMG/M metagenome (GOLD analysis project Ga0206679, IMG submission 155464) | Ammonia-oxidizing marine archaeal communities from Monterey Bay, California, United States - M1 100m 12015 | ecosystem: Environmental > Aquatic > Marine > Intertidal zone | place: USA... | reverse complement strand
TCTAGTTTTGTCACGGGCTCAGAACTTGTGATTGATGGTGGTTACACCAGTGTTTAAGTGCCGTTAGGCCAAAGCAATTATAGCAGGTCGGGTATTCGGTGATTGATCGAACTGTTTTTTGGTTGAGTTTCTAGTGTGACCGAGGCATCTTAGGGCATCGGTCGGTATTCCGGTCCGCTTATTAAGCAGATATTATGCAGATATTATATAGCAGGTATTTAAAAGCGAATATTATAAAGCAGATATTATAGAGAGATTCGACATGCACTTAGCAAATATAGCAAAGCAGCAACCAGATAAAGCAGCTTATATCATGGCAGCGACCGGCCAGACATTTACCTTTCAAGATCTGGAAAGAGGGTCGAACCAGATGGCTCACCTGTTTCGGGAAATTGGCTTGAAGCGTGGTGACCATATTGCAATTCTGCTGGAAAATCATCCTTTGTTCCTGCAGATCTGTGTTGCCGCACAACGCTCGGGCCTGTACTTTACTGCGATCAGTTATCGCCTTCAGGCCGATGAGGTGGAGTACATTGTAACTGACTGTAATGCCAGGGTATTTATTACTTCCAGGGATCAACAAGGCATTGTCGAGAGGCTGTTAGGGAAATTACCTGTCCTGGATAAGGCTTATATGCTTGACGGTGTGCATGCAGGCTTTGAATCTTTCGAATCGGCCCTTGAAACACAACCGGATACACCGATAAGTGATGAGAGTATTGGTACTTCGATGCTTTATTCATCCGGTACCACAGGTCGTCCAAAAGGCGTTTTGCGACAATTACCCGAAGGTGTTTGGGGCGACGACGACGCTGCTGGTATGTTCAGAGTTCTTTATGGTGCCACTGATGAGAGTATCTATCTGAGTCCTGCACCTCTGTACCACGCTGCTCCGTTGGGTTTTACGCTTATTTTCATGCTGGGCGGAATGACCTGTGTGATCATGGAGCATTTTGGGGCCGAGCGGGCGCTCAAGACGATCGAAAAATATAAAGCGACCCATAGTCAATGGGTTCCAACCATGTTTGTGCGGATGCTGAAACTGGACCCGGCAATCCGCCTGCAATACGACTGTTCCAGTCTGAGCTGTGCTATTCACGCCGCAGCGCCCTGTCCAGTACCGATCAAAGAACAGATGATTGATTGGTGGGGGCCCGTTATCTATGAGTATTATGCTGGTTCGGAGGGGAATGGTTTTGTTGCCATCACGTCTGAGGAATGGCTTGCTCATAAAGGCTCGGTGGGCAGAGGCCTGACCTCGGTCATGCATATCTGCGATGACGATGGCAACGAGCTGTCGCCCGGTGAGTCAGGCACCATCTACTTTGAAGGTGGCGGCGAGTTTGAGTACTATAACGATGCAGAAAAAACAGCTGAATCGCGCCATGAAAAAGGCTGGTCAACGCTCGGTGATGTCGGTTATATGGACGAAGAAGGGTACCTGTACCTGACTGACCGGAAAAGTTTCATGATTATTTCCGGGGGCGTCAATATTTACCCGCAGGAGACTGAAAATCTACTGGTTACCCATCCGAAAGTGATGGATGTGGCAGTATTTGGAATACCTAACGAGGATTTTGGTGAAGAAGTAAAAGCAGTTGTTCAACCCATTAACTGGGATCATGCCGGTGCAGAGCTGGCGGCAGAGCTTATTGAATTCTGTCGGGACAACATCTCTCATCTGAAATGCCCAAAGAGTGTCGATTTTGAAAGAGAATTGCCCCGCCATGCAACCGGGAAACTCTATAAGCGACTGTTAAAAGATCGATACTGGGCGGATCACTAGCCGACCTGATACTCAGGCAAGCGGCTGTACCAGCGACGTTTGAGCGTGGCATTGGCCTGATGCCTACTTGGCTGATTGATCGTCAATGCTTGAGCAAATTAGCTGGTGCATACTGGTCGGTCATTGGCCGAACAGTCTCATCCCAATCCCGGGTCGTCGCCATATATCTGGGAAAGTCCTCGATGTTGATGTAATAGGGCGCCAGGCGGTTGGCCAGTCGTTTTGCCCGGCCAGCTAGAATAGCTCGGGAAGGCAGTGGTTGCGGACCTGATATAATCACCCGGTTGCCGGTCAGAGGCATTTTAAAGTTAAAGAAATTACCAAATACTGATCTATAAGTAACTGATTCATAATTATATAATTTAGAGGATGAGAAGGTGTTGGCAACCACCACTCCGGTGCTCGTGAGTAAAGATCTGACTTCTTCAAGAAATTCCTTGGTCATCAGGTGCTCCGGGATGTACTCACCGGTAAACGCATCAAGAATAATGATGTCGTAACTGTTTTTTCTGATCTGGGCTCTTTTAATGAAGACACGTGCATCGGCAATGCTGACCTTGACCTGGTCAGATTCCTTGAATTTAAAGAATTGCTGCGCCACGCGGTATACTGCGGCATCGATTTCAACGACATCAATAACGGCGCTGGGGAATAACTGGCTCAGTGTTTTTGGTAGGGTGCCACCGCCCAGCCCGACAATTAAAATACTTGCCGGGTTGTCCTGTAATAGCAACGCAGCAAAAGTCATTTTCGTGTAGGGGAATACCACTTCCTGAGGTCTGTCCAGGTTGATGCAGGACTGGCGAGAGTCCCTGCGCCGCATCGCGAAAACAAGGCATCTACGGTCCCGCGCTTCCCTGACCTCAATGTTTCTATAAAGTGATTTTTCCTTGTGGATTACTGAATCTGCCTGAGCTGGCTGACCCAGCAGGGTCAGCCAGGCAAGGATCGCTGCTGTTACTACAGATCGGCTCATCTGAGAGATTTCCTGCCAACCCAGAGGGCGGTCATACCGGCGACGCCTAGAGCGAGAATCATGGATATGACGATGGTGTTCATTTCAAACCATAGCACCAGGTAGAAGGAAGTCAGCAGGGTGCCCAGTGCACTACCCAGAGTGGACACAAAATACAGTCCGCCGGCGACCTGGCCACTGTGACCTGCATTTTCGACCATGAGCCTGACTGAGTAGGGAGCAATCATCCCGAGAATAGCCGTAGGAACAAAAAACAGCAGCGTGGATGCAATTAAAGAACCGTATCTCGGATCCTCTATCCGGGTGAACACCGATTCCATGGCTAGATCAGAAAAGAACACGATGGGTAGCAGTGCGATGGCCGCGACTAGAAAAAAAGTGCCGAACTTGAACAGGTCTGGATTCCTCAGAGAAAGTTTGCCACCGATCAGGTAGCCAGTAGATAGAGCCACCATGAAAATACTGATGATGCTGCCCCAGACGTAGATACTGCTGCCAAAATATGGCGCTAGAATACGACCGCCCAATAATTCGACTGACATGATGATAAAGCCACTGGTAAAAGCAAGGCTCATGACTAACCCCGGGGAAGTGATGGTCCGAGTTGGAAGGACGTTGACGGCAGCACTGCTCATAATACCTATCTCTGGGTGATCGGCTGCAGTATACATGATGGTTATTTGCAAGCATAAGAATCTACTGCAATGAGTGCCTCAGAACCGCTTTTATGTCAGAATGGCGTCCGAATAATTATCATGGTTTTCCTGATTGAAATCTCTTCTGCGATTATTGCCTTATCTTAAGCCTTACAAGGGGCAGATAATGGTTGGCTTCGTGGGCTTTTTCGGGGCGCGTCTTTTTGAAACCAGCACCTATTATTTTGTCGCTGAAGGTATTGATGCCATTGGCGAGATGTTGTCTGAGTTACCGGCAGCATTCCCTTACTCGGTGGGTGAAATTGGCTTGTTCATTGTGCTCACCGTGCTGCTGAGATTCGTATGTGTAGTTCAGGCACGTCGGGCTTTTCGCCGGGTAGGTCAACAAGTCTCCTTTGATCTAAGAGAGCAGTTATTCGCATCGGTTCAGCAACAAGGCAGTGATTTCTTTTCGCGTATTGGCGTGGGCGATATCATGACCCGCGCAATCCAGGATATTTCACTGGTTCAGCGGCTGATTGCTTTCGGCCTGATCCAGATAGTCATTATGGTGTATGCGCCGCTGTTTGCCTTGTCTGCCATGTTAGTGAAGTCAGTGAGTTTAACCCTGCTGATACTGCCACTGCTGCCTTTGATTTACATTTATGCCCAATGGGTTGCAACTAAAATGGCGGTTACTTCAAAGGCCGTACAGGAGTCATTGTCCGAACTTGCGGCGCATACCCAGGAAAACCTCAGTGGTATCCGGACAATCCAGGCCCAGGCACAGGAAGAAAATGAAATAAGACGGTTTTTTAGAACCAACGATCAGTATGCCAGCGCTTTTTACGAACAGGCCCGAATTGGTTCTTTAATGTCTGCCTGGATGCCCTGGCTGACTGCCTTGTCACAACTGACTATTATTGTTTACGGTGGTCACCTGGTGTTGACCGGGGTTTTATCCGTTGGTGATCTGATTTTCTTTCTGGCTTGTTTAAACATGTTGTTGCAACCGATTAGAATGGCGGGATTTTTCATCACCCTGGTTGCCAGGGCAAGTGTCGGGGTCGATCGGCTCTGTGAAATATTTGATGCGCCTGCGGAGATTGTGGATCAGCCCAGTGGACGCACCGCTACCAGCATACAAGGGAGTTTTGATATCTGCGACCTGAGTTTCAGTTATCCCCGGAGCCCATATCCTGTGCTGAGTAATATTAGTCTTTCCATCAAAGCCGGAGAATCCATTGGTATTGTCGGCAGGGTGGGTTCGGGAAAATCTACCTTGTTAAAGCAGTTTACTCGAATGCTGGACCCGCCAGCGGGCACTTTATTCCTTGATGACATTGATGTCAGGGAGTATCCGTTAGCGCTGCTAAGGTCGCAGATTGCGCAGGTCTTGCAGGATCCTTTCCTGTTTGGCGAACCACTTCGTAATAACATCAGTTATGATGATCCTGAACGTGCCCTTGAATTTATCTGGGAATCAGCTGATTCGGCAGCCTTGCGAGGAACTATAGAGGAGTTCCCCAAGCAGATGGAAACGCTGGTTGGTGAGCGCGGGGTTACCTTAAGTGGTGGTCAGAAACAGCGCACAACCCTGGCTCGAGGTTTAATCCGCGATTCAGCTGTCCTTATTCTTGATGATTGTTTCAGTTCTGTTGATACCGAAACCGAAGAGCACATCTTAAGCCGGTTAAAGCAGCTGCGAGACGGTAAAACCACAATTTTGGTTAGTCATCGAGTGTCTACCCTAAGGCATACCGACCGTATCGTTGTGTTGGAGGAAGGTCGTATTGCAGAGCAGGGGACGCATCACCAGCTACTCGATCTTGATGGTATCTATGCGGAGTTGGAACGCCTGCAGACACAGGGCATGTCGCCCGCCAAGCCCGCCGCAGAGCCGGTTTAAGATGAATACTATTACTAAACCTGAAAACACTTCTACCGGCAGAGCGCGCGATCATGCCATGTTTGATGCTGAGCTTTCCGGTGCAGTACTTAATTTTCACTTACTGAAACGCATTGTTTCGTGGCTAAAACCCTACCGCATTAGATTGCTGGTTAGTGGTGTACTGGTGTTAATCGCCAGTTTCACATCGGTGGTAATGGAAGTGGTGATCAGCAGAGTGCTGGTGGACTATATTATCGTGGGTGACGCTAATAGCGTTATGCCGGATCTTGGTATGATCGAATTTACTCGGTCGGTAGAGACGTTGTTTGCATTGTCGCCTCTGTATGCAGCCGGTGCTGTTTTCTTTGTTTTGATGAGTCTGTCAGCCGTGCTGGGTCACTGGCACAGGTTGACCTTGATTGATGCGATCGTGCGGGCTTTAAGAGATTTGCGGCAGGACCTGTTTTCTCACCTGGAGAGTCGCCCCAGTTCTTTTTATGATCGTGTCCCGGTGGGAAGGATCATGACCCGCGTCACTAATGATGTCGAAGCTCTGTATGAGATGCTGCGAGGAATGGGCAGTCTGCTGGGTGAATTCGTACCGTTTCTGGTTGCCTTGACTATTATGCTGTCAACCAGTGTGGAGCTGACCGGTATTTTATTACTGCTGGTGCCTATTGTTGGTGTGGCTACATTCTATTTCAGAAGGGCAACCAGAGATATTTTTCGACGGGTCAGGAACAGCGTTTCCGCATTGAATCAGTATCTTCAGGAAAACCTGTCGGGTATGCAGGTTGTACAGCTGAGCCAGAGGCAGGATCGCAACAGATCAGAATACACCAGGATTAACAAAGAGAACCTGAGTCAGGAATTCAAGTCCATCGACCTGTCGACTTTTTACGGTGCCTTCAATGATTCTCTCGCCTCCATTGGGCTGGGAATTATTATCTACTATGGGGCCGGTGCGGTAGTGCAGGACGTTATGTCTCTGGGTGGCGTTATTTTGTTTACCCGGTTCATGAATATGTTATTTACGCCCGTTGTGATGCTCGGTGAGCAGCTGAATGTGCTGTTTAGAGCTATGGCAAGCGGCGAACGTATTTTCCAGGCGCTGGACTGGGATGAGCAGATTCACGAACCGGCGAATCCAAAGCAATTGCCCCAGCGACTTGCCGGCAAGGTTGAATTTCGTAATGTGCATTTTTCCTATACCACCGGTACGCCTATCCTCAAAGGTGTTAGCGTGACTGTGCAGGCAGGGGAAAAACTGGCGATAGTCGGGCCGACTGGCTCTGGAAAGAGCACCATGATTCGATTGCTGGGCCGTTTTTATGATTTCCCGCCGGGTCAGATATTCCTCGATGATATTGATTTAAATGAACTGCATTCAAGAGATGTTCGCCAGAGAATCGGCGTGGTATTGCAGGATTTCCATATTTTTTCCGGGACTATTTTAGATAATATTTCCCTGGGGAGCGAACAGATCAGCCGTGAAAAGGCCATAGCAGCAGCCAAAACAGTCAATGCCCACCCGTTCATTGAAAGGCTGGAACTGGGTTACGATACCGAGTTAGTTGAACGGGGTGCCAATCTTTCCCAGGGCCAGCGTCAACTGCTGGCATTCGCCCGCGTCTTAGCCGCAGATCCTGAAATTCTTATTCTTGATGAGGCCACTGCCAGTATTGATACGGAAACAGAAATACTTATTCAGGATGGGCTGCGTAAATTAATGGTGGGTAGAACATCTATATTAATAGCCCATCGGTTGCAGACTATTCAGGAAGCAAACCATGTATTGGTGCTGCATCTGGGTGAGGTAAAAGAGTACGGCACGCACCAGGAATTGATAGCCGCTGATGGTCTGTACCGAACCTTGCACGAACTCCAGTTCCAGGATGTAGTTCTTGATAAAGACGGTGAACCGATTATCGATTAAGGGATATCCGGCACGGCACAAGCTTATGCTGGGCTTTACTTTTAGCGACTTTAACTCAAAGCCTTGTTCGGTCTAACCAGTCCTGGCTGACCACAAAGCCTCGGCTGATTTCCTGGCCCAGGGAATCAATCATTGCCACATGAGTCGTCTGGGTACCTAACGATGTCTGCAATAGATCAAGTGCCTGGGCATAGTTTAATAGGGTGAGGTTGTCAGATGCAGCTATTGGCGAAAGCCACAGGTGTTTTTCGAGATAGACCCATTGAACCCTGGTGCTGGAAAAAAGGCGAATGAAATCAGGTAGCGTTATCCACCAGCCGCGTAAGTGACCTGCGTTGGCACAGGCAGGGAATTGGGCAGTGCCCGCTATAAATTCCTGCCAGGGATAAAACAGGCGGCCTTTAACCAGGCAGGCGGTCTGGGTGATCGGCTTTATGTTCATCCTGCTCAACACTGTTTCTGCTTCGGGTGATTTGGATAACGGCAGTTGATGATCCAGTAATCGATTCAGTTTTCGATCGAGGCGGTCTTCGGGGTTTGGGCCAAACCAATTGCTTGGTTGCTTCAGATCGTGCCTGCCGAGGTAGAATTTAACGGCAAGTTCCCAGTGTTCTATGCGCCCGTTACAGTTAACGATGATGTCAAACTCTCCCAGCGTGCGCTGCTGTCCGCGAACCGGCAGGTTGCTTGCCAGAAGGTGGTAACCACTCATTTTTGAAATGGCAGCCTGCCATAGCTGCTCAAATTGAATACCGAGTCGAAAGTGGTGCCAGTCATCCGGGGCAGGCCAGGGGATATCGAAGTCGTGCAGGGGCAGCGCAGCGTACCACTGGACATCCGGAAACCGGTTATCTAGGGTGTGTAGCAGGGGATTGCTCCTGATGGCCCAGTACGCATCCGCGCTACGTTTTCTGGTATCCGGATCATTGATCATATATTGACTCAACTTAGGAGGATCAAGTAGTTGTGCGGTTAGTGCAATTTACATCGAGTTCAGTAGTATCATAGCGTTTCTTTGAGAAAATTGAGTTGACCTTATGAGTATTCGCGCAGCCCTGATGAATTTTGTTATCAGAAGAACAGTGAAACCTCAATTGCCGGATAAGGCAGCTGATGTGAAAGCTTTCAGAGAACGGATGGCGGGTGCCGGCAATTTAACGCCGAAAGCACCGACGGGCGTCTCTTTCAAAGCGTGCCAGGTTAACCAGGTCAGTTGCGAGTGGGTTAGCCCTGAACAAACAAACACCTCGGCTGTATTATTATATTTCCATGGTGGCGGTTATGTGATGGGCGATGCAGTAGGGCATCGCAATCTGTCCTGGCGTCTTGCCAGAGCCAGCGGTATGCGGGTACTCATGGTAAACTACCGGTTAGCCCCGGAAACACCCTTCCCAGCGGCTTTGCAAGACGCCACCGCAGTATTTGAGTGGCTGCTCAGCCAGGGTTACGCTGCTGATAAAATAGTTATAGGCGGTGATTCGGCCGGCGGCGGGCTGGCACTGGCAACGCTGCTTAACCTGAAGAACTTAGGCACCGACCTGCCGGCAGCCGCAATTCTGATCTCACCCTGGGTTGATTTAACGCTCAGCGGCACATCCTATATTGGCAATAAGGCCAAAGATCCCATGCTGACCCGGTCGGTGCTGGCCACCTGGGCTGAGTGTTATCTCTCCGGCAGAGAAGCGACAGCGCCACTGGCTTCGCCCTTGTTTGCTGACTTGAATGATTTACCACCGATGCTGGTTCATGTCGGTAGCACCGAAATTCTCAATAGTGACTCGGAGCGCCTGGTCGATAAAGTGATTGAGTTGGGCGGCTCTGCAGCGCTCAAGGTCTGGCCTAAAATGGTACATGTGTTCCACCTCTTTGCCGGGCGTATCCCCGAAGCCGATCAGGCAATTAATGAACTTGGCGATTATTGTCGTGCCAACATAGCAAACCCTTCGTGAACACAGTTGACCCAATTGCCCGGCACCTGGTTTTGCTTGGTGGTGGCCATAGCCATGTCATTGTGCTGCGCATGCTGGGCATGAATCCCGTTCCTGGCCTGCAGGTGACGTTAATAAGTCCAGATCGACGAACCCCTTATTCAGGCATGTTACCGGGCTATGTCGCAGGCCATTATCGGGAAGAGGAAATCCACATTGAGCTGGATCCGCTGTGCAGGTTTGCCGGAGCAGGGCTTATCCAGGGTAGTGTGACGGGTCTTGATCCTCAGGCCAATAAAGTCTACATGACTGGCCGACCCCCTATTGAGTTCGACGTACTATCCATTGATATCGGTATTACACCTGATTTGGCGGGCTTGAGCAGTACATCTCCTGACTTGATTGCTGTAAAACCGATAGGTTCGTTTATAGCTCAATGGAAGGAGTTTCTTGCAGAGCGGGACACGGTTTGCGCCATCGCCGTGGTCGGCGGGGGTGCTGCGGGGGTAGAGCTGTGTCTGTCCATAGCGCACCGTCTTCAGGCAGAGCAGCCAGGCAGGATAAGCCAGCTGGGAGATCGGATACATCTATGTACTTCGCCACCGGGTCTGCTGCCAGGCTATTCCTCGGCGATAAGGCGACGTTTCAGGCGGGAGTTGGACGATGCTCATATCGTGTTGCACGAGAACTTTACCGCGGCTGAGTTTGAGCAGGGTGTATTAAGGTCAGATACCGGCTCGACAATAAAAGCGCAGAAGGTTTTCTGGGTGACCAATGCAGCCCCGCAGCGATGGTTAGCCGGTGCCGGTGTTGCAACCGATGACAGTGGCTATATGGCTGTCAATGCCAGTCTGCAAAGCCTCAGTCATCCGCATATTTTTGGCGCAGGTGACACGGTCCAGGTGGTTGATTATCCTAGGCCCAAGGCAGGTGTTTTTGCGGTCCGCCAGGGTGAGCCGCTATTTCGAAATATCGTTAGTTTTTTACAAGGGGGTGGCACTCGGGCCTTTAAACCACAGCGATCTTTTCTATCTTTGATTTCCACTGGCAAGCGCAGCGCGGTCGCTGCCAAGGGGGCCTTTGTTGCTCAGGGCTCACTCTGCTGGACCTGGAAGGATTGGATCGATCGACGATTTATGGACCGGTTTCGTTTGTTGCCGGCCATGGCAGAAACCGATAACAAGCCGGGTCTGCTGGCTGAATTTGATGATCAGATGCAATGTGGAGGTTGCGGATC
>Ga0206679_10004521_pt1 | contig 10391 bp, 8 predicted proteins | sample M110012015metaG_FD_155464 | JGI IMG/M metagenome (GOLD analysis project Ga0206679, IMG submission 155464) | Ammonia-oxidizing marine archaeal communities from Monterey Bay, California, United States - M1 100m 12015 | ecosystem: Environmental > Aquatic > Marine > Intertidal zone | place: USA... | reverse complement strand
CTTCCTTTGGAATCGATGCCTATTCAATCACCTACTCAGACATATGACGAACGACAAGTCATGGAAGTAATGGAAGAAGTGGGTGTTACCGATAAAGATGCTATTCTCGCTGAAGCGGTTCACCACGACGATGACCAAAATCAGCACCTTGAATATCAGGAACTCAAATCGGCAGCCGAAGTAGTTGCAGCAACGCAAGAAATTCAGCAAGTCATTGAACAAGTCGAAGAACCGGTGGTCCAAGAGCCTCCTGTAGTCATCGAAGAAGTTGAAGACAAGCCGATTAACTTGGATGATTTAGTAGAGCAAGCAACGTCACTCATTCGTTCGGGCGAACCAAAGTCTGCATTAGAATTACTTAGCCCTCATCTCAAAACAATTGGGGCTGAGCACGCTGGCGCTTGGAGAATTGCAGGTGGAGCAATGGCTCGACTTGAACTCGATGACCACGCAATATCAGCACTGGAACATGCACAGTCAATTGACCCCAATCAAGGTACTGGTTGGTTCAATTTGGGCTCAATTCATCAGCGGAAGGGCGATAATTCAGTTGCAATTGAATGCTACTTAAAGGCCATGAATGTTCAAAACGATTACCTCAAAGCTGCGATTAAATGTAGTCAACTATGCAACCAAACAGGCGATATTGAAAACTATCTAAATTCCACTCGGACACTTCTACAAATCGAGCCAAACAATTCCGCACGTGATGAATTCATTAGAATCCTCATCGAATTGGCTGAAGGGGAAGCAAATGTTTTGGAATCTGTTCAAGGTATTCCTCCAACACTCCCGGAAGGTCCACATTTTGCACAAGAAGCCCTTGAATACTTAGGCGAAGGTGAAACTGAATTCCATGCTCGTGCACACACTGCTGCTAAGAATGATGTTCAAGCAGTAACAATTTGGAAATCAATGATAAAAAACGATGGACAGAATTCCACAATTTGGAGAGGACTCGCTCGTTCTTTGGAATCCGCAGGTGATTTGGATACTGCCCAAAAGTGCCATAGAAAGGCTGACCAACTTAGCGGTGGGGTTGCAGTAGAAGAAGTCGCACCAGTTCCCATCGAACCAGCAACTACAGAGGCAGTTGAGGTAATTGAAGACCCGCATGAAACACAGGCTGATTATTACATGAATGCTCTTGGATTGCAACCAGAACAAGTTCCTCAAACTACTATTGAATCATCAACTTCGCTATTAATTGATTCTGCACAAATTCTTAATGAACGCCCTGTGTTCGAGCAAACCCCAGAAGAACAACAACCAATTCAAAGTTCATTTGATTTGACGGCGGCGGCGGCTCAAGCTCAACAATTAGCTTCTTCCGCAATTGATACGGAAGTCGATTCAAGTTCAGTTTCAAACCAAGATGTGGCGTGGTACAATCAGGGAGTTGGTTTGATTGAAGACGGTAAATATAAAGAAGCACTCTCATGCTTTGACCGTGCACTACCTTCATTTTCTGGAGACGATGAAATGATTATTAGAATCCTCAATGGACGAGGAAACGCCTATTACTATCTTGAAGAATATCCAAAATGCGTTGAATCTTATCATCAAGCAATGCTAATTCGACCTACCGAAGTTCGTGGAAAAACTCTCTACAACATGGGTAGTGCATATGCTGAAATGGAACGTTACCCCGATGCTATGAAATGTTTTGAACAGGCAATACCTAGAGGACTTGAAACTGAAGAAGTCAAGCGTGCTAAAGAACAAATACGAAGATGTGGAATTCTTTTGAAGGAAGTTGAACGTAAAAATAAACGTCGTTGAAAGCCTTGAGAATCACGGTTTCAAAGAACAGGTTCATAGAGAAGTGCTGTTTGGAATCAACATGGACTGCGGAACATGTGAAACTCCTGACTCAGTGCAAGTTGTGACCCCAGAAGTCGTTAATGTGAATTTGACTATTTCGGCGAAGGCACAAGAAATGCTTGGCAATGCTTTCGGTGACGACCGCTCAATGGCTCTTTTAATCGGCGTATTATCAGGTGGGTGCTCGGGCTATGTGTATGATTTACAAATTGTTGAAAGTACTGACCAAAGTTGCCAAGAAGTAGTCATTGACGGATTTAAAGTACTGATTCCAAATGCTTCCAGCCATCTTCTTGATGGTATCGAAATAGATTACGTTGACCGGCTTATGGGTGGCGGGTTCAGAATCAATAATCCCAATGCTGAATCTTCTTGTGGTTGCGGCGAATCTTTCTCATGAGGCCCCATCATGCCTCGTGTGGCCTACGATGATTCGGCACTTACTGTGTGGCAAGGTTCAGATGCATTGAAGTTCATCGATGGTTTGTCATCAAACAAAATGCTTGGCATGGTTAAAGGAGAACTATGCCAAACGGTATTCACTTCGTCTCAGGCAAAAATAATTGATCTAGCTACTGTTTTCCATATGGGTGATTTTCTCGCAGTACATTCTCATCGCTCTCAACTTACAGCATTATTAAATCATGTAACACCACGAATTCTCAATCAAGATGTGGCTATTATCGATGTCACTTCTCGTAACCAATTTTGCATCGAATACGATTGTTCTAATTCGGTGGTAGGGCGTTTTGAATTAAAGGATGATATAACATATGGTTATGTTGCCGAGGGATTTTCTCTTCTCATTGCTTCGGTCGATGTGGAATGCACCTGTGTTGGTAGAATTATTGAATTTAATGAATGGAGAATAGAAAATCAAATCCCTTGGAATGGTTATGAAATTAGCGAAAAACAGCACCCACTCTCAGCAGGTTTGGCCCATCTAGTTCATCTGAATAAGGGGTGTTACATTGGACAAGAGATTCTTGCACGAATGATATCTCGGGGTCGTCAGGGGAAAATAATGCTCCGCATTGAAAATGGTGAGGTTGATGACAAATTTGTCACGACACATGGAGAAAAATATTCTCTGGCAATCATACGCGATACGCGTCAATAACCGAGTAATTCTTTCAACTGAGATTTGTAAAAATTACCTGAGCCTTGAAGGGATTCAAGTTCACTTTCAGATAGTTCCAATTCAAGAATACGTTCGATTCCAGATGCTCCAAGAATAACAGGGACGCCGATATAAACATCGTCAAGACCATATTGACCGGATAAATATGCTGAGGCTGGAATCAAACGCTTGCGGTCATTCAGTATTGCTTCTGCCATCACAGCCGCTGCGGAACCAGGCGCGTAGAATGCAGAACCACGTTCGAGGAGTTTGACAATTTCCCCACCACCAGATGCCGTACGCTTGCAAATTGCATCGATGGTTTCATCATCAAGCAAATGTGTAATGGAAATTCCACCAACTGTAGTGAATCTTGGAAGAGGTACCATGGTGTCACCATGACCACCCAATACCATCGCTTGTACATCCTCTTCGGAACATCCTACTGCTTGAGCAACGAAGTGTGTCATTCGAGCACTATCAAGAACTCCTGCTTGGCCACAAACACGGTTTGCAGGGAAGCCTGTGACTTTTTGCATATGGTAGGTCATCAAATCGAGAGGATTTGTAACCATCACAATAGTTGAATCAGGTGCGTGGTCACGGATACCTTCACCAACTTGCTTGACAATGCCTGCATTTTTGGCGATGAGGTCTTCTCGTGTCATGCCTGGTTGGCGGGGGAACCCAGATGTGACTACTACAACACTTGCACCAGCAATATCATTGTAATCAGAAGTCCCTGTTATGGAACCATTGTAATTGAGAACTTGTCCATTCTGCGACATGTCGAGAGCCTTTCCCTTTGCAAATCCCTCATAAATATCCAACAACACAATATCTGCTATTTTCATTTGTGCAAGAACAAACGCGCATGTTGCACCTACATTTCCAGCTCCAATAACAGCGATTTTTCTTCGATGATTGCTCATAGTATAATCCTCAGTAATCTCCCCAATACTCGACCATCAATAAGTAACATGGTTGATTTCTTTCAATGATTTTTGCAAAAGTGGTTGGAATGCCGGAACTTGATATGACAACTTTGAAGCGTTTCATCTAAGAACCTCCTACCGGTGCCAAGAACATTCCCCAGTCGTTTTATGGCACAGGGATACGAGGAAGTTGTATGAAACTTGGAGTACCTATGGAACCTGCTGGCGAAACGAGAGTCGCTATTGCCCCTTCGAGCATGAAGAAATTACTGAAAGCAGGCTTTGAGGTTCTAATCGAAAAAGACGCTGGAAAATCTTCGAATAATTTGGATTCTGATTATGAATCAGCAGGTGCAAAGATTGCTACTCGTGCGGAGGTACTTTCTTGTGAAACGATCATCTCAATTAGATTCCCTGGTATCGAAGGAATTTCTAAGGGGTCACGAGTCGCTTGTGTCGCAGACCCTTTTCGCAATCCGGAACATGTGAAATCTTGTATCGATGCTGGAATAACTCTTCTTTCAATGGACATGATTCCTCGCAGACTTTCCCGGGCTCAATCGATGGATGTTAATTCGAGCCAAGATAATCTTGCTGGATACAAGGCTGTGCTTCTTGGTGCTGCTCATGTGCCAAAAGGAATTCCAATGATGACCACTTCTGCGGGAACTGTTCGCCCAGCAAAAGTCGTGATTATGGGCAGTGGTGTGGCAGGTTTACAGGCAATTGCGACAGCAAAACGCCTTGGAGCAGTTGTTTATGCATCTGATGTTCGAAAATCCGCTGCAGAACAAATCGAATCCGTTGGTGGACGATTTATTGAAGTCGATGGAATGGATGACTTTGAGGATGAATCTGGTTATGCAAAACCATTGACGCCAGAATTTATTCAAAAGGTCAATGATACTGTGTGTGGAGTTGCCGCAGATGCCGACATTATTGTCACTACTGCACGAATATTTGGGCGTCCCGCTCCAATAACTGTTCCTTCAAGCGCCATTCAAAAATTCAAACCAGGTGCTGTTGTTGTCGATATGAATGCAGACGTAGGTGGAAATTGCGAAGATACGGTTGCTGGTGAAGTAATTACTACCGATAACGGTGTCATTATTGTGGGAACCTCAAATCTTCCCGGAACCATTGCAACAACATCCAGTATGCTTTATTCAAACAACTTGACGACGTTCATCACTTCCCTTGTCAAAGATGGAGAAATAGTCATCAGTGAGGATGATGATATCTTAGTCGGTGCACCAGAAGGTTCTGATTTCTATGTTACTGGAATGGGTGGAGTCCTTCTCTGTCATGATGGTGCTTTACATCCAAAACAAACTCGCCTAGGAGGTGTACTATAATGATGACTCCAGAACTATTAATCGGAAATATAACCCTGTTTATTTTAGCCATATTCCTCGGATTTGAATTAATTACAAAAGTCCCTGCAACATTGCATACTCCTCTAATGAGTGGGGCAAATGCAATTTCAGGCATCAGTATTATTGGTGCATTGATTGGAGCAAACGTTGCTTACGATGCCCAACAAACCGTCGTATCAGGAATCCTTGCATTCGTTGCAGTAGTACTTGCAATGATCAACGTCGTCGGCGGATTTGCTGTAACAAATAGAATGTTAAACATGATTGCTGGAAAGAAACGCCGAGGTGCTTGAAATGGAGGATTGGGTTTCTATTGGATATTTATTTTCGGCAGCCTTGTTCATTTTTGGACTCAAAAAATTAGGCCATCCTCGCACGGCTCCATTTGGTAACCAACTCGGCGCATTGGGAATGCTTGTGGCTGTTGTCACTACAATTCTCAGCATGCAACTCGCAGGTGGTGCTGAATGGATACTCATCGGAGCTGGTTTAGTTATTGGTTCGCTTATCGGATATTGGCTGGCTGTCAAGGTTGAAATGACTGGAATGCCCGAATTGGTCGCCATGTTCAATGGTTTTGGCGGTGCAGCATCTGCACTTGTAGCCCTGTCTGAAATTTGGAAATATCTAGAAAATGCTGATACTATCCCCACTGGTTTGGAATTAACTGTTACAATGGTTGCTGCAGGACTTTCTGCCTTGGTAGGATGGATGACCCTAACCGGTTCGATGCTTGCAATGTACAAACTAAAAGGTGGAATTAGTGTCTTTGGAAAATGGATTAAAACACCTACATGGGGCCCAAGTTGGCTCAATGGTGTCAAAGTATTACTGATGTTATCGGTCGGCGTTTTGATTTACTTGAGTATTGGAGAGCCAACTAATACAGATTATATGTGGGGCATCATTGGTATTTCATGTATTCTTGGTATCGTCTTGGTTCTTCCAATTGGTGGGGCCGATATGCCAGTTGTTGTATCACTTTTGAATTCCCTATCTGGAATTGCTGCTGCCTTCACAGGATTCATTATTGGCAATTCAGTACTCATTATTGCAGGTTCATTGGTTGGAGCTTCTGGATTGATTCTTACCTTCATCATGTGTAAGGCAATGAATAGAACACTCTTGGATGTCTTGTTCAAATCTTTTGGTGGCAGTGGAGAAAAGGCATCATTAACACGAACCAAGGTTGGTTCTGATGCTGATGAAGTTGCCATGATGATAGATGGTGCACAAAAAGTAATCATCGTCCCAGGTTATGGGATGGCTGTGTCACAATGTCAACATCAAGTGAAGGAATTTGCGGATTTAATTACTGAAAAATTCGATACCGAAGTCAAGTATGCAATTCACCCAGTTGCTGGAAGAATGCCAGGTCACATGAATGTATTATTGGCTGAAGCAAATGTGCCGTATGAACAATTGATTGAAATGGACGAAATTAACGGTGAATTCCCAGATTGTGATGTTGCTGTAGTAATTGGAGCCAATGACACAACAAACCCCGCTGCTCGAAGTGGAGAGGGGCCTCTCGCTGGAATGCCAATCATTGATGCTGATATGGCACGCACGGTTGTGATCATTAAGCGTTCACTATCTGTTGGTTATGCTGGTGTTGACAATGATTTGTTTTACATGGACAAAACCATGATGTTATTCGGCGATGGCAAGGCTATGATGTCACAATTGAACACTGCAATTAAAGAAATTTGATTGGCATTCATGTTGCAATATTCATGCCCCTAAGGGGCATGATGAAAAGGAACGTTCAAAGGGCGGCCACAGGTGGAAAGGATTAGGTGCGACTATGCTTTCACGCAACTCCCGAATGTTAGTCTTTGGATTGATGGCACTGCTTTTGATTGCTCCTGCTTTGGCAATGCCAGGAGGACCACCTTGGAAGAGTGGCGAAAATTTGGTTGTTGAGACTGGATGCAGTTGTCATGGCGATGGAGCACCTTCAAACTCTGTGGTTGTTTCCATTTCAGGCGTTCCTCGTTCATACACCGTTGACCAATCATACAATTTCACAATCTCTCTTCAACACGCCTCCAATTCCGAAGGCGGATTTATGATTTGGGATTACAACATGGGCTCGTTGACTCCTGGTGATGGTTCACAGGCTGTTGCCGACGAAACAGGTGCATTATCACAGTCTGCAGTTGGGAACGATTGGGAAATCACATGGACAGCACCGAGTTCGGATATTGGAACAATTCCTTTCCAATTGGTTGGAAATGCTGTCAATGGCAATGGTAACTTCGATGCTGGAGATACTTGGAATATTGTTTCATTCTCAATAAGTTCACCAGACACTACTACAAATGACAATGATGAAAACTTGACTCTTCGTACAATCAGTGTTGGGGATTATGATGCGCTATTTGTTGCTGAAGAAGACCCAGAAGCAGTTGAAGCTGAACGGCAAGAACACCTCGCTGAGGTTTTCTTTGATGAAGGAAACTTATTCTATTTTACAACGCTCTCAGTCCTTATTGTGGCTGCAGTGATTCAAGGTGAATTTTATGAGCGTAAATTTGGCGGAGGCCCAGAACACCTCGACAAGAGCCTTGCTATTCCTCAAGGTGTGCGAAGAAGTTTCGTGGCGGCATTAGTTTTGCTGATGTTTGCTTGGGCTGTAGACAATGAAAAATCATGGGAAGTGTTGCTAAGTTTAGGGATGCTTTTCTTATGGGCGATGTATGGCGTCTACCGAACAATTCTGCAGGCTCGTACCCCGCCTCAAACAAAGGACCTTGTCTGAGTTATCTTCTTCCTTCAACAGGAATCAGAGGGTAGACTATGTCACTTCAACTTGAACATGACCGGCAAAGCCCTGTTCAAGAGCATTTTAATGAATTAACTGCACGTGTAACTCTTCTTCTATTTGTTACTACACTAGCAACTCTCGCATGGCTCACACAAGTCGATGCTTTTCTTGATGCGCTCTTGCGACATCTCAACCCATGCGATGAAGGTTGTTTGAATCTCTATGACCCTGCTCGATGGAGTGCAATACGATGGATGACCGCAGCCATTCTTGGATTTATTACTGCCACCCCTTTACTTCTTCAACAAGCATGGTCATTTGCCCGACCGGGCCTATTGCCTGCTGAAAGAACATGGATGAAATACTGGTTTATTGCAGGAATACTGAGTATGTTTTTAGCCATCACTAGTACGATTGGTTTATTCTTTCCAATGATATTTGAAACTGGCCATAGAACACATGAATCAATGCTCCTTGATGCGCGTTATGATGCAGTTCACATGTTGTCAATTGTAATAGCAGTTATTTGGACTGAAATTATTGTTGCGTGTGGAATATTTGCCATGATGCTTGCAGGAATTGTTGGAATGCTAAACAAGGAGAGTGCAGATTGGTGGAGACTTCGTGTATATGGGGTTGTATTTTTATTATTACTCGCATCTTTACCAGAATTTGGTGGCCTAGCAGTTCTAATGTCTGCATTTGCCGTCGGTTCAATTGAATTAATATCTAGAAGATGGCTTCACGCATCTAGTCCAATTTTTAGAGGGCAGAAACCCATCATGGATGGGGAGGGCGGCATTCGAAATATTTTGATGGTAGATTGTGAATGTGATGGGGCAGCACTGCCATCACCCCCTCAACTAAACGCACCTTTTCCTCTTTATTCCGCACATTCACTCTGCACCATGGCTTCTGAAAGGGAACATGTACTGGAACTAGCCTTGCGACATAGACTCACCGATCTCATCATTAGTGGGTGCTCCTCAGAACCACTTCCTAATTCATTCAAATCAAATTGTAAGTCCATCGGTTGTTCATTGCGCGGAATGAATCTATTGAAGACACAGTCGCACCGAACCTTACCATCTTCATTCACTCGTACAGAACTGGAATTGAAAATAGCTTGTCTTCAAGACCCTTGGCCTTCATCAACGGTCCATGAAAGAATAATCCCAATTCTCAAAAATTCAAGCATAAAGGAACTCATTATTGATACACGTAGTCCATCTGAATCGTGGGGAATGCAAATTCGTCCAGACCAACTCTTGCTTGAACTTGACCGATCTTTACTTGAGTCAGTAAAACAACATATCAAACCTCTCGGAATCAATACAATTGTGCTCGAAACAATTCAGTAAGGCCAAGCATTCAAACACTTTACCATTGTCCGTTTGAGCATGAGACCGAGGTATGGTGTACCAATCATCATCATACTTCTACTTGCAAGTTCATGGAGTTTCTCAAATAATGGAACCATTGAACAGTGGATGACTGAAAATACAATTGTCACCGAAAGTGAGGAATTGAGCCTTCTCCCATTACAAGAACATGAGAGATGGTTGGTTCTGTTAGCTGACTTTGATGAACAACCTTCATCCGATACATGGGGCCCAAGTCAAGCACAAACACTCTTGGATGACATTGCCCGGAATTATATTGCTCAATTATCTGGTTCAAGAACAGAAATTATTGTGGACGTTAGCACATTGGTTACTAGAGCAAGTGGCTCTTTGTCTGACTATGGTGGAGATTCTAATGGCAACCGAGATATGAGTTCGGATGGTGAATTCCTCCCGATGATTTTGGCTGAAGAAACGGTGACAGATCATGAGAAATACATAGATTGGGATGAATATGATTTGGACGGAGATGGATTTGTAGATAGGTTACTCATACTTCATACTACCAAAGGCCAAGAAGAAAATCCAAGTCAATCATCGAAAATTTGGAGCCATTTCACTCTTTTCGATGAACCGATTAATGTCGATGAAAATGTAAAAGTTGGACATTATACAATGGCAAGTCTACGGACCGGTTCAAGTGGCATGGGGACTATTTTGCATGAAATGCTTCACCAAATGGGAGCACTGGACCTCTATCCAGTACACGATTCTGGTCAGTTAAATAATTGGCAGGGAGTTGGTGATTGGGACATAATGGCAAGTGGCAATTGGAATGGTGGAGGAGTTTGGCCGGCGTTGCCGACTTCTGCTACACTTGACCTTCTCCAAGCAAACCGAAGTCAAACAATGGACCTTACTTGGCCTCAAAGTGCTCAATCACCATGTATTGGACCAAGTATTCAATTACAGGGGATGAGTGAAAATGGAACTTCTTTGAAAGTTCCATTAAATGAAATGGAG
>Ga0206679_10004519_pt1 | contig 10392 bp, 8 predicted proteins | sample M110012015metaG_FD_155464 | JGI IMG/M metagenome (GOLD analysis project Ga0206679, IMG submission 155464) | Ammonia-oxidizing marine archaeal communities from Monterey Bay, California, United States - M1 100m 12015 | ecosystem: Environmental > Aquatic > Marine > Intertidal zone | place: USA... | reverse complement strand
TGGGTTTTATGGTTCTTCTCTAACTAAGCATGTAGATAAGGTAATGGCTGTAGCTAGTGATGTCATTTTAAACCCTGCTTTTCCAGAGGAAGAGCTTGAGAAAAAGAAAAAAAGGGCACTTTCTGGATTAAAATCAATTAAGACCAATGCAGATGCTATTTCATCGAGAGTTGGAAGTGCATTGAAATTTGGTAAGGATCATCCTTATGGTGAAGTTCAGATGAAAGAAGATGTTGAGAACATTAGTATCGACCTTTGTAAAGAATATTACAAAACTTATTTCCGTCCCAATATATCCTATTTAGTGATCGTAGGTGATATTTCAGTTGAAAAAGCAAAAGAGCTATCTAATAAATATTTTGGTTCATGGCAGAAAGCAGATGTTCCTTCTCATAAATACGAATTCCCAGAACACGAAAAAGGAGTTCGTGTTGCATTTGTCAATAAACCAGGTGCTGTTCAGTCTGTGATCAGTGTATTTTACCCTATAGATTATAAAGTAGGAGCTCCAGATAAATTTGAAGTAAGTGTAATGAGTAATATTTTTGGTGGAGCATTTTCTAGCTATTTAAATGCAAATTTAAGGGAGGATAAAGGATATACTTATGGCGCAAGAGGATATGTGAGCTCAGATAAATTAGTGGGTCAGTTTAGAGCAGGAGCAAGCGTAAGAAATGAGGTGACAGATAGTGCAGTTACTGAATTTTTATATGAAATGAATCACATTAAGAATGAGCTAGTTTCTGATGAGGATCTTAATAGAATTAAAAATAATATGAATGGTGATTTTGCTTTGTCATTAGAACGATCTCAAACCATTGCAAGATTTGCCCTGAACATAGAAAGGTATAATTTGCCTGAGGATTATTATCAGAATTATTTAAGTAATCTACAGAAAGTCGATAAAGAAGCTGTTCAAAGAGCTGCTAATAAATACATAGACCCTAAAAATTGTATCATATTAGTAGTAGGAAATGAAGACTTGGCAGAAACATTAACTCAGTTTGATACTGATGGGGAGATAGAGTATTTTGATATTAATGGAGATCCAAAAGTCAAAAAAGAAGAAAAACCATTGCCTGAAGGGTTAACTGCTGAGCAGGTGGTCAATGATTATTTAAAAACCATAACAGGGAAAGATGATATGAAAGCTGTTGCTAAGGTTTATAAAAAGATAAAAGGAGTTAAAATAGTGAATACTGCATCTATGGAGCAGCAAGGTCAAAGTTTTTCTATGGAAATGACGGAGAAAATGAAAGCTCCAAATAATTACAAATTTGAAATTAAAGCCATGGGTATGGTTGTACAGAAAACTGTTTTTAATGGTAATTCTGGAGGTGAAATGAATATGCAAACTGGGAAAAAAGATTTCACACCAGAAGAAGTTGAGGAGAAAAAGAATGAATATATTATAGATAAAGAATTAAAATTATTGGACTTAGGATATCAACTCAAACTGTTATCTATTGAAGATTTGAATGGTTCAGATGCTTATAAAATTGAATTAACTTCTCCATCAGGAGATATTTCTTATGCATTATATGATGTTAATTCTAAATTGAAGGTGCAGGAAATGAGTTATTCAAAAGATCCTCAGGGTAATGATATTCTTACTTTTCAGATTTTCTCTAATTATAAGCAGGTTAAAAGCTTATTATATCCTCATACAGTATTGAATAACTTTGGATCAATGGAATTTGAAATGAATGTTTCTTCTATTGAGTTTAACCCAAAGTTTGCTTCAGATGAGTTTGATTGGTAATAAATTAACTTCTGCCTTTTCTTCTTCTGCTACCTCCTTTTGGTTTTGAAGCTGTTTCAACTTTTATTTTGTTTCCTTCAAAATCCTGATTATTCATTCCATCTAAAACTTGTTTAGTTTGTTTGTTATCTACTTCGAAAAAAGAAAAGTCATTAAATAAATCTAATCTACCTACACTTTTTGAAGTTACCTGGCCATATGAACATATAATTCTTAGTAAGGCACCTTTGTTAAGTCCAGTTTTAAAACCTTTGTCAATATAAAACCGTTGCATTTCAGAATTCTCTGAATTTCTAGATTGATTTCTGTCTCTTCCACGATCTCTATCTCTTCCACGATCTCTATCTCTTCCACGATCTCTATCTCTTCCACGATCTCTATCTCTAGAGTCACCTTTTGCATTTAGATTTCCAGCTCTTTCATAATAGTCTAAAAATTTATTGAATTCTGCTGAAACAAATCTTTTAATTATGTCTTCTCTTGAGAAATCTTTAAATTGATCTAAAATAGGGGGGAGATAATCTTCAATTTCATTTTCCTTTATTTCAACATTGATAATCTTATCTACTAAAGAGAAAAGCTGTTGTCTACAGACTTCCTTACCGCTTGGTATTTCTTCTGATATAAATTGAGATTTAATATGTTTTTCAATAGAGAATATTTTGCTTTTTTCTCTAGGTGTTACCATAGCTATTGATGTTCCGAATTTTCCAGCTCTTGCAGTACGCCCACTTCTATGCGTATAGCTTTCTATTTCATCAGGAAGATGATAGTTGATTACATGTGTAATATCATTTACATCGATCCCTCTTGCAGCAACATCAGTAGCAACAAGTACCTGTAAGGTTTTGTCACGAAATTTTTGCATTACCTTGTCTCTTTGTACCTGAGAAAGGTCTCCATGCAGAGGTTCGGCATTATAGCCATCTCTCATTAATTTGTCGGCTACATCTTGAGTAGTTCTTTTTGTTCTGCAAAAGATCAAGCCATATATGTTCGGGTTGAAATCAATAATCCTTTTAACTGCAGCATATCTGTCTCTATCTTTAATCGTATAGCATACATGTTTAATGTTTTTAGCACTTTCATTTTTAGAACCAATAGTTACCTCTATCGGCTTATTCATATATCTCATGGCAATTTTTTCAACACCTTTTGGCATTGTAGCTGAAAATAACCATGTCGATTTTTCATCTGGAGTATGCTTTAAAATTTCATCAATATCTTCTTTGAAACCCATATTAAGCATTTCATCTGCTTCATCAAGTACAACATAGGAAACTTCATTAATTTTAAGAAACTTCCTTCTCATCATATCCATCAGCCTTCCAGGGGTTGCCACAACAATTTGTGCGCCACTTCTTATTTCTCTTGCTTGCTTATCAATACTTGCACCTCCATATATAGTTGCTATTTGAGCATTTTTAATGTATTTAGAAAATTGCTTGTAATCATTTGCAATTTGAAGACATAGCTCTCTAGTGGGCGCAACAACTAAACCTTGAACTTTTTTCAAGCTGAAATCTATATTTTGAAGCATAGGCAAGCCAAAGGCTGCAGTTTTTCCAGTACCTGTTTGAGCTAATCCAACTAGATCGTTATCTTCATTAAGAAGTTGTGGTATAGATTGCTGTTGAATGGGAGTTGGTTCAATGAATCCTAATTCATCAATCGCTTTTAAAATAGCAGGGTCAAGTTCTAGTTCTGAAAATTTCATTATACTTAATTTGTCGCGAAAGTAAGCTTATTTTATTGGATAAGAAGAAAAAAAAAGCCAAACCTGTAAGCCGGATTCTGTCGAGGCTCATCATTTATCTAGGCTATTTATCACTAAATAGCTCGAACGACCTACCCTCCAGGATCGAGCGAGTAACTCTTTAACTTAACGTAGCCCTGGTTTATTTGGTCTTTCAGCACATGAGGTTTACCTAGCTACTGATGTCACCATCAGCACGGTGAGCTCTTACCTCACCTTTGCACCTTTACCAGTAAAAACTGGAAGTTTATTTCTGTGGCACTTGCTGTATTCTCTAAAGAACCCTTCCCGTTAGGAAGCATGCTACTCTATGCTGCCCGGACTTTCCTCTTACAATAAATTGCAAGCGATGAACCGGTTTGGCACTACAAAATTAATGAACAATATTTGATTTTTCATATTATATTGATAAATAGAATTTTGATTTGCCTTATTAATTTTCTTTATAAATAGTTGCTGAAATTGCTTTATGGTCAGAGAATTCTTCTGGGTGAGTTGTGTAATTAGTGGATTTTAATTTTTTAGAATGCCAAATGTAATCTATTCTTAACCCTGGTATATTACCAATGTAAGTACCTCCCATTCCATTTCCACTTAATGTAAATGCATCCGTGTAGTATTTGTCGAAACAATGGTAGGCATAGGAGATCGGGATGTCATTTAAGTCTGTACAAATTACAGATTCATAAGGGCTTTTATTTATAATTGGTATTAGTCTGTTGATCTGTGAAATCCTTTTATCATAACCATTACTTAATCGTTGTAACATTTTCTTTGGTGGTTTTTTTTGATGAGGATATATAGGATGTGCTTTTGATCCAAAAATTTCATATTCTGAATGATTAAACCTAATAGAACCTAAATGTGCATTGTATATTCTAAAGGTATCTTTTTTTAGTAAAATATCAGTGTAAATGCACTGATTAGAATGATCGTTATTAAACTTAATATTATCTCTATTGATGATTGGAAATTTACTGTAGATAGCCAATCCAAAAGATTGACCATTATTTAATTTGGTAGAAAAGTTTTCATAGAATTCCATTCCAAGATCTTTTTTTATCGAAGCTGTAAATCCTTGTTGTTGCTTTTCATAGGTGTAGTATTCTTGAAAGCAAATAATATCTGGGTTTTCTTTTTTTATTTGAGTAATAATGTCTTTCCTTATTTGGTTATCTCCTTTACCAAAATTTAATACATTAAAGCTCATAATGTTAAATTGAACATCTTCTTTATTTGGTATAGAAGGAAATAAAGTAAGTTGAATAAACCTGCTGTGATGATAAAAACCTGCTATTAGAACTATTGCTGAAGTCATTAAAAATATTTTCTTAGAAAATATTTTTAATGAAATAAATAACCAGGAAATAAAAAGAATCACATTTACAATCAATAAAATTGGATAAACAAGTCCAAGTAACGAGAAAATGATGGATTCATCAGGGGGTATTAAATAGGTAAAATAAGATAGAAATAGAAGTAAATTAAAAAACAATGTAGCGTACCCCAATAATCTAAGAAAGACCGATGATATTTCTTTAAATATTTTTACTGGCATCAAATAAATAATCTTTTTCTGCTTTAGTCAGGCTCTCATAACCTGAATCTTTAATTTTATCCAGGATCTTATCAATTTTTTCCTGTCTTTTTTTCTTGTCTTCATTGTATTGATAGTCATCTCTGGGAGGAGTTGTACGTGAGGTTTTGGAATTAGTTGTTTTTTTCTTTTTAGAATAAACAACCTTGAATTTTTTTCTCTTACTGAAGAGCTGACTAATTTTGTTAATAAGAGTATCAAACCATGTTGAGATGTCTTTTCCTTGTTTTAGGTAATTTACCATAATGATTCCCCATAAAGCTCCACCTAGATGGGCAAAATGTGCAATTTGGCTTATATTGGCTAACCTTAAGAAGTCAAGCGAAATATAGATGACTGCCAAAATGATCAATCTTATTTTAAATAACCCAAATAAATTAACTTCAAGTTTAGGTGCATAAAACCCTATAGCTGTAAAAACAGCCATTACTGAGGCAGATGCTCCTAAGGTTGGGTGGTGGCCGAATTCTCTTAATAAAGGAAATCCATTAGTGGCCAAAAAATGAACTAAAGCACCACAAATACCCCCAATGATATAAGTGCTTAATAATCTTTTACTCCCTAAATTTTGTTCAAATATATTTCCTACAAAAAAGAAGATCAACATATTACTGAATAGATGATAAAAATTAAAATGTAGAAACATGTAGGTGATGATTCCCCATGGTCTAGTAAAGAATAATTGAGGATCAGTATTAAAGGTGAATAGGTAATTGAAATAAGAAACTGAATCAGGACTACCTTTTGCCAATATGGCAATAATCATTATGGCTTTAAAAAATAGAAAGATGACAATGTTAATAAGAAGTAGCTTCATATACATGCCACCATTTCTATACTGATATTTTATTTGATCAAAGACTGAAGACATTTAAAAAAAGTTTTTTTTGCTCTTACGCCAATACAAAACTAATAGAATACCAACTAAAGCTCCTCCTAAATGAGCAAAATGGGCTACGTTGTCATTAGGATTATTTGAAAACCCTAGGTAGAGCTCTAAGGCAGCATAGCCAATCACGAAAAATTTTGCTTTAATTGGGATTGGAGGAAATAGTAACATTAATTCTGTATTAGGAAATAAATAACCAAATGCTGCTAGCAGGCCAAATACAGCTCCAGAAGCTCCAATCATAGGGACATTGTACATGGCATTTAATTGACCTAAAGCTCCCACCCAATTTTGATTAGAAGATAACAATTCATAACCTTGATTTTTGACTAAATATTGAATTGTTTCCAATTCCTCTGGACTAAATGTAGATTCTAAATTTTTGATTCTAATATAATTAACGATCATATGTAAAATTGCTGCACCAAATGCACACACCAAATAATAGGTTAAAAATCGTTTAGGACCCCATACTCTTTCAAGGTGCATTCCGAATATGACCAAAGCAAACATATTGAAAAAGATATGACCTATGCCGCCATGCATGAAAAAATGAGTAGCTAGCTGCCAGGGCTTGAATTGCTCAGATACCATTGGGTAAAGAGAAAGATTATGCATGATGTCAGGCAAGGTGATTTGAGCGATAAAAAACAGCACATTCAGAATCAGAAGATTCTTTACAACAGGGGTAATATTATTAATAAGATTATTAAACATTATTTTTTCTCGAATCTTGAGTCAATCTCTTGGTTTTCTAATTTAATGATGATGGGTTTGCCTTTAAAATTAAAGTAGGGAGAATCACAACAGAATAATTCATTAATAAGGCTGTCCATTTCAGTATTATTGAGGTCTCTTCCAGATTTTATAGATCCTCTTTTTGAAATAGTCCATGCTAAATTTTCATTATTTGAGATTAATTCATCCGCATTTTGTTTAAAATTTTCTAGTATATCTTCTATTAGTCCTTTGCATTCATTAATGTCAAATCCCATAGGAAGTCCATTGATTACCAGTGTGTTATTTCCAAAATCATCTATATCGATTCCTGTCTCTTTTATTTCATTTAATAATTCAAGACTTAATTCATAGTCGCTGTTAGATAATTCTAACTGTAAAGGGAAGGCTAATTGTTGCGTTTCAATTTTTTTGTCTTGGAATTGTTGTAATAACCTTTCAAAGACAATTTGATGATGTGCTCTTTCCTGATCAATTAAAATAATTCCAGAGCTTAATGAAGTGACAATGTATTTTCTCTTGAATTGAAAAATCTTATTATAATGGTCTATTTTAGTAAGTCCAGTCCAGTTTTGTTCTAATTGTGAATCACCTGTTTGGTTACTCGTCTCATTTAAGTTTTGATCAAAAGAAATAGAGGGTTCTTTAATCATATCTAATGAATTAGCTATTGCTTCTTGTTTCTCTTTAGATGATACTTTTTCAAATGGATTGTAATTTGGATTTACATTGATTGTTGGAGGTTTAATGGCTTCCCCTTTTTTTAATGGAGGGACTTGAAAGGAAGATTCTTGCTCAAAATCTAAAGAAGGGGAAATACTGTATTTTCCCAATGAATTTTTTACGGTAGATAAAACAATGGCATAAATAGACCGATCGTCTTGAAATTTTACTTCAGTTTTTGTTGGATGGATATTGATGTCTAAACTGTCTTTAGGTACAGTTAAATAAATAAAATATGAAGGAAATTGATCTTTGCTGATCAATTCCTTATAGGCATTTCGTACGGCATGGTTTAAATAGGTGTTTTTAATAAATCTGTCGTTTACAAAAAAGAATTGTTCACCTCTAGTTTTTTTTGAAGATTCAGGTTTTAAAATAAATCCAGAAATTTCAGTTATAGAAGTTTTTTCTTCTAATGGAACCAGCCTTTCATTGTATTTTTTTCCAAAAATGTTGATGATTCTTTGTCTATTAGTGGCTTTAGGAAGGTCAAAAACTAGATTATCATTATTATACATGGTAAAATGAACTCCTGGATGAGCCAATGCAATCCTTTCAAATTCATCTATAATATGTTTGGTTTCGACAGCATTTGATTTGAGAAAATTTCTTCTAGCAGGAACATTGAAAAATAAATTTTTCATAAGAATATTAGTGCCAACAGGGCAGGAAATAGGTTCATTAGAAAGAATCTCGGAGCCTTCTATGTTAATTTGAATACCCAATTCTACATTAGCTGTTTTTGTTTTTAATTCAACCTGAGCAACTGCAGCAATACTTGCCAGCGCTTCCCCTCTGAATCCTTTGGTGTTAATGGCATATAGATCATCTGTAGATTTTATTTTTGAGGTGGCATGTCGTTGAAAACAGATGTTGGCATCATCTATATTCATCCCTATTCCATTGTCTATAACTTGGATTAATGATTTCCCAGCATCTTTAATAACAAGATCAATTTTAGAGGCACCTGCGTCAACAGCATTCTCCAATAATTCTTTAACAGCAGAGGAAGGTCTTTGTATGACTTCTCCAGCTGCGATCTGGTTAGCTACATGCTCAGGTAATAGTTGAATCAATCTCCCCATATATTGCTTATTCTATTTTGATCCAGTTAAGGACAACAAAACATCATCAAGATGTAAGAATAGATAATAAAATATTCCTAAAAGGACCATGAAAATAATAATCAGTCTTGTGTTTGCCCAAAAAGTTCTTCCAATAAAAGTAGGTCTGCTATTTTGTTCTCTAAATTTATCTCTTATTCTTAATTCTCTTTCTATTTTTTTATCATTTTCATGAAGTCCCATTTCCAAAGCAATTTCTTTGCGTTTAATTTTTAACCGCTCAGCCTGCTCATCATAATACCTTGGAATTATACCAAATCTTTTATGTTGAGGAAGTTTAAAAAAACGTGATTTCATTAATGACTTTTTGTATGTTGTAAATTTAACGAATTAATTAATTAATCAGTTAATCAAATATGATGTAAAAATCTCTTGTTAAAGATTTATAGTCTTCCGTATACTCATGTCTATTGTTAGTTTCTATAATTAAATTACTTTCTATTAAGGGTTTTTTTGTTTTTGAAAATTCTAATAGTAATCGATGCTGTTTTTTGATTGAATTAGGGAAAACATTACACTTTCTAATTATAAATAAACCAGATTTTTCAGCATTTATTGTGCATAATAGTCCTTGGTCAACAGGAAGAATTAAGCTTAAACTTCCATTCTTTGAAAGGTTTTTTACTGCAAATGATATAATGGTGTTAAAGTGCAATGACGAATTGTGCCTTGCATGGTTTCTTTCTACTGATTTTGAAGCTAAGCTATTCTCAAAAAAAGGAGGGTTTGAAATAATAGTGTCATAAGCTTTCTTAGGTTGGAATGCTGATAATGACAAATGATGTAGTTTTAATCTTTTTGTCCAGGGGCAGTTATTGAAATTATGTTGAGCATCTATACAAGCGGCTTTTTCAATCTCAATCGCTTCAATATTTAATTGGTTGTTTTTTTGTGCTTGCATTATAGCTATAATACCTGTTCCGGCACCTATGTCTAAAATATTTTTTGATTGACTTACATCTGCCCAGGCCCCTAGTAGAATGCCATCTGTTCCAATTTTCATAGCTGCATTATTATGCTGAATACAGAATTGCTTAAATTGAAAATCTTTGTAGGGCTTATTCATTTTCGAAGTATAGATCTAATAATCCTTCAGGTAAATTTATACTGATCTGTTTTTTTGATTTGTTTATATGTTCAAAAGTATTGTCGTTAAGTGGAATTAATATTTCTGTGCCATTTGCATCGACTTCTAATAGAGTGTTTCCTGGATGATCTATTATATTAATAATTGTTCCTATCAATTTATTGTTTTCGGCATTAAGTACACTGAAAGATTCAATTTCATGGTAATAAAATTGCTGATCATTTAATTTTGGAAGCAGTTCAATAGGTAAAAAAACTTTTTTTTTCAAGATTATCTGAGCCTCAGCATCTGAATTAATCCCTTCAAGCTTAATTTTTAATTGGTTGGATTTATGTACACTTGATTTTTCAATAAAATAAGGGATGTACTGTCCATTAACTTCAATTAGAAAGTGTTCTAATTCGTAATATATTGAGGGATCATCAGCATTTATGAATAAAATCACTTGTCCCTTGAAACTATAGGTTCTAGAAATAGTTCCTAATTGAAAGTAGTTTTTGTTTGACATATTTAAATATAAAAAAAAGGGCCATTAAGGCCCTTTATAATTCATATAAAATAGATTGATTACTCTTTAGACTTATCTTCTTCTTCAGCAGGAGCTTCGGGAGTTTCTTCAGCAGCAGCTTCAGGCGCTTCTTCCGTAGCAGCTTCAGTTGTTTCTTCAGCAGGAGCTTCAGGCGCTTCTTCCGTAGCAGCTTCAGGCGCTTCTTCCG
>Ga0206679_10004518_pt1 | contig 10394 bp, 7 predicted proteins | sample M110012015metaG_FD_155464 | JGI IMG/M metagenome (GOLD analysis project Ga0206679, IMG submission 155464) | Ammonia-oxidizing marine archaeal communities from Monterey Bay, California, United States - M1 100m 12015 | ecosystem: Environmental > Aquatic > Marine > Intertidal zone | place: USA... | reverse complement strand
GCACCGACGCTGGATCGACCAGGCGTTCGTGGGGCAGATAGGGGTCGGTCGGAACAGCGAACGCGCCCCTATCACGCATGAACTCGAGAGGTGTCTGACTCGCATCAGTAGCAGCTTCAGCGAGTCCGGGTACTTCTTCCGCGAAGATCAGTCCGTAGTACTCGTCTACGGTCATCGGTTGGCCCGGGTCTGCGCGACTTTCGAAATGCTCTCTCACTCCAAGTTGACCGTCGGGGTCTATGCGCCAAGAAAGATCGATCCAAAACTCGTTTTCTTCCCATACTTCACCGGGATTGAACTCGTGGGTCCGGGAGTCTTTGTCGATTGATTTGCCTTCAAGTTCGGCGAAGCGGCGTATCACAGGTTGCCGAAAACCGATCCAACGTCCGGCGTGAGTCTCAAACGACGCAAGGTCGTGACGCTCAGAACCGACACCCATAGGCAATACGTAGTCAGCAAATAGCGCTGTTTCAGACCAAGTTGGGGTCAACGCGACATGACATTCCACCTTGGAAGGGTCAAGGAGTGCTTCCATCCAGCTAAAGCCATCTGGATTCGTCCAAACAGGGTTGTATACCCGAGTGAAATAGGTATCTAGTTTGCCGCGTCCCTCGTTTAAGAAATGGGGCAGAAGAATTGACATCTCGTGGTAACTCAGAGGGTATTCCTGAGGCCACGACATCTCATTCCAGTGTTCGATTTTTTGGGCCCCTAGCGGCGCATGTGGTTTGAACTTGTTCCATCCGTTGCCACTAGTTCCGCCGACGGTTCCCACAGAGCCGGTGAGCACATTCAAAAAGAACAGGCAACGCGCCGTCTGCCAGCCGCCGAGGTTGCCCGCACCCGCGGCCCGCCAGTTGTGCGACGCGAACTTTGTTGGGTGAGCGCCGATTATTGACGCTATCTCGCGTATTTGAGCCGCCGGTATTCCCGTGACTTCTTCGGCTTTTTCGGGCGTGTATTCCTCATACTCGTCGAGGAGGGCCTGTTCCAATAATTCGAACTTGACGTCAAGATCGGGTCGGGTTCTAGCGAGGTATGTTTCCCAGTTAGTCCACCTGCGAACAAAATCGGATTGCCACGTACCGTTCTCCAACAAAAGCCGGGCGAGAGCCAGAAGTAAAAACGGTTCTGTTCCTGGCCAAGCAGGGAGCCAATGGTCGGCTTTGGAACCTGTGTTGGAAAGGCGCGGATCCACACAGATGACAGTCGCCCCCTTTTCCTGGGCCTCAATGATGCGCTGCGCGTGGGGATTGAAGTAATGGCCTGCCTCGAGATGTGACGAAATCAAAAAAATAACTTCAGCGTTGGCATAGTCGGAGGACGGTCGATCGTGACCCATCCATGATTGGTAGCCGATCCGTGCATTGGAGGAACAGATATTGGTGTGACTGTTATGACCATCCACCCCCCACCCTTGCAGGACTCGTTCGGTGTACCCATCTTCGCCCGGTCGACCAACGTGATACATGATCTCGTCGCGTCGTTCCTCTAGAAGCGCTGTCCGTATGCGGGCGCCAATCTCATCTAGAGCCTGCTCCCAACTGATCCTTTCCCATTCGCCACCGCCCCGTGCACCCACTCGCTTCAACGGGAACAAGATGCGCTCCGGGTCGTTTACCTGATTGAGGGTTGCGGGGCCTTTCGCACAATTTCTGCCCCTCGAAGCGGGATGTTCAGGGTTGCCTTCAAATTTGGCGACTTCACCTGTTTCGCGGTCAACATATGCAACCAGTCCACATGCTGCTTCGCAGTTAAAACAGGTGGTGGGGATCAGCCGATAGCGGCGCTCCACTCGACGTGGCCACGCTTTGGCATCAAGTTCGGTCCAGTCGTGCCACTGGTCATGTGGTGGGTAATTCGTTAGACCCGCGTTCGATCCGGCGTTCTTGTAAAAACTATCTTCATCCTTATACCGAGAATCACTCACTTCAGTCATCAAAGCTCCTAAGACAAGGGAACGGACTGGCCGGCTTGCACATAGCTGTGTTCATAGGCCCACATGCCGACCAGAACGAAAATCCCGGCAAGAAAAGAAAATGTTGATGCTTGGGTGTCAACCATCAAGCTCACTATCAACAAAATAATCGGAACAACCAGCCCTCCAACGATGCCCGCCAGAAAATAGTTTCGCTGGTCGCCCTGCGTCATTGAACGCACTGCAGCCGCCACATGTGGCGAATGGTCACCTAAGACTTCAGCAAGGATCAAAATGCTAGTTGCGGTTAAAGCGCCGATCGTCACCCCTTGCACTAGGACCGGTTCTGGCATGGCGATCAATAGATCCGCAATCAGCCAAACAGCGCCTCCCGCGGCAACTGCTTGGCTTAACAGCGTGGGGAGCAGCAGCCGTCCCTGCCACAGGTCACGGCCCTCACATTGAGCGAAGAGAAACGCCGTGTAACCGGCGACGCTGGCCGCGACCAGTGCAACGGGTCCCGCCAACACTTCAAACATTCGGGAGGAATCGATGAAAGAAGCCAGAAGCCAGCCGCCGAGCAATACCGCGTACACACCAAGGATGTATGCGCCTCGCACTAACCAACTAGAGCGATTCCCTCGGGTCAACACAAGATAGAACCGGGATGGTTTCTTTAAATCCGCCACCAACAAGGCCCCCGTGACCAACAAGAAGAAGGTCGCTATCAGGGCTGGAAGAAACCCGACCTTTGTTGTCTGGTCGACGTGGCCAAACACCACCATGAGAGCGGCAAACAACATGACGCCCGCTGCGACGGCTTTGGTCACCAGGTAGCTCGAAACCTTGGCCTGCCAGGTAGTTGCATGGGCCGTCGTATAGGTCGTGCGAGCGGCAAGTTCCGATTCCGCAGCGGGCGGTGTCGGGTGTTGAGGGGTGACATCGGCCCAGATCAGCCCGTCGGCGGGAATGGCGGTTCGCAAGGGATCCAGGGAGGCTTCATGAGCGCCGCGGTAATACACCATAGGTGTGGTTCCTTGCTCTGGGGACCGGACCGCCAAGTCTTCCCTGTTGAGGTTCCGTAACGCACCGTTATCTGGGTCATCGAAATCAATGACTTTAATGGAGTGGGTCGGGCACACCACTACACAGGACGGTTCGAGGCCCACTTCGACTCGGTGGTTGCAGAAGTTGCACTTGTTCGCAGTGTTGGTGTCTGGGTTGATGTAAATAGCGTCATAAGGGCACGCATTCATGCACCCCTTGCATCCAATGCAATTGTCATCGTCAAAATCGACTACGCCGTTATCTGCTCTGAATAGAGCAGACGTCGGGCAGATCTCCATGCAGGGGGCGTCGTCGCATTGGTTGCAACGCATAACTGAGAAATGTCGAGTTGTGTCAGGAAACTCGCCCGTCTCTATGTATTTCACCCAAGTTCGATTTACCCCTAGAGGGACATCGTGTTCGCTCTTACACGCGACGGTGCACGCGTGGCACCCGATGCAGGTCTCACTGTCAAGGAGAAACCCGAGACGAGTCACCCTTCCCCCCGAACAATCAAGATCGTGCTCACTCCGCCAAATGTATTGCGTTTAGGGCGCAATAGGTTGTTAATGAAGCGCGTTTCGGACACGCCTGGCGGTACGGTCGATGTTGTGTCCTCCCCCCCAAACAATTCTTGTACGCGTTACCGGCCTCGACCGTCCGGGCATTACAAGTGATCTCTTAACTCTTTTGGCCAACCTCGATGCCGCCGATGCTTCTGATGTTCCGAACGATTCGCACGCTGCCTAAGACTCTCACCGGTCCCTTGTGAGAAGCTGCACCCATGAACAAGCCTGATACAGCATTGGTGCTGCGTAGCGATAGCGACGGCGTCAGTACCCTTACCCTGAATCGACCTGAGGCTCTCAATGCTTTGAGCCCACTACTCTTTGAGCAGCTCCGATCGCACTTAGATGATCTCGCCGCTTCTCCTGACACAGTTGGTGTAGTGGTTTTGAACAGTAAAGGCCGTTCATTCTCAGCCGGAAATGATTTGAAGGCAATCGAGCGAGGTGAACACGCAAGTTCTGCCTATCAACAAGCGGAGACCCTTGATCTGATTGAAGCGATCCCGCAGCCGGTGATCGCTTCGGTCCGCGGTCATTGCTATACGGGTGCGTTGGAGCTGGTTCTCGCGTGCGATCTTCTTATTTGTGCCGATGATGCCCGCTTTTGTGACACACACGGCAAATGGGGAATGGTCCCCACATGGGGCATGACCAGTCGCCTACCTGAGCGAGTCGGACCGCTGGTGGCACGCGACATGATGTACAGCGGCCGCGTGGTCGACGGGGTTGAAGCGGAACGAATTGGGCTGGCTAACCGTTGTGTGTCTGAAGAACAACTTGAGGAAAGTACTGACGACTGGGCGAGATCCATTGTCGCCAACTCTTGGCACACGCTGCGCGAAGAGAAGAAACAGATGCGTCTTCTGAGCGATTTTAGTCGTGACAAAGGCCTCAAATGGGCAAGAGAAGATGGTCCTGGTGTTGCCCCCGACATGCTTCAACGCATCCAAGACGGCTTTCAACGCTGATACGGTCGTAGGCGGACAAAACGAGGAGCACCCGTGCCTAAAGTCACGATTTACCACAACCCTCATTGAGGGTCATCCAAAAATGCCTTAGCGGTCGCTGAGGAAGAAAACGTTAAAGCAGATGTGGTTCTTTACATGAAATCCCCACCTGACCGCGAGACTTTAGAACACATCACTTCTGTCCTAGAAGACCCGGTAGAGGACCTAGTACGCAAGGATTCGAAATTCAAAGAACTAGGACTGGACCCTGATGACTATGTGGATAACCCTAAAGCCGTCGTGGAACTCCTATTGGAACGGAAGGCTTTAATGCAACGCCCAGTTCTGGTTAAGTCCGATAACGCAATAATTGGTCGCCCAAAGGATCGAATCGCAGATTTTCTTAAGTAGTTGTTGTCAACGTATTGCCTGACCAACAAGCGATCACACCCTCAGAAGTTCGCCGTGATTAAGATGGCGAGTGCTGCCAACGCCCAGTGGGAGAGTCCGGTCAACAGTTATTACGGTTGATCGGCGCCGAAGGAGCAACCGCCCCGGGAAACTCTCAGGCCTCCGGACCGCAGGGAAGAAGCAACGCTGGAAAGAGAGTTGGCTTCGGCTAGCTCCACCGAAGGGGAAAACTGCGTAAAAGCGGCCAATCTCTCAGGTTCCACGACAGCGCGGGGCGTCGAACTTGACGCGGGCAATGAGCTATGAGTGAACCTTCCGAAACTCAGACAACCAAACAGTCACCCCTACATTCTCTACACTGCGACCGCGGAGCGAAATTTGCCCCCTTCGCCGGTTTTGAATTACCTCTCAGTTTCGAGGGCATTATCAGCGAACATTCAGCTACGCGTTCCTCAGCAGGGCTCTTTGATGTAAGCCATATGGGAATCGTTGATCTCGTTCCTAAACCAGGTATCTCTTTACCTACAGTCATCGATTCGCTGGAACTTGTAACGCCCGCTTCCATTCAGGACCTCGAAGTCAGTCACCTTCGGTACGCGCTCTTAACTAATAACCAAGGGGGCGTTATCGATGATCTCATCGTCACTCGAAGTGACACCCAACTGCGTTTGGTCTTAAACGCCTCGCGAGTAGAGAGTGATCTTCTCTGCATCCAAACAGCTCTTAGCGACTTCGCGAACATCGATATCCGAGAGGACCTCGCCCAAGTGGCGCTCCAAGGGCCAAGCGCGGCGACAGTTCTGTCAGGCTTCGATTCACGAATCACAGGTCTGACCTTCATGACTTCGGGCCAATTCTCACTTGACGGAGTCGACTGCGTCATCAGCCGCAGCGGCTATACCGGAGAAGACGGCTTCGAACTAATCGTTCCCGCTGAGGACGCTCTAAAGCTCGCAGAAACGCTCCTTCTTGATGAGGCCGTCAGCCCATGTGGGCTAGGGGCAAGGGACAGCCTGCGGCTTGAAGCCGGGTTATGTCTTTACGGCCACGAACTGGACGAAACGATTACTCCAGTTGAGGCTCGTCTTGGCTGGACGATACCCCGACGACGACGCGACGAGCCTACCTTTGCAGGATCTGAGGTCATATTGGCTCAATTCTCAGGTGGTACTCACCGAACTCGCGTAGGAATTTCCTCTTTAACTAAGCGGCCAATCCGAGAAGGTGCAACGCTGCGAACTGACGAAGGCCTAGAAGTGGGAGTTGTCACTAGCGGAGGTTTCGGACCCACCTGTGATCGACCGGTTGCCATGGGGTATGTCGATCCAATCATTTCGGACTCCAAAAGCACTTTGCTCGCTGAGGTACGCGGCAAAGAGGTCCCATGCCAAATCAGTACTTTGCCATTCGTTCCTCACAACTACAGCCGGAACTGAGACTCCCATATGCAAGAACTTGACCCTCAACCTGATTTTCTCGCCCGCCACCTAGGCCCAAGCGAGGACGAAATAGCTTCGATGCTCTCCGCTATTGGTTACCCCAGCCTCGAAGAACTGTGTACCGCCGTTGTCCCGGCAGCAATCCGCACAGACCAACCGCTTAAGCTTCCAAATCCCCTCACTGAGGTTGATGCCATTGCCCAAATTCAGCAGATAGCGAATTTGAACCGACCTATGAAATCATTGATAGGGCTGGGTTATCACAACACAGTGACGCCTGCCGTGGTGGTGCGCCGAGTTCTCGAGAACCCTGGTTGGTACACCGCTTACACGCCCTATCAACCAGAAATAAGTCAGGGCAGACTGGAAGCTCTTCTCAACTACCAAACACTGGTTTGCGACCTTACCGGGATGGAGATATCCAATAGTTCTTTGCTTGATGAAAGCACCGCTGCAGCTGAGGCGATGACCATGGCCAGACGGCTGACAAAAACTACTGGGACAAAATTCTTCGTTGACTCGGACTGCTATCCACAAACCATCGATGTGGTCCGAACTCGCGCCGAAGCGTTAGGCATCAACATAGAGGTCGGTGATGCCTGGCAAGACCTCGATGCTGCTGATTGTTACGGGGTTCTGGTCCAATACCCAGGCTGTTCAGGTGACATTCGCGACATCAGCCACATCGCGGAAACGATCCACGGAAACGATGGGATTCTTTGTGTCGCTTCTGACCTCTTAGCGCTCTGCCTCTTGACCCCGCCGGGAGAATTAGGGGCTGATCTAGTCGTAGGAACTTCACAACGGTTGGGAGTTCCACTTGGCTTTGGAGGTCCTCACGCTGGCTACCTTGCAGCACGAGAAGACCACAAACGAGCTCTCCCCGGGCGATTAGTTGGTGTCTCGGTCGACAGTGGAGGTCGTCCCGCAACACGGTTAGCACTCCAAACTCGCGAGCAACATATCCGCCGCGAAAAAGCCACGAGCAATATATGCACAGCTCAGGTTTTACTTGCAGTAATCGCATCTATGTATGCCGTTTACCATGGTCCCGATGGCCTCAAGAAGATCGCTCAACGCATCCACAGCCTCACCGCAACCCTCGCTGCGAAACTCGAATCTGCTGGGTTTGTTCTTTCCAACCAAACGTTTTTCGACACGCTCACTATTCAGGTTCCAGGTAGGGCAGCAGAAATTACGCAACGCGCCCTGGTCGAGGGAATAAATATTCGGTTCGTCGACTCTGACACCGTCGCCGTTACCTTCGATGAAACCTGCGATGCGGAGATCCTTGAGCAGTTAGGGCGGGCATTCTTAAACGACAACAAAAGCTCACAAGCTTCAAGCACTCCCACCGGAATACCTCAATATCTGAGCCGCTCCTCTAGTTATCTAGATCACCCAGTTTTTAATACCTACCGCTCAGAAACCGAGATGCTCAGATACATCCGCCGACTGGCTGACAAGGACATAGCTTTGGATCGCAGCATGATTCCTCTCGGTAGTTGCACAATGAAGCTCAATGCCACGAGTGAAATGGAACCGATTACTTGGCCAGAGTTCGCTGACATCCATCCATTCGCGCCTCTGGACCAAGCAAGGGGTTACATGGAACTGATTGAAGAGCTAAGCAACTGGCTGCTCGCGTGCACTGGATACGACCAAATTTCTTTACAACCTAATGCTGGTTCGCAAGGAGAGTTCGCTGGCCTTTTAGCCATTAAGCGTTATCACGAATCCAGAGGGGAAGACCAACGAAATGTGTGCCTCATTCCTTCATCAGCCCATGGGACTAATGCTGCTTCAGCGATTATGGCAGGACTGAAAGTCATCGTTGTCGAATGCGACCATGACGGCGATATTGACCTCAACGACCTGGAAGCGAAAGTTGCTGAACATGAAGATGTTCTTGCCGGGATAATGGTCACATACCCATCAACACATGGGGTATTCGAAGAAGGGATCGTCCAGATCTGTCGAACAAGCCACAAAGCTGGCGGCCAGGTCTACGTTGACGGAGCAAACTTAAATGCCCTAGTCGGACTCGCCGCACCAGGACAGTTCGGAGCTGATGTAAGCCACCTCAACCTTCACAAAACCTTCTGCATCCCTCACGGAGGCGGAGGCCCGGGCATAGGTCCGGTCGCGGTAAGAGAACATTTAGCCCCATTCCTACCTAATCACCCGCTGGTCCCCGAGGCTGGACCGGCAACTGGAAGCGGAGCCATAGCTGCAGCCCCATGGGGGTCTGCAGGAATCCTCCCTATTCCCTGGATGTATATAGCGATGATGGGAGCCGAAGGTTTAACGCGTGCCACGGCAGTCGCTATTTTAAATGCCAACTACATCGCACTGCGGTTGGACGACAGCTACCCGGTTCTCTACCGGGGACAAAATGGATTAGTAGCCCATGAATGCATCTTGGATCTGAGACAGCTATCAGAGGTTGTCACGGTTGAAGACATAGCTAAAAGGCTTATTGACTACGGTTTTCATGCGCCGACAATGTCTTTCCCAGTGCCGGGCACATTGATGGTTGAGCCAACCGAAAGTGAGTCAAAACAAGAGATCGACCGCTTTTGCGATGCCATGATTCAAATCAGACAAGAAATTGCACGAATCGAATCCGGTGAATGGCCCGCTGATGACAATCCTCTCGTAAACGCACCCCATCCAGCTGAAGACCTACTGCAAGACGATTGGCGTCATCCGTACACACGACAAGAAGCAGCCTTCCCGCTTCCTTCAAGCGCTGCAGACAAGTACTGGCCGCCTGTAAGCAGAATTGATGGCGCTCACGGCGACAGGAACCTCGTATGCAACTGTCCAAGTCCACGTTCCTTCGAAGATCTCCCGAGCTAAACAGCAACTATCCAAGGAGCACGACTAGCTTCGTCACATGGCTCTAACGGATCCCAACATTCTCGAGATGCCTACTTCTTCGGAGTCAGGGGCTATGCCGTGGTATCCCCACATCGTCGACTGGGTGGAAGCCGAAATAGCAGGCCTGTCGGACGACCAACTGGATTTTCACGACACCGCACCCGAAAAAGAATGGATGTGGTGGTCGTGTAGAACTCAGGTCTCCCATATTGCGTGGGATGCTCTTGTGTTCACTAAGAGACGAGCAGGCCACCTTCTCTGGCCTAATGGTGACATCCCTCACCCAATCAACTGGACCGAACATCAGATGGGCCCTAACAACAAATGGGACCGGATACTCGATACGAACTTATTTTGGCAAATACCCGACATTCTGAGCCAACTTCGTTTGGGAATAGATTGGTTGACGACGCTGGTCGAGGATCAACCAATAGACCTACTGCGGTCAGAAACGCGAACTGTCAGAGGCACAGAGTTCTGGAAGTACGTCGTCACCACCCTCCCCAGAGGAACACGCAGTGATGACCAAGAAAGCAGCCATATAACCTACGATCTTGAAGGCTCCCTCTGGATGGTGTACTACGAGATGTTGAGCCATGTTCGCTCTATCCAGCGACTCAAACTCCATCAGGGACTACCGACTGCTATCGAACTACCAAGAGTCGGATATCTAAGACTTCCCCATTACTGGGGAGATACAGATGACAATGGACCAGGGATGACACGACTATGAAACCCAAAATCATCATCGACTGCGACCCCGGACACGACGACGCTATAGCGATCATGATGGCCGCCCAGTTAACCGAAATTCTAGGAATCACGACTGTGTCGGGTAATGCACCTCTGGATTTAACTACCGACAACGCTCTTCTACTTACAGAGCTTGTTCATCTTGAAGTTGAAGTCCACGCAGGCGCCGAAAAACCCCTCTTAGTGCCACCAAGACACGCCGAAGAGGCCCACGGCAAAACAGGTTTAGATGGACCGCCTCGACCAAAAATCACACGCTCTGCCAAAAGCTCAGAGGCTGTACGGTTCATAATCGACACTGTTCGCGACAACGATGCTGTGTGGCTAGTACCCATCGGGCCTCTTACCAACATTGCTTTGGCGGTACAACAAGCACCCGACATAGTGGACAGCGTTGCTGGCATATCAATCATGGGCGGGAGCGCAG
>Ga0206679_10004517_pt1 | contig 10394 bp, 13 predicted proteins | sample M110012015metaG_FD_155464 | JGI IMG/M metagenome (GOLD analysis project Ga0206679, IMG submission 155464) | Ammonia-oxidizing marine archaeal communities from Monterey Bay, California, United States - M1 100m 12015 | ecosystem: Environmental > Aquatic > Marine > Intertidal zone | place: USA... | reverse complement strand
CATCATCGTAATATGTGATTAAAATACATGATTTCAAGTATAATCACGCTCTCTATCTCTGGATTAATTTTTCAACATTGATGTTGAGTACAACTTCACCAATATCGCTTGCATATTCTGAGATTCTTCTAATATTTTCAACAATTCTTCTCACCCTAAAAGACGTCTCTTCATCTTTTATGCTTTTTAATAATTCAAGTACTTTTTTTTCATATTTTAATACGTTATGAGATTCTGCAATAGCTTTTTCTGCTCCAGCATAATCATTTTTGAATAATGCTAAACATGTATCATCAATAACATTTAGTGAGAAATCACTCATTTCTTGAATCTTATCAATTATTTTGCCAGGAATTGGATCTTCAAAATCTAATATGTCCTGAGATAGACTAACAGCATGATCTGCTAATCTTTCGATATTTTTAACAACTATTCTATAACCCATACAATCTCTAGCATTGGCAAACCCCATCTCTTCAAGCATATGAGAATTTTCAACAGCTATTGTAAGTTGTCTGATAATATAGAATGAAAATCTGTCAACATCATCATCACTATTTACTACTTCTTGTGCAAGTTCTTTGTTATTTTCTCTAAGTGCTAGCAGCGCATCATTCTGCATTGATTTTGATAAATGAAGCATTCTTTTGAATGCACCATCAATTGATAGTTCAACTAAGTTTATCAATACTTGTATAGTTATTTCATTTGTAGAATCTGCAGTTATTTCTGCACCCATGAGCATTTTTTTTACAGCATTACGAATAGCAATTCTTTGATTTGGGTCAACTCTTCCACTTTTTGGTTTAACGTTTATTGTTTTGTAGTGAAGAAAATACAGTGCAATCAGTTTTCTAGTGATTGTATGTTTGTCATCTTTTGAAGTTATAACTAATGTTGCAGTATCTTGCATGACTCGTCTTCCGAAGTCAACAGGTTTAATCTCTACAACAGAAGAGCCTTGCCTTACAACACTTACTTGATCTCCTTGCTTTATGCCTTGATCTTTTATCCATTCTTTAGGTAACGAAACGATATATGATGATTTTCCAGTAAACTGGATCTTTCTAATTTGGTCCTTGTTAGCCATTATATTCAGACCTACTATATAGAAAATATAAAGTATACGTAGATATTTGAAAATATATTTAGATTTCTTGTACCTAAATATATTATAAAAATAGACAATTTGAATAATATGTTAGTATGAGAATTTCAAATATGGATAATACAGAGAAATTAAAACATACTATTGACGCCTTATTTGGAAGCGGAGTATCAAGAAATTTACCAAAAGACATTGAGATAAAAATTTCAAAGAAAACAGGAAGAATTCGTAATGTTACTCATAATGGAATTTTACTATTAACACCTAGAACCGATGGTGGCTTGGCAATAACACGATACTGTGCAGAATTATTTCACAAAAACAAGAAATTTTCTGAAAATTGCCTCGAAATTGATGCAGAATCAAAGCAATTTGTAGAAGAAGGAAGATCAGTTTTTTGTCAGCATGTTGTTTCATGCGGAAATAATATCAAAATAGGTTCTGATGTTCCAGTTTTGTATAAAAATAAAGTAGTTGGTGTGGGCAAAGCTGTGCTATCAACAACTATGATATTAAACCAACAAAGAGGTGTGGCCATAAAGATTAGAGATAGTTTAAAAAGTCAGACTGATGGAGAAAGTTCACCATGATGCGTGGAGGCAATCGCCAAATGCGAAGAATGATGGATAAAATGGGTCTTGATATGGAGGAGATTCAAAATGTCCAAGAAGTAATTATTAAAACTGATAAAAAAGAGATTATTATCGCGAAACCTTCAGTAACTGAAATGAAAGCAAAGGATAACTCAATTTTTCAAGTTGTTGCAGAAAGTTATGAGGAAAAAGAATTGGAAGTACAAATTTTCAGTGATGAGGATATTGCATTAGTTTGCCAACAGGCTAATGTGAATGAAGAAAAAGCTAAAAATGCCTTGGCAGAAGCAGAAGGGGATCTTGCAAGAGCCATCCTGATATTAACAACCAACTGAATGATTTTAATAATGGAGTAAAAGGCTGAAAGTAAAATGAGTCAAACCACAACTAAAGTCGATGGCATAATTAACACATTATCTAATTTAGAATCAGATATTGACTCGTTAAATGAGAAATTAGCAGATATGAAGAAACAGCTAAATTCCACTGCTCAAAAAGAGATTGAACGATTAATGGAAGAAACCAAAAATATGGCTACAAAAGAGGCAGAAAGACTAATTTCAGAATCTAAAACAAGAGCTGAATCTGAATCTGCAAAAATTCTTCAAAAAGGAGAAGAGAACTTGGTAGAAATTCAGCAAAATATAGATGCAAATTTTGATTCAGCAGTGAAAGATGCTGTCTTAACTGTTATGAAAGCCTAGAAATTCTATTGGTTTCATACTATCAGTATATTCTATACTTTCACTCTAACTTTTCATGAAATTATCTTAATTCGTTCTTCCACAAACCCTAAATCTTAAGAGATTTCATTATAGTTATCACATACTTAAGAAATGCCAGAATTGGAATCGCCACAGAATTCGGTAGACCATACTACAGATTTTCAAAAATTTTAAAGGGTTTAGGTATGAATTATGACTCGATCCTACCAAAGGATATACTAAATTTTGATGGTGATATTATACTAACTACAGAAAAGGAGGCGCCAAAAACTTCTTCAATCCCACTACTTTTTGATGACATTACTGAAAAAGATACAGTAGTAATTCAAGGATTAATTTCACAAAAACTGGATTCAGGTTTAAATGATAACCAGTTGCTATTAGGAATTGATCCTGGTAAGCAGATTGGTTTATCGGTATATTATCTTGGCAATGAAATCTTAAATTCCTTTTTTGTGTCTACTGAGAAATTAATTCAAAAGATAATCAATATTCTAGCAGAATTAAAAGCAAGACAAAAGATAATTAAAATTGGAAACGGTGATATGCAGATGGCAAATGATATTGCTAAACTACTAAATCTAAAATTTTGTTCAAACTTTGAAATTGAATTTGTAGATGAAAGAAACACGTCACCAAAAATCAAAAATTTCAATCAGAGGGGAAAAAGAGATATGCTCTCAGCACAATTCATTACCCAAAGAAGTGGATATTGGCACTCTGTTTTACCATTATCAATCACAGGATAATTTTCTCATTATTTTATCACTGAATTTATACAAAGTCCAAAAAACATACATATTTATACAAGATATAGAGTTTTTTTTGAAATTGATCACTATTTCTATATAAATCAATGAATTTTTTTCATAAAAATCATCATTTTTTGTAATTATTTCTAAGATCAGCCTTATATAATCATAAATTCTATATAATATGCGAACAAAAATGACATGTAAAGGAATTTGCACAAGATACAAGGCACAAAAACCAGTGGGAACTGGTCGTTATGCCTCAGGTCAGAGACGTTGTCAAATTTGTGAGATTTTTATAAAATGGGAAGGATTATGGTGTCCATGTTGTGGCTACCGATTACGAACCAAACCAAGAAATCTGAAATATAAGGCAAAACTTCGAGCACGAGTAGAAGCAGAGGCTGAATCACAAAAAGTTCAAGCACGAACTATTGAAATTCCACCAATTAGTGGGATTGAAGCATTTGAAGGTGATTTTGTAAAAAATACACTGACATCTGCAGTAAATGATGGTTGGACTAAAACAAGGACCGTTGAAGAACTAAGGAAAGCTAAAGAACAAGGCATGACAATCAAAAAAGCCAAAGAGCTTGTGAAATCTGCATTTGACTCGAAACACGAACCGATAGCAATAAAGGCATAATCAATCAAAACTTTTTGTTGTCAGGTGGATACACTAAGAAATTAGTGAATATCAATGAACGTTCATTCCTAGTTCAGATACTAAACTATGAAAATGGTAATTTTATTTCAGTTACTGAGGGTTTAGAAAACATTGGTGGTATGATAGTATCAATCAATTCAGGTCCAGTTCCTTCAACATCTACAATAATACCACCAAAATCAGAGGCAGTGTTCTTGAAATTAGTTTCGGAAAGGATTGCGTATACAAGACAGGGTATGTGTCTAGTTACTGGGAATTTTGAAAAAGCATTAGATAAACAAATAACAAAACAGTTAATGGATATAATATTGGAGGAATCAAAACAATGACAGATGATCTACGTACTTTTCTGAGTCAACTCAAAAAGACCAATGATCTAAAAACTATTAAAAAAAGAGTTTCTACAAAATTTGAAATTGCTACAATCACAGAACAATTTGAAAATTCAAATGCATTACTCTTTCAAAATATTATTGGGCGAAAATTTCCTGTAGTATCTAATCTTGTGGGAACTAGAGCTAGATTTGCCCAAGCCATTGGTGCAAAATCGTCCACCATTCATCAGACAATGGTAAAGGCAATCAGTGCTTCAAAAAAACCAAAAGCTTCGCAAAGCGCAAAGTTTTTTGAAAATTCTTCAAAAGACATTTCAATACTTCCGATCGTTGAACATTTTCTAAACGAATCAGGACCTTTCATCACATCATCTATCCTTCATACAAAAAATCAAGAGAAAAAATATCAAAATTCCTCTGTTCACAGACTAATGCCTATTGGAAAGAAATCTTTTTCAATTCGGATGGTTGAAGGACGAGATTTGCACAAATCTTTCATGTATGCAAAACAGCATGGTGAGGATCTTCCTGTCGCAATTACAATTGGTGTTCATCCTGCAATCACAATAGCAAGTGCATTTCAGGCTGAATGGGGAAAAAGTGAGGCTGAAATTGCAAATTCTCTACTAAATAATAAACTCACTTTGACAAAGTGTCCAATATCAAAAATTTCTGTTCCTTCAACTGCAGAAATTGTAATGGAAGGAAAAATCCTACGAGATAAGACACACTCAGAATGGATGGTCGAGATGCTGAGGACATATGATATGCCTAGAAAAGCTCCAGTAATTGAGATAGAAAAACTCTATTTCAGAAATAATGCTATTTTCCACGATATATTATCTGGTTATGGTGAGGCAAGACTTCTCATGGGTATGCCAATCGAATCCAAACTAAATGGAATTCTAAAGAAAAAATTCCCCCAAACAAAACAGGTGATTCTGACAAGTGGTGGTTCAAATTGGCTACACGCTGTGGTACAAATTTCAAAAACAAAAGCAACTAATGTCAAAAAAATCATCAATGAGACTTTTGCATCTCACAGATCACTCAAGATGGTTACTGTTGTGGATGATGATATTGATCCAACTGATTCTTCTACTGTTGAATATGCAATGGCAACAAGATTCCAGGCAGACAAGGATTTGGTGATCATAAAAAATGTTAGAGGTTCTAGTTTAGATCCATCAAGTGATCAGAAGAAACTGAGAACATCTAAAATGGGAATAGATGCTACAATTCCTAGCTCAAAGAGACCAGAAGGATTTCGACTCGGTAAGATACGTAAATTTAAAACGAATTTCTAAAAATTTAGTTATAGACCAGAATCTACCATAAGTGCAATAAATAACACTGCAAGATACGGGCTTGAAAATTTGAAAAGTACCCACGATGATTTCTCAGTAGGTTTTGCAACTACCCAAGCACTCAGAAGTATCATTAAGACGCCAGAAGCAATTGCAGTGTAGAGGTATACCTCACCCATTACAGGTTCTCCTGTATCAGGGTTTACCAAAAAGAATGGCACAACACTAAACAAAACCATCATCAATGTTGTACCAGCGATAACTCTTGCAGACGTCTTTTCAGATAACACTGCAGTTAGCATTGGAACATCTACTTTTCTATAATCATCTCGGAAATGCAATGTAAGTGCCCAAATGTGCATTGGAATCCATATGAAGACTAGACCTGCAATTATTAGACCAAAATCCCATAAACCGGTAAGAGTTACTGCAGCAAAGCCAATCATTGCTGGTGCACCACCAGAAAATCCTCCAAGGATTATATTTAATTGACTCTTTCGTTTCAAAGCATGACTGTACACTAGAATATTATCTGCTAATCCAAATAACATAAACACGCCACACCAAATTCCATTCCAAAATGATGTTGTGTATGAAATTCCAAATGCACATGCAATTGATATAGCCGCTAACACTAATCCAAAGTCTCTTGCCTTTTCGGCTGGAAATATTCTCTTACTTGGGATTGGTCGTTCTTTCGTTCTATCCATTATTGCATCAATATCTCGATCATGATAATTTGTCAATGTATTGGCAGCTGCAGAACCTGCAGCAACTCCAGCAATCATTAGAATCCAAGTTCCTATTGAGATCTCCACATCATACACATTTGATGCAGTTATGGCAGCTCCAAATGCTGTAAAAACTAAAAGATACCAGATTTTTGGTTTTGTTAATTCATAATATGTTTTGAATCTTATTTTGGTAGATGTTTCCTGCATATTATATCATATCTCCAGAAAAATAAATATCACACTATTCGCCGAATATGTAGGGCATTGGTTTTGCTCTACGTTTCATTTCAATAAAGCTCTCCGAACCTATGATTCCATCAATTTTACCAATTTTTTCAGAAACTACTTTATGCATTTCATTAAGACTTTTTGCATACATTGTAACCATAATATCAAACCTTCCAGTTACTTCAGAAATTTCTCTAACGCCATCAATTTCGAATAATGAATCAATTATTTGATCACGTTTTTTTGAGTCCATATTAATACCAGTTACTGATTTTACAGTATAACCAAGTTCTTTATCGTTAACTTCAATAGTATATCTTTGAATTAATTTTTGACGTATTAGTCTCTTAATTCTACTATAAACAACAGATGAATTTGTATTAATTTTTTCTGAAAGTTTTGGAACTGATATAGAAGCATCACTAGATAGTTCTGATAAAATTTTTAAATCCAATTCATCGATTTTTGCCGTTTAAGACACCGGCTTCTTGAATTATTGAACCTCTAATAAAGCTATTATTGAAATTATTTCTCTTTTTTTTACTAAATCTTATTTTTTTTGTATAGCATCTCAGCTAACAGAACAGCACCTTTTGCAGAACCCATTTTTTTGTTATGTGAGAATAGTATATACTTTAAACCATGATCGAAGAGTTCTTCTTTTTCAACTCTACCTATTGTTGTGGTCATACCACCACCCACCTCTCTTTCCATTCTTGGTTGAGGTCTGGTTGGATCTTCATGAAATGCATAATACTTTTCTGGTGCTGAAGGTAATCCAGCAACTGAAATTTTATCATTGTATTCATCGTATGTATTTTTTGCTTGATTAGGATCAATTTCCTTGTCCGTCTCGACAAAAACTGATTCTGTATGTCCATCAATTACTGGAACACGTGTACATGTGCAACTAACTCTGATGTCAGCATCCTCAATTTTACCATCCTTTAATTTACCTAAGATTTTTCTGGTTTCTTTTCTTACTTTACCTTCTTCCTTTGGAATGTATGGAAGTATGTTATCTGTAATTCCCATCGCGGAAACACCAGTCTTTCCACCACCAGATATTGCTTGCATTGATGTCATCATGACTTTTTTTGCACCATATTCTTCAAGTAACGGTTTTAGTGTTATAGCCAGACCAGTAGTGGTACAGTTTGGTAGTGGTGCTACCCAACCTTTCCAATTACGATTTTTCTTTTGAATTTCAAGAAGTTCTACCTGTTCATCATTAATTCCAGGAATAAGTATTGGGACATCTTCTTCATATCGGTATGCAGAAGAAGTTGAGATAACTGGAAGATCTTTTGCAAATTTTGTTTCAATATCTCTTGCAGCTACAGATTCTACTGCGGAGAAAACCAGATCCAATTCTGAAATATCTATTTCATCAATTGTCAAGACTGTCATTTCTTTAATATAATCTGGAATCTTTCCACCGACATCCCATGCCACAATTCCATTAGCATCTCTTATTGCATCGAGGTATTTTTTCCCAGCAGATCTCTCCGAGGCTGCAATCTGAGTAACTTCGAACCATGGATGATCATTCAATGACTGAACAAATTCCTGACCTACAGAACCAGTGACGCCTATTATTGCTACTTTCTTTTTCATAGATACAATTTTGACATTTTCAATTAATATTCCTTTAGACAAACCAAAACAATACTATATTGTGAATACGTCTCCTAAGCAATGAAAATCAAAGTTAACGAATTTGTACGATCTCATAGTCCAGCCTCACATGGAGGCCTATATTCAATAAAAAACCCAAATCAGGAAATAGTTGATTTTAGTTCAAATGTCAACCCTTTAGGATGTTATTCAGGAGTCAAAAAATTTCTCAGAAAACACCTAGATTCAATATCAGAATATCCAGACTCTGAATCAAGAAAACTTCGTTCTAACATAAAATGGTATACTGGATTGAATGAATCACAGATAATTGTAGGAAATGGAGCAACTGAAATAATCTATAATTTTTGTTTAGCATTTCTAAATAAAAAAACTAAGGTTTTGATTCCAATACCAACATTTTCTGAATATGAGAAGGCTGCAAAACTTTCTGGCTCAAAACTTCTTTTTTACAAAACTATGAATCTAAACAACGATCTTGAAGAATTTATAAAAAAAATTCCAAAAAATGGAATTGTATTTTTATGTAATCCTAATAACCCTACTGGAGTTTTGATTCCTAAAAGAAATTTATTAAAAATTGTTAGACATGCTGAAAAGAGATCAAGTTTGGTCTTTATTGATGAAACATTCATAGAATTAGTTCCAGAATCTAATCAATCGTTAATTAAATCAATAAAATCATTTGATAATTTATTCATACTTCGTTCATTTACAAAATCATTTGGATTAGCAGGAATACGAATTGGTTATGCTTTAGGTAGTAAGCAGATCATTAGTGTTTTACAAAAATTAAAAATTCCTTGGAATGTAAGTAATGTAGCACAAAGTGCAGCAAGCGCAGCTATTTGCTACCATCCTTTTCTTGAAAAATCAAATAAACTAATCATGAAAGAGAATAATTTTCTAACAAAATCATTTTCTAAACTTGACAAGTTTTCCTGTTTTTCATCATCAACAAATTTCTTATTGTTGAAAACTAAGATCAAATCAAAAACATTACAAAAAAAATTACTAAAAAATAATTTATTGATTAGAGATTGCAGTACTTTTCGTGGACTTGATGAGAATTATGTTAGAGTTGCAATAAAAACACGTAAAGAAAATAAAAAATTGATAAATGCATTGGAGGAGATGTAATATTTCAAAATCACTAATGGTACAAGGAACTTCCTCTGGTTCTGGAAAAACAATCTTAGTTACTGCACTATGTAGAATATTCTCAAATATGGGTTATTCAGTATCACCATTCAAGGCACAAAACATGTCAAATTACGCCTATTCTACAAAGGATTTTGAGATATCTCGAGCACAAGCAATTCAAGCAATTGCTGCACGAACAGAAATCTTACCGCAACAAAATCCAATTTTATTAAAACCATTGGGAAATTATCGAAGTTCAGTTTTTACAAATGGAAAATTTCTTAAGAAAATGCATGCGTCTGATTATTATACAAAATTTGTAAACAAGACTGGTTTACAACTCGCTTTAAATTCATACAAACAATTAGAAAAAAACCATGATCTGATAATTATTGAAGGTGCAGGTTCTCCTGCTGAAATTAATCTCGTACAATATGATATTGCAAATATGAAAATTGCCGAGAAGACAAACTCAAATGTAATTTTAATAACTGATATTGAACGTGGAGGTTCTTTTGCAAGTTTAGTTGGGACCATGGATCTGATTGAGAAAAAATACCGAAAACTAGTCAAAGGTTTTGTTTTTAACAAATTTAGAGGGGATATTGAAATTCTCAAACCCGGTTTTCGTAAGCTAAAACAGAAGACAAAGAAACCCGTTTTTGGCACCATTCCACTAACCAAATTTTCCATTCCTGATGAAGATTCTATAGGTAATTCTCCAAAAAAACTTGTATGGAATAAAACTAATCTAAGAAAATTAGATTCAGAAATTGATAAGATCAGTAATGTTGTACGCTCAAGTCTTAATATTAGTGGAATCAAAAGGATCTTAAAATGATATTTGAATCTATTTTGATAATTGGGTTTGCGATAATTTTAGATCTTATTATTGGTGATCCAAGAAGTAAGTATCATCCAACTGCATGGATTGGAAATTTTATTGGTAGTCTAGTACCATTATTCAAAAACGAAAATGCACACTTGGAGAAATTTGGCGGTATACTGATTGTATTAATTTCAACTACTGCTGTTGGTGTATTACTGATAGTACTTAATCTGAAACTTGATTCAATAATTGGAAATGAACTTCTTACCATCATAGTCACCATTGTAGTTGGTACTATCTTGTTAAAGACGACAATAGCAATTAGGGGCATGGAA
>Ga0206679_10004516_pt1 | contig 10394 bp, 9 predicted proteins | sample M110012015metaG_FD_155464 | JGI IMG/M metagenome (GOLD analysis project Ga0206679, IMG submission 155464) | Ammonia-oxidizing marine archaeal communities from Monterey Bay, California, United States - M1 100m 12015 | ecosystem: Environmental > Aquatic > Marine > Intertidal zone | place: USA... | reverse complement strand
AAAGTTGGGGATACAATTACTTCAGCTGAAAACCCTGCAACTGAAGCAGTAAAAGGATTTGAAGAAGTAAAACCTATGGTTTTTGCTGGAATTTATCCTGTAGATACTGAAGATTTTGAGGAGCTAAGAGCTTCAATGGAAAAGTTGCAATTGAATGATGCTTCCCTTACTTATGCTCCAGAATCTTCTGCTGCACTTGGTTTTGGTTTTAGATGTGGTTTCTTAGGAATGCTTCACATGGAAATTATACAAGAACGATTAGAGCGTGAGTTTAACATGACAGTTATTACAACTGTACCTAATGTGTCGTATTTTGCCTACACTAGGAAAGGGGAAAAGTTAGAAATTCACAATCCTACCGATTATCCTGACCCAAGTATTTTAGAGAGTGTAGAGGAACCTTATATCCGAGCTCAAATCATTACAAAAGCTGACTTTATAGGTCCTGTAATGACACTTTGTATCTCAAAAAGAGGAGAATTAACCAACCAAGTTTACTTAACAACAGATAGGGTTGAACTTACTTTTGAAATGCCACTAGGAGAAATTGTTTTTGATTTTTACGATAAATTAAAATCGGTATCTAAAGGATATGCTTCATTCGATTATTACCCAATTGAGTACAGAACTTCCGTTTTAGCAAAGTTGGATATTCTGTTAAATGGAGATCCTGTTGATGCTTTATCGGCTTTAGTACACAAAACAAACTCCTATGCTTTAGGAAAAAAATTATGTGCAAAACTAAAAGAATTAATTCCAAGACAGCAATTTGATATTGCAATACAATCAGCAATTGGATCAAAAATTATATCAAGAGAAACTGTAAAAGCACTTAGGAAAGATGTTACCGCAAAATGTTATGGAGGGGATATCTCAAGAAAAAGAAAACTATTAGAAAAGCAGAAGAAAGGGAAAAAAAGAATGCGTCAAGTTGGGAATGTTGAAATCCCACAAAATGCATTTATGGCTGTTTTAAAATTAGATGACTAAATAATAAATTATGGGAAGAGCATTTGAATTCAGGAAAGCTAGGAAGATGAAAAGATGGTCAAAAATGGCCAAAACTTTTACAAGAATCGGAAAAGATATTGTGATGGCTGTAAAAGATAGCGGACCTGATCCTGACACAAATTCTAGGCTAAGACAAATCATGCAAAACGCTAAAGCAGCCAATATGCCAAAGGACAATGTTTTGCGTGCCATTAAAAAAGCAAGTAGCAAGGATACTGCTAATTATGAAGAAATGTCATTAGAAGGATATGCTGTACATGGTGTAGCTGTTTTTGTGGATTGTGCAACAAATAATAATAACCGTACAGTTGCTGATGTGCGTTCTTACTTTAGCAAATGTGATGGTGCTATGGGAACAAATGGTTCTTTGGAATTTATTTTTGATCGTAAAGGGGTTTTTACGATTAATCCTGAGAATGTAAGTATGGAAGTTGATGAATTAGAAATGGAGCTTATTGATGGAGGATTGGAAGAGTTAGAAGTAGATGAGGAGGCGGTAACTATTTATTGTGAGTATGCTGACTTTAATAATATGCAGATGAAATTAGAGGAACTTGGTATTGAAATTAAGAACTCAGAATTGCAAAGAATCCCAAATAATTTTAAAACCATAAGTGCTGAACAAGCAGAAAAAGTATTGAAGTTATTGGATTTACTAGAAGAAAATGATGATGTCCAACAAGTATTCCATAACATGGAATTAACGGAGGAAATCTTAACTGCTATGGATAGCGAATAAAAATATAGAATGAACGTATTAATATTAGGAAGCGGGGGAAGAGAGCATGCATTTGCATGGAAAATTGCAAAAAGCAGTTCATGCAATCAATTATTTATTGCGCCAGGAAATGCAGGAACAGCACAAGTTGGAACCAATGTAAATATTGGCGTAAACGATTTTGGAAGCATTAAAGATTTTGTACTTGCTGAAAATATTGAGCTTGTAGTTGTAGGTCCAGAAGACCCACTTGTAAATGGAATTTACAACTTCTTTAAAGAAGATGAGCAGTTAAAAAATATCTCCCTTATTGGCCCTTCAAAGGAAGGTGCGCAACTAGAAGGTAGTAAGGAATTTGCAAAGGAATTTATGTTTAGGCACAATATCCCTACTGCAAAATATCAAGCATTTACAAAAGAAAATTTAGCAGAAGGCTATACTTTTTTAGAAAGCTTAGAAGCACCTTATGTATTAAAAGCAGATGGGCTAGCAGCAGGGAAAGGAGTTTTAATCTTGAATGATTTGCAAGAAGCGAAAGATGAATTAAAAGCTATGGTAGCTGATGCAAAATTTGGAACAGCATCATCAACAGTAGTAATTGAAGAATTTTTAGATGGAATTGAACTTTCAGTATTCGTTATTACTGATGGTGATTCCTATAAAATTCTTCCTTCAGCTAAGGATTACAAGCGTATTGGAGAAGGTGATACAGGACTTAATACTGGAGGAATGGGAGCAATTTCACCTGTACCTTTTGCTGATAGATTCTACATTGAAAAAGTAGAAAGAGAAATCATTAAACCAACAGTAGAAGGACTTAAGAAAGATAATATTGAGTACAAGGGATTTATCTTTATCGGTCTAATCAATGTAAAAGGAGAGCCAAAAGTGATTGAATACAATGTACGAATGGGAGATCCTGAAACAGAAGTTGTAATTCCAAGAATAAAATCAGACTTGTTGAATCTTTTAAAAGGGATTAGTGATGGAACATTCAGTGAGAAAGACCTAAATATAACTGATGAGGCAGCAACAACTGTTATGTTAGTTTCAGGAGGTTATCCTGAGACTTACGAAAAAGGAAAAGAAATTTCAGGAATTGAAACGGTAGAAAATAGTATTGTTTTTCATGCTGGAACAAAACAAGAACACGAAACAATAAAAACAAATGGAGGTAGAGTTATTGCCCTAACTTCATTTGGAGAAAATATGAATGAAGCCCTGGGAAAATCGTTTGATAGTGCAGAAAAAATATCCTTTGATGGTAAGTATTACCGTAAAGATATTGGCTTTGATTTATGATGAAGTATGTTCTTCTCCGTCTTTTCTGTGCTTAAGCATTTTAACTGTCCAGATTACTAAAAAAGCAAAGATGATAACAATATAAAGATAGTTGATGCTATTCCCTACGGCTTCAACACCATTAAAAATCAGACCAAAAAAATCACCTATTGCATAAAATATATCCCTCATAATTTTTGTTTTAATTTACTGAGGCAAATTTAATTATTTTTAGAGAATACAATGTTTCTTAAACACCTTATAAATCCAAGACCTACAATAATTCTATTTTTTATTGTATTTTGTATTGTGTTTACCTGCATACCTCTTTTCCAATTCTCTTTACAACAAGTCTTTGTACATGAGTGGATGCCTCCTTTTGCAATACTATTATTTGGATTATTCATACCTTCATTTCATGCACTTGGGCTTAACAATCTTATTTACGAAAAAAATATTATTCGCAAGGACAACCTTGTTATTGGCTTTGTCTATTTACTACTTTCTACCCCATTTACCAGCATACTTTCCGAATGGTTTGCATCTTTTTTCTTACTTTTCTTTCTAAATTATATTTTTGAAACATATCAAAAAGAATACCCTTTTTCACAAATTTTTAATGCTGCATTTATTCTTTCTGTGTTCAGTTTTATTTTTCCAAATTTGCTTTTATTCATCCTGCTAATTCTAATTAGTGGCATCAATTACAGTAACTTAAACTGGAGAAATTTAACTATTGCTTGTATAGGGCTTTTAACCCCTTATTTATTCTATTTTATTTACACATTCCTTTTAGAAAAACCTTTTTACTTTCCAGAATTTGAAGCACTTCAACTTATTAAGTTTACCACCCTCAATACGATAGCATTACCAAAGTTAATTTGGATATTTACACTACTTTTAATTAGTCTGTTCTCCATTGTTGAATTATTTAAATGGCTTTATAAAAAGAGTATTCGCTCAAGAAAATCTTTTTTAATTGTCTTCTTCTATTTTATACTTTGTGCAGCACTTATAATTTTTGACAGCATCCAATCATGGTATTTTTTAATGACTCCTTTATGCATTATTATCGGTAACTATTTCACTTACACTAAGGGCAGAAAAATAGCAAATTTATTATTTCTACTTTTAGTAATTTCTTCCTTCTATTATAAGTACAACATTGCGTTATAATGTGTAAATTTGCCGCATTAAAATTAATGATATGAAATTTGGTGTAGTTGTATTTCCTGGCTCAAACTGTGATATGGACATGGTCTATGTTCTTGAAACTATTTTAAAACAAGATGTGGTGAAACTTTGGCATAAAGATACTGACTTGCAAGAATGTGATTTTATTATTTTACCTGGAGGATTCTCATTTGGAGATTACTTAAGATCAGGTGCTATTGCTAAATTCTCACCTATCATGAATGAGATAATTGGCTTTGCTAATGCTGGGGGATATGTTATGGGAATTTGTAATGGCTTCCAAATTTTAACGGAAAGCGGATTACTTCCAGGAGCTTTACTACACAATAATAGCCATAAATTCATTTGCAAAAACACTTATCTAAAAGCTGAGACTAAAAACACTTTAGTTACTAATCAATATAACGACTCAGCTGTAAAAATTCCTATTGCTCATGGTGAAGGAAAATATTTTGCTGATGAAGCAACTTTACAATCGTTAATTAAGAATGATCAAATTCTTTTTAAATATTGTGATGAAAACGGAAACATTAATGATAATGGAAATCCAAATGGATCTTTATTAAATATTGCTGGAGTATGTAATGCTGATCGTAATGTTTTTGGAATGATGCCTCATCCTGAAAGAGCAGCTGATAAGGAGCTAAATAATCAAGACGGACTTATTTTATTTAAGAGTATTTTAACTGAAATTCTTGCTAAAATCTAAACCCTCTTTTATACTTTAACTAATCATTACTCTATCTAGTAATTTTAGTTTATTAACTATTTGTTGAAAAAGATGTTGAGAACCGACTTTAAGACTATGTTGGAATTTTAATATTATTTTTAAACTTGTAGTCAGCAAAAAAATACTGAAAAAATAAACGCTTTAATCTGAAAACCAAATGACCACAATAACAAAGAAACCACAAGACATCACAGCAAAAACAAAAAAACAAAAAACATACCCATACGAGCAAGTTTTAAAAGCTGCAGTAGCCTACTTTAATGGGGATGAATTAGCAGGAACTACTTGGATGAACAAGTATGCTATGAAAGATTTTTATGGAGAATTTGTAGAGAAATCTCCAGATGATATGCACAGAAGAATGGCAAAGGAATTTGGTAGAATTGAAGCAGATTATAAATTAAAATACAACCTTAACGGAAGTGCTAAATTCTTATCTAAGTACGGACAAGAAAGAGAAGATTTAACTGAAGAAAAAGTATATGCTTACTTTAAAGAATTTGGATATATCATTCCTCAAGGGAGTGTGATGAGTTCTTTAGGAAATCATTATAAATTGGCTTCTTTATCTAATTGTATAGTAGTACCTGAAATGCATGATTCTTATGGTGGTGTATTTTATACTGACCAACAATTAGCACAATTATTCAAAAGAAGATGTGGAGTTGGTGTAGATATTTCAAACTTACGCCCTTCTGGAGCAAGAGTCTCTAATGCTGCAGGAAGTACTTCAGGAGCAGTTTCTTTTATGAATCGTTTTTCAAATACAACTCGTGAAGTAGCACAAAATGGAAGAAGAGGAGCTTTGATGTTGTCAATGGATATTGCTCACCCTGATGTTGAGGACTTTATTACTATAAAACAAGATTTACAAAAAGTAACAGGAGCAAATATCTCTATTCGTTTATCAGATGAATTTATGAATGCTGTAGAGGCTAATGCTGAGTACACACACAGATGGCCAATTGAATCTGACACACCGAAATTCAGTAAAACAGTTAACGCAAAAGAACTTTGGGATACTATTATTGAATGTGCACACAATACAGCTGAGCCAGGATTAATTTTTTGGGACAGACAACATTGGTATTCTACTTCATCAGTATATCCTGGGTACAAAAATACATCTACAAATCCATGTTCTGAAATTGCAATGCAAGGAGGAGATAGCTGTAGATTAATTGCTTTAAATCTTTATAACTTTGTTGACAATCCGTTTACTAAAGATGCGTCATTTAGAATGGAAGATTTCTATAAAGCAACTTATGAAGGACAAAGATTAATGGATGATTTAGTTGATTTAGAAACTGAAGCTATCGGAAGAATTTTAGCAAAAGTAGATGCTGATGATGAGCCAGAAAATATCAAACAAGTAGAAAGAGAAACTTGGGAGCTGTTACTTAAAACAGGAAAAGAAGGAAGAAGAACAGGATTAGGATTTACTGCTCTTGCTGATATGGTAGCTGCACTTGGAATGTCAATTGATTCTGATGAAGCAATTGCTAAGGTTGGAGAAATCATGAAAGAAAAATGTAGAGCTGAATTTGACAGTTCTATTGACATGTCTTTATCAAGAGGGAGTTTTGTAGGCTTTGATGCTAAAATTGAAAAAACTTCAGAGTTTGTTCAAATGCTAGAAGAAGAACTTCCTGAGGTATATGAAAGAATGATGAAATTCGGAAGAAGAAACATCTCTATCAGTACAGTTGCTCCAACAGGAACATTAAGTATGCTAGCTCAGACTTCTTCAGGAATTGAGCCTGTGTTTATGACACACTACAAAAGAAGAAGAAAATTAAACGAACAAGATAGAGAGGCTAAAGTGGACTTTATTGATGATTCAGGAGATAAGTGGCAAGAATTTACTGTTTACCATCATAACTTAAAAACTTGGATGGAAGTAACGGGTGAAACTGACATTACAAAAAGCCCATATGCAGGAAGTACTGCTCCAGAAATTAACTGGAATAAAAGAGTAGAAATGCAAGCGGTAGTTCAAAAATATGTAACACATTCTATTAGCTCAACAATCAATTTACCTAATGATGTGTCTCTTGATGAGGTAAGTAACATTTACTTAGAATCATGGAAACAAGGAACAAAAGGAATTACTGTTTATAGAGATGGGTCAAGAGCAGGAGTACTAGTTTCTACTGATGATAAAGGAAAAGGGGATGTACTTGAAAATACTGAATTTAGAGAAACAAAAGCGCCATCAAGACCAAAAAGATTAGATGCAAAAGTAGTTCGTTTCCAGAATAATAAAGAAAAATGGATTGCTGTAGTAGGACTTATGAATGGAAGGCCTTATGAAATTTTTACAGGAAAAACTGAAGATGTATTTAATATGCCAGCAGCTGTAGAATATGGTTGGGTAATTAAAAACAAAAGAGAAGATGGGTCTACTCAGTATGATTTCCAGTATGAAGATAAAGAAGGGTATAAAGTAACAATGGGTGGTTTATCTCGTTCATTCGATAAAGAATTCTGGAACTATGCAAAGTTAATTTCTGGAGTATTGCGTCATGGAATGCCATTGCATTATGTGGTTGATTTAATTGGTAAAATGAACTTATATGATGAGAACATCAACACTTGGAAAAGTGGAGTTGTAAGAGCACTTAAAACCTTTATTGCTGATGGAACAAAAGTAAGCGATCATACTTGTGGAGAATGTGGAGATGAAGGATTAGTCTATGAGGAAGGATGCCTTAAATGTGTGAGCTGTGGTTACAGCAAATGCGGATAGGCATATCAATTCTAATATTCAAAACCCAGCTATTTATAGTTGGGTTTTTTATTGCACTTAATTTTGTAAGTTTCAATTATGAAATATGTACTTTCATTTCTTGAAGATTTAATTGCATTATTCTACCCAAATACTTGTATTATTTGCCGAGAAAATTTGCTGAAAGAAGAGGAATGTACTTGTACACTTTGCTTGTATAAAATTCCAAAAACTGATTGTTTTAAACACCAAGAAAATTCAGTAAGTAAGTTATTTTGGGGAAGAGTACAATTACAAAATGCGGTGGCTTTGTATCACTTTCAAAAAGAAGGAAGTGTACAGAAACTGATTCATGAATTAAAATATGAAGGAGGAAAAAGAACAGGTATATTCCTAGGGAAACAACTAGGGTATGCAATAAAAGAAAGTATCTCTTTTTCTGATATTGATTGTATTATTCCCATTCCATTACATCCTAAAAAAGAAAAATTAAGGGGCTACAACCAAAGTAAATATATTGCAAAAGGTGTGCATGAAATATTAGGCATAAAAGTGAATACTCGCTCACTTATTCGTACTGAGAATACTGATTCCCAAACAAGAAAAAAACGATTTAGCCGTTGGGAGAATATGATGAATAGTTTTGCTTTAAAAAGAGTAAAGGAAATAAAAAATACACACATTCTATTAATTGATGATGTGGTAACAACTGGCGCAACTTTGGAGGCCTGTGCGCATAAATTACTCGAAATTGAAGGCGTAGTAAGCATTGCAACTATTGCTGTTGCCTAAAACAAATAGATTATCTTTGTCCTAATGAAATTTATCTCATCCGTAATTATCTTTCTTTTTCTACTAAGCAGTTGCGCCAATATGGTAGCTCCAACTGGGGGCAACAAAGATGTCTCCTCCCCTTCTTTACTACAAATTAATAGCACAGAAAATGTAAAGCAAGCTCACCAAAGAATCATCTCATTTGAATTTGATGAATTTATCGTATTGAATAACTGGGAAGAAAATTTCTACATTTCACCACCTATTAAAAAGAGAGTTATCAAGGAAATAAAAGGGAAAAAATTAACTTTAAACCTTGAGGATACTCTTGCCCAAAACACTACTTATCACATTGCTTTAAATAAATGCATTAAGGATTTGAATGAGGGGAATACTCTAGATACTCTTCATTATATTTTCTCAACTTCTGATGAAATAGATACCCTAATTTTAAGTGGTAAATTAAAGGATGCTTACACTTTAGATGCGATTGAAAATGCTTGGATTATGCTTTTTGAAGAAAGCAGGAATGATAGCACTCTCTTTAAAGACAACCCAAATTATATTGCTAAAACGGATAAAAATGGGGACTTTCATTTCCCTAATTTGAATGCCCAAAATTATACTATTTTGGCTCTCACTGATTTTGATTTTATCTATAATGAAGAAGAAAAAATTGCGTTTAATGACACTATTATAAATGCTGTAAGAGATAGTTTTATTTCATTGTTGGCTTTTAATCCTATTGTAGAAATAGATAGTACTACTACTGATACCCTTACAATTAGAGCGGATAGCACAACAACTGATTCCTTACTTACTGAAGAAATCGTATATGGAAATTTAGCAATTATTACAAGCAAAAACAACCCTTGTCTATTTCAAATATTGCAAAATAATAAGGTAATTAAAGAGTATGTTTTTGTTGAGCAACCCTTTATGCTAACTGATATTACACCAGGGAAATATCAGCTAAAATACATTACTGATTCCAATACGAATGGAGAGTGGACAACAGGAAATTGGGAAAGTAAAACACAAGCAGAAAAGGTTGAAAATTATCCTTCTGAAATTACGATCCGCGCCAATTGGGATTTAGAATTAGAGTGGCTTATTGGAGAGTAAAATTATCTCTGTCTTGCAAAAAATTCATTTGTCTTCTTTTCAGTTTCAAATCGTCCAAACTGATTTCAATTTGAAAAACTTCTTCCTTATTTTCTATTGCAGAAACTAACTCTTTCCCAAAAGCATCAAACACCTTGGAATGACCATTAAACGGAATACCGTTACCATCTTCCCCTACTCTATTTACTCCAATTGTATAGCACTGATTTTCGATAGAACGCGCTTTTAAAAGCGTATCCCAAGCCTCAATTCGTTTTACAGGCCAGTTTGCCAAATAGATAAGCACATCATAGTCCACATCATTTCTGCTAAACACTGGGAAACGCAAATCGTAACAAATAAGCGGGCAAATTTTCCAACCTTGTTCTTCTATAATCAATCTTCCCTCACCTTTACTTATGTATCTTTCTTCTTTAATTAAAGAGAACAAATGGTGTTTATCGTAAGTATGGATGTTTCCACTTTTTGAAATCCAAACTAGGCGATTAAATACTTTTTCACCTTCCTTAACCATTAAAGTGCCGACAACAGCACAGCCTTTATTTTCTGAAATATCCTTCATCCAACTAACCGTTTCCCCATCCATAGTTTCTGCCAAGTGATTGGACTTAGGACAGAAAGAAGTGTTGAACATCTCCGGTAAAAGAATAATATCTGTATCTGAAATTTCTGAAATCAATTTATCAAAATGAGATAGATTCTTTTCTACATTTTCCCAAAAAAGAGAAGTTTGGACTAAAGTAATGTTCAAGGAATTTTTCATAAAGCAAACTTATAGAAAATAAATAAGAGAGAGAGAGAGAGAGAGAGAGAGAGAGAAGTGTCGGGGTAGC
>Ga0206679_10004513_pt1 | contig 10398 bp, 6 predicted proteins | sample M110012015metaG_FD_155464 | JGI IMG/M metagenome (GOLD analysis project Ga0206679, IMG submission 155464) | Ammonia-oxidizing marine archaeal communities from Monterey Bay, California, United States - M1 100m 12015 | ecosystem: Environmental > Aquatic > Marine > Intertidal zone | place: USA... | reverse complement strand
TCTTTCCTCCATCGCACGGCGCCTTGGGATATCAAAGCACCTTGTCCCCAACGTGCAAGAGCTACTGGGCCTCTCCCTTGCGATTCCCGCTATCAGAGAACTTCTCACCGCCCCTGAAGAAGGCGGCGACACAGATGTTTGGAGGGAGCGCAAGTTCTCCGTGCTCTTGGATAATGAAGGCACCGATGAGATGTGGAACGGCAGTTTTGATCGGGTAGTGTTGGTGCGTGACGCGGACGGTAAGACCATCGGCGCCACGATCATCGACTACAAGAGTGACGCTGTGACCGAAGAGGGCGTGGGCGACCGGGTCGAACACTATCGGCCCCAGCTAGAAGCCTACCGGAAGGTACTCGGATCCATGACTGGGCTGGAGCCGGCCGTCATCGGTCTGCAGTTGGCGTTCCTAGTCCCCGGCGTTGTAGTGGACTGTTAGAGTCCCCGGTCGACAGTCCGGAGCCCCCATTGGGGGGCACAAAAGCTCATCGGGGACCAGATTACCGGCCGTTGGTCCCTGACCTCGGGGAGATCACTTACTCTTAGGAAACCATGCTTGGACTCCTTTGTGCCCTTGTGCTGGGGTGCCCATCCGCTGCTGTCGGCGGAGATAGACCCACCGGTACGCCACCGAATATTCTGCTCATCACCCTTGATGATGTGGGTATTGATCGTTTCCCAAGTTACGGGGTGCACCCGGTTCCCGTTCGCATGCCGGTGATGGAGCAACTAATCGCAGGCGGCGTGACTTTTGATCGGGTCTGGGCCATGCCCTCCTGTAGTCCGACCCGGGCGAGCTTGCTCACCGGCCGCTTTCCTTCGCGGCACGGGATCATGAATCAGATCGGGCCGGGAGATCCTAACGAACCGCAATTGGACCCGGCGGAGATCACGATCCCCAAGGTGCTTAGGGGATATCGAAGTGCGGTGATCGGCAAGTGGCACCTGCGCAGCGCAGGGAACCCGACAACCCACCCTCTTGCATGCGGATTTTCCCATCACATTGGTTCCATGTACAACGTGGGCAATGCCGGGTACTTCAATTGGCGCCGGTATGTGGACGGGACTTATGCGGTCGAAACCCGTTACGCCACGACCGTGACAAGCACCGATGCCTTGCGCATGACTCACTATCTGCCCGAGCCTTGGTTTCTGTTTGTGAACTACAATGCGGCCCATGCACCCTTTCATGTGCCTCCGCCCCATCTGCACACCTATGGGTCGCCCAGCGATGAAATCACCCAGTTTCGCGCCATGTTGGAGGCGATGGACACCGAGATCGGCCGCTTGCTGGCGGGTGTGGACCTAGCCACAACCCTGGTGATTGTGCTTGGGGACAATGGGACCCCCCGGCCAGTAACCGACGGCCCATGGGCCCAAGATCACGCCAAGGGTTCACTCTACGAAGGCGGTGTACGCGTGCCGATGGTGGTTCATGGGCCAGTGTGAGTCATGGCCGAAGCGACGCACTGATTTCAGTGGTTGATGTGCATCGCACTTTGGTGGAGTTGGTGGGTGGCAACTTCCAAGCCCAAGATTCCATCAGCTTTGCTCCCCAGCTCAGCGCCCCCGGCACTCCCGGGACGCGTCAGTATCTGTTCGCGGAAAAGAACAACAGCCCACCCGGAGGGGCCACCGGGCCAGGCCATGAACGGGCGATCAGCGATGGGCGCTGGAAGTTGATTACCGACAACTTCGGCCAGCAGTTCTTTGATCTCTCGGTGGATTTGATCGAGGCCAATAATTTGCTGCAGGTACCCCTGAGTACAGTGGCGCAGGATGGTTATGACGACCTGATTCAGGCCCTGACGACCTTCCCTTAAGAGTTGCCTTGTCGGCTGTCTCGTATCAAAGGGATCCCCTCGAGCCCACTGGGCCCGAGGGCATGACCACATCCCCAGAGGGCGCTACTTGTCACGCTTCTTGATCAAGGCCATGTGCGCCTTGGGGTCACGGAGCATCGCAAGGTGATCCGCAGCCAGTTGTTCCCAGGCGGGGCTGTCCAGCAGAGATGTGCAGATGCGGTCGATGACCAGAGTGCGCGCGTCACAGATTGCGCGGGGCTCGTTCTTGATGCCCTCTTCCTCGTAGATGACGGGGCGCACCAAACCGCGTAGCTTCACGAGAGTCGCAGCGAGGGCGACTCCGGTGTTGTCGAAGCCCAGGGTGTTTTCCAGCGTTTTTGAAAACTGCGTGCCCCTTCTGCTGCCAAACAGTTCGGCGAGTTGTGGGCCATAGATCTTGCTCAACACACGCATGCCCTTGGCTTGGTCACGATCGACTCTTCCAAGGGCCAGGTCCTCCAGCTCGCGGTGAGCGGACTTGTCATGGCGTACGCAGCGCAGGTGAAATTCCTCCACATCAAGGGGCGGATAGGAGATGCCGTCGAGCAACTTACGGGTCGTGGTTCGCAACTCGGCGAGTTCTTCCAGGCGACCGGGGGGCAGGATTTCGTCAGCTGCGAGGCTTGCGGGACGAGCGCCCTCGGTCAGCAGCATCTCTCGGCCGGTGGGTGACTTGAGATAAGACTCCTTCACTAGGATCGAAACCAGGTCGAGCTCTTCGGTGGACTCAAGGCCCAGGTCCATCCCGATCAGTCGGGTGAGTTCGGCTTGATAGCGGCGCACGGCTTTGGCGGTCAGTTGCACTTCGAGGGCCCTGCGAAGGACACGCTTGATCACTTTGGGATCCACTTGAACCATTTGGATTTCGATGCGCTCGGTGAGGACATCGATCAGGGGGGCAAGGTCCTCTCTTTGCTTACGAGTTGCACTGAGGGCTTTCTCCAATCCCTGGCCCATCACATCATTTGGTGTTAATGCAAGGGCAATCAGGCCCAGGCCGAGTGTCAGGAGGGAACGCAGGGGTCGTTGCATAGGTTTACTAGCCTACTGGAAATCAGGCTGCTTGGACCGAGGTCACTGTCTTTTCAGCATCTCGGTCAACACCGCTTGCACCCTCTCCGGAGGCGTGGAAGCCGTACTCCAACTTGCCCGCGGCGATTCACCGCCCGATTGCTGCCAGCCTTCGAAAAAGGCCAGGGGCGCACTGTTGTCCTTGTCATGCGCCTGCTGTAAAAGCAATGGACCACGTCGAGCCGACAACCCAAAGAGGGCCAGTCCAGGGCTGACCCCGTCCAATCCGGCGGGACGTCGTTGCTCATCCGCCCACGCAGCTTCCGCGAGGTGCTCGACTGCCAAAAGGCAGAAGTCCGCATTAGCGAGATCTTCGGGGCAGGTCCCGCCCAAACTCCGAGGTAAAGAGACCGCCGCCCAACTCTGGTGCAGGGAGCTGGTTGGTTCGGGCATGACATCCATCACGATGATCATTGTGCGCCCAAGTGTGTCGAGCTCGCGCGCCTGGGAAATCATGGATTGCAGGGCCGCGTCTAAGGAACCCTTGTCTTCCCCTCGCGCCCCAAGGTGGGCCCAGATCATCCAGCCGCCGCTTTTCTTGGCGCGTTCTGCAAGCCAGCCTGTGGTGGCTTGCGCCACCTGGTTAGAATCCTCCTGGGGTAAGCGGACAAAACTCTCGAAGCCCCGCTCAATTCCCTCGCTGGCGAACTCTATGTCCTGGGCCACTGCTGCGCCGGTCCACACGTCCTGCTTGTAAACTCGTTCAGCCAAGGTTGGGATATTCTCGGGCAACGGGTTGGTGGCCGACAGCACCCCGGTGTGCCGCGGGTGGAGTCCGGTGAAGAGGGGGGTCGCAGCCGAGAGTGGGGAGTCCGACGGATGCCAAACGTGGGGAAAGAGCATCCCGGACCGGATAAATCCCGCGAGGGCGGGTTGGCTGGCGTCGAGTCCATCGGGCCCGCCGGCTTGTTCAAGAGTGATGATCAAAAGGCTTGGGCGGCCGCGCCCATCGTTCACCGGCACGCAGGCTATGAACAGGCCCATAAGTCCCAAGGCGAGCCGCGCCCATGGGTTTCTTGCACCGGCGGGTGTTGATCGGATCCAGCGCTGGGCTTTCACCGCGATCATTTGCCCTTGGAGCTCACACGTTTCTTGGCGGGCGCTTTGACCACGGCAGCCTTCTTGACCGTCGACTTTTTCTTGCTTGCGCGCTTGGGCTTGGCTGCAGGAGTGATCACCCCTGTAGCGGTCTTGCCGGCGGTTTTTTGCAGCTTGGCGAGATCACGGGCTTGCTGTCGAGCTTCCCGTAGCGCCTCACGGGCTTGACGCTTGGTATCCCCCAACTTGAGCTTGGCGGTCTTGACTTCCATACGCAGGCTCTTGAGCTCGCGATCACGGATCATCAGGGTCGTGCGACTGGTACGTAGCTCTTGGTCTACTGCGCCGGTAGTCTTGCGCGCCTCTACAAGTTCGCTACGCAAATCACCCAGCAGGCTTGTCAACTCCAGCAGTTTCTCGTCCCGCTGCCGTTGCTGAGCAGCGCCCTTTTCGAGTTGCCGAGCTTGATGCTTGGACAGTCGGCGCTCCACCTTGAGTTCTTCTCCGCGCTCGTTAAGTTTTCCTTTTTGCAATTCACTGCGCTTGGATTCCTTTGCGGAAAGGTTTGAAAGGGTTGCGTGTTGGCGTTCGAGACTCTTGAGCTGTTGCTCAAGGTCCATTACCTGTGATGGCAAGGGCCGGAGAGCCTCTTCGCGTTGGGTGGTTTTCGCTAGCTCTTCGGTGCGCTCATGAAGTTGGCCCTCGAGCTCAGCTTGCAGCTCTTTTTTCTCCTTGAGTGCGCGCTCGACCTGATCGGGTAGGGCGGCCAGCAGGTCGAGCTGGGATTGCAATGCCGTGATTTGGGCGGTGCTCTTGGCCTGCTCCTCTTCGGTCTTGGCTAGCAGTTGGCTTAGTTGTCCATCCCGCTCAGCCAGAAGGGTGGGGGTGGGTTCAAGCTTGCGCAATTGTTGACGTACTTCGTTTAAGTCCGTGCGCAGGGTTTCAACCTGTTCCTTCCGCCGCACGCCTTCCGCGCCTGATTCCCCTTCGCGCTTGGCAAGGGTCAGACGAAGGGCCTCCAATTCGGTCATTCGTTTCGCCAACTCGCTGGAGGACTGCTTGTATTCCCTTTGCAACTCTCCCAATTGGGCGCGGGTCAACTCTAAATCCATTTCCCGTGCGGACAGCATGGCCGGCACCGGGCGGAGTCTTTCGACCTCCTCGGTCAAGGCCGAGGTCTCTTCCGCTGCTTGGGCTTCCGCCTGGGCTAGGCGTCCGCTGAGTGACTCGACCTCTCGCTCGCGGTTTAAGAGTCTTGCTCTAAGGGGCTCTAGCTCCTCAATTTGATCTTCCAAGTTGGCGACCCGTTCGGCTACCGCCGTGCGCTCTTGTGTGACCGAGTGCTTGAGACTGCGCAGTTCGCTTTCACGCTGGTCCAGTTGGGCGGGTAGCGGCTCTAGCTTGAGCCACTTGCCCTCGCTGCTGCTGGCGCGTGTGCGGGCCTCGTCCCGCTCCCTTTGCACAGCGTCCAATTGTGCGGAAACGGCTTGTAGCTTGCGAGGCAGGGGCTCGAGTTGTTGGACTTGCTTGGCCAGGGTCTGGCGCTGGCTCTCGGCAGATCCGAGGCTCTCGCACTGAACTGTGAGCACGGCCAGTTGTTCTTCTTGGGTGCCCATCTTGTTTTTTGCGATGGCCAGTTCCTTGCGTTGGCTCTGTCGCTCGGTTTCGAGCAGCTCCATCAGGTTATCCCGTTCAGCTTCTGCTGCCGACGTGGAGGCGAGCTTTTGCTCGACTGTGGTCTGCAGCTCATCACGCTCGGCTGAGACCTCTCGGTAGTCCTCGCTCTTACGCTGGGACTCCTGGGAGGCAGCTGCATGCTCCTTCTTCAGGGATGCGACAGTTTGGGAAAGCTGTTGGATTTTCTCGTCACGGGCGGCGATCGTTTTTTCCATGGCTAGGTGGATCGTATCGGCTCGGCCGGCGATCCCTTCCAATTCCTGGGCTTTCGCCTGCAATCCGACGTGCTTGCTACGCATGCTCTCTGTGGCCACCTGGTTTTGATTGAGGTCCGCAATGGCTTGTGCGCGGTCCCTGTCGCACATGTGGAACTTGCGGTCCCAGAGTTCTTGCTGCACGCGCCTTTGGGTGCGGCTTCGTTCAACAGCGATCACATAACCGACGAAGCCACCTAGGCATCCGCCACCGAGCATCAGGAGGAGTTCTTGCATCTCTTGCTTCCCATTCAAAGGGTGCGTGGTTCCGGGAGCGCGCGCCCAGGAATCAGAGCAGATTTGCCCGGATGATTCCCCGCACGCGCGACTTCCCTGATGCTAGCGTTCGCGCAAGGTGAATTCCCCCTTTGCGTGGGTTCTCTTCGAGCGTTTTTAGCAGCTCCCGAGGGCTCTCATGCCGCTATGGTTTTTTTGGGGGCGGGACAATGGGCCTAGGGTGCGATCTTGACCTGAAATGAGGGCCACGCGGACAGCTTTGGATCTCTCGGGGAAGTCCCTGCGAGATGAGACGCGGGGCAACGCTAAGATTCTGGACTGAATGTTGTCCTTGCCCGTTGATCAAGTCCTGCCCGAGCTGATGCAAGCCCTCGAATCCAGGGGTGCCGCAGTTCTCGTGGCGCCTCCGGGTGCCGGCAAGACGACCCGCGTACCTCCTGCCATGGTGCGCGGCAAGGGCACGATTTGGGTTCTAGAGCCCCGCCGCATTGCGGCTCGGGCGGCGGCGAGGCGCGTAGCCCAGGAACAGGGTTGGACCCTCGGCGATGAAGTCGGCTGGGCGGTGCGGTTCGAAAAGAAGTTCAAGCGCAACTCTAAGATTGTCTTCTGCACAGAGGGCGTGTTGTTGCGCCGGTTGCAAGATGACCCCTTCCTTGAGGGCGTAGATGCGCTTGTGTTGGATGAGTTTCACGAGCGTCATATGGAAGGGGATTTGGCCCTGGCCATGGCCGAGCGCGTGCGTAGTTCTGTGCGCGAGAACCTGCGGATCGTGGTTATGAGCGCGACCTTGATTGCAGATCCTATCGCGAAATTTTTGGACGCGCCCATCGTGCGATCCGAGGGTCGCTTGTTTGATGTGGAGGAGCGTTACGTGCCCCCCAAGCCCCGGGAAAAGCCCGAAGATCACCTGCAGCGCGGGCTGCAGGACGCTCTTGAGGATTCCCCAGGCAACGTCCTGGTGTTCTTGCCTGGCGCGGGCGAAATGCGCCGGGCGCGGACCCGGATCGAGTCCTGGATTAAGAGTCTGGACCTCGATCTGCACGATCTGCACGGGAGTCTATCCTCCGAAGATCAGGATTTGGCTCTCATGGGGCGAGGACGGCGACGGGTAATTCTGTCCACCAATGTGGCCGAGTCCAGCGTCACAGTCGATGGTGTAACCGCGGTGGTGGATACAGGTCTTGCGCGGATCCTGCGCCATGACCCCTCTGTTGGTTTGGATCGCTTGGGGCTTGAACGAATTGCTGCGGATGCGGCAGCCCAGCGCGCGGGCCGCGCGGGTCGCGTGGGACCCGGCCTCGTGGTCCGTCTCTGGAGTGGAATCGATCAGCGAACCCTACGGCCGAGCATAGAACCGGAAGTGCGGCGTCTCGACTTGGCGGGCCCCGTCTTGCAACTGCTTTCGTTCGGAGAACCAGACCCCGCCCAATTCCCCTGGTTCGAAGCGCCCAAGCCAGAAGCCCTCGCGAATGCTGGACAGTTGCTCGGCCGCTTGGGAGCCACCGATCAAAAAGCCTTGACTGACTTGGGTCGAACCCTTGCGGCCTTGCCCGTGCACCCGCGACTCGGTCGTCTCTTGGTTGCCGGCCACCGGGAGGGGGTGCCTCAAACCGCGGCCCTTGTGGCGGCCTTGCTCGGAGACCGCGACCCCTTTGAGCATGGCAGGGGACCTGTTGATGGGGGAGATTCGGACCTTGACGAACGACTGGACGCACTTGAAACCATGGCGGAAACCCGGCGCGCTCCTGCGGGCCTGCGTTCAGGGCCCGGACGCAACGTGCTGCGGTCCCGCGACCAGTTGGCGCGCATGCTAGAGCGCGAGCTTGGTCATGCCCCTAAGCCCACGGACTCCGACGACCCACTCTTGAGGGCACTGGTCCAGGCATTTCCCGATCGCCTGGCCGTGCGCCGCGCCCCCGGTTCGGATGCCTTTCGCGGGGTCGACGGCAGGGGTATGCGATTGGCGCGCGAGAGTTGCGTGACCGAAGCAGAGTTGATCTTGGCCCTCGAAACCATCGGTACCGCCCGGGAAGCACGGGTGCGCTTGGCGGTGGGGGTCCCCCGGTCGTTCATTGATGGGGGTAAAGAACACGTGACCCAAGAGTTGACCTGGGATCGGGAAGCTCGCCGGGTGCGCGGGGCCCAACGGACCTGGCTGGGGGCTCTTTTGCTTGGGGAAGAAGTGGTCTCTTTACCTTCAGGTCGAGAATCGGAAGTGGAGGAAATCCTGTGCGCTGAAGCCGCTAAGGACTTGGACTTCGCCCTTGGGTTGGGTGACTCGGATGCGTCGAACTTGATCGCGCGTCTTGCCTGTTTGGGCGGGTGGTGTCCAGAGCTGGAACTGCCGCGCTTCGATGCCGCGGACCTTGTGGACCACTTGCCCAGCTTGGCCCTGGGGTGCCGTTCGTTTGAAGACCTTCGCAAGCGGCCCCTGGCGAGTCAGTTGCTTGGGCTTTTATCTCACCAGCAGAGGAGTGTCCTGGATCGTATGGCTCCCGAGAGAATCGCGGTGCCTACCGGATCTAATGTGACCCTGCTCTATGAGGTGGGCCGGCCGCCGATTTTGGCCGTGCGCATTCAGGAACTTTTTGGGCTCAAGGACACGCCTACCGTGGCAGATGGACGGGTGACATGCCTGTTGCATCTCTTGGCCCCGAATCGGCGTCCGCAGCAGATCACCGACGATCTAGCGGGATTTTGGGAGCGTACCTGGAAGGATGTGCGCAAGGACTTGCGCAATCGCTACCCCCGTCATTCTTGGCCCGAAGATCCGGCCAATGCCTTGCCCCAAAAACGGCCCACCCGGCGTCGGCGACGCTAGCGGTCCTGGACTCATCACCTCTTCCAGGGCGGAGCATTCAACCGCCGCTTGTTGTCGGTCGAGCGTTGGATGGTGCCGTCCCGGTCCGGCTCTTCTAGGTCACGATCCCAAAGCTGGCAGGTGACTTGGCGGTGTTTTTGGTCCAGGCCCTCGCAGTAGTTGGTGTAAATACAGCGGCGGACCTCGTCTCCCCGGCCCTCGCGCACCTTCAGCCACCAATCGGGGTCCGCCAGGGACTGGCGCGCGGCTCCCACCAAGTCACAGTCCCCATTTTGGAGGGCTTCTTCCGCCAACTCGAAGGTTCCGATGCCCCCGGCTCCGATCACCGGTATCCCATGGCCGGCCTCCCGGAGGGTGGCGCGGATCGCATGGGACAGGGGAAGGTTGCGCCCAAAAGGCTGCTCGAAATGAGTGACCGTGGGCATGCACTCTGCCCCGCTGGCGCCCGTGTAGGGATAGGCCGCTTGGCCCACCGCCGGTTGGCGCGCATCCTCGAATTTTCCACCCTTTGACACGGAAATGAAATCCATCCCACCTTTTGCCAGGGCAAGCGCGTGGGAGCATGCGTCTTCAATCCTGCTGCCACCCGGGATCACTTCGTCCCCCAGGATTCGGCAGCCCACCGTCCAGTCAGGGCCGACTTTGGCGCGGACGGCAGCTAGGACTTCCAACGGTAAGCGTTGGCGGCCTTCGATCGTGCTCCCGTACCCATCATCGCGCATGTTGCAGGCCGAGAGAAAACTTGCCAGGGTGTAGGCATGGGCCATGTGCAGCTCTACCCCATCAAAGCCTGCCTTCTGGGCGCGACGAGCAGCGGCGGCAAACAGACCGGGCAAGACCTGGGGCAGTTCGCGGACTGCATCCACCTGCAAGTCCCCAACCCTCTCGCGCTCTCCGTTATTGAGCGCTTCCCACTCGCGCTGGCTGAGGACTTTTTGCAGCGACGCATCATCGAGCTCCGCCAGGGCTTTTCGCAGGTCTGCCTCATTGGGTCCACATGGGGCGAGTTCCTCCAGCGCGCGTCGATGGGATTTGGTGATGGAGAGGAACTCTCCCAGGAAGCGCTGTTTTTCGGGACGCCGGCGGATGCGTAAGAAGTCGAGAATCTGGATCACCAGCCTGGTGCGGCCAGCGCTGCGTTCCTTGACCACCTGGACGAGCTCTCGCAAGCCGTTGATGAAACGGTCGTCGCCGATGCGGAGTAAGGGGCCCGAGGGCACATCGCGGACCCCCGTGGCCTCGACCACCAGCACCCCTGGCTGCCCGTCTGCCATGCGGCCATACCACTCCAGCACCTGGGGCGTGACCTCGCCCCCCTCGGTTGCGCGCCAGGGGACCATGGCTGGCACCCAGCCCCGGGATTGGCATTCGAAGGAGCCCACCTGGATGGGGGTGAACAGGAGGCTCTGCTGGGCCGAGTCCCGGGTGGGCCAGCGAGTGGCGGGCAGAGATCTCTTGG
>Ga0206679_10004512_pt1 | contig 10399 bp, 8 predicted proteins | sample M110012015metaG_FD_155464 | JGI IMG/M metagenome (GOLD analysis project Ga0206679, IMG submission 155464) | Ammonia-oxidizing marine archaeal communities from Monterey Bay, California, United States - M1 100m 12015 | ecosystem: Environmental > Aquatic > Marine > Intertidal zone | place: USA... | reverse complement strand
TAGCTACCGTTCCTTTTCAGATTCTTTCTTACTACATCGCAGTGATGCGCGAGTGCAATGTCGATCAGCCAAGAAACTTAGCCAAGTCGGTTACTGTGGAATAACCCCAAAGAATATTAGCTTGGCCTGATTGCTCGGTTGATTTATGAAGATTTTGTTAATTTCATTACCATGAACAATCGTACAGATCAACCTGTTTTACAGAAAGGGGGTTTTGCCATATATGAAATTGACCAGCGGGTTGTTTTAGTGGACCACCAGATTGGAGGACTAATTACCATGACCTTCGTGCTGATTATTCTGACACCAATTTTACTGGTAGCTGGCGGGATGTTTATTAGCTTAAATCTGTTGGCAGGAGCACTCATACTACTGGCCTCTGGTTTATGCGGATATGCAGTCTATTGGGGGTTTACACGAATAAAAAGAAAAAAATCGGCGAGCCTGGATGAACAAACGGTTATTGCCATTCTTGATTTTGAACAAGACCTTTTTTTGGATTCAGATGGAAATAATATAGCTCCCTTGAGTGAGGTTAAATTTTCTAAGGGATTTCAAATCACGTCATCTTCACCATCAATCAAAGCTAGCTGGGGAGGGAATTCCATAGAAGTATTTTCATTTAATGGACTGGTTGGAGGCTCGGCAGCATTTATCGCTTATCTGAAAACCAAAGGAGTTTGGAGTCGTTAAGCAAGCGGAACAAACAGAAAGAAGCGGCTTACCAGTCCTCTAAAAAATGATCGATGTCTCTTCGGTCTTTTTTATTGGGCTTCCCTTGGTCTTTTCCGCGGTATGCACGTTGTGCCAGCTGATAGGATTTGTACTTCTCTATTTCTTCTTCCGGGGTGATGTCGATAATGTGGTCTGAAACGAGCTTAGCCCCCAGTCTTCTATTGGTGAGCTGAGTGATTTTGTAGCTAAAAACCGCATTGTTTTTTTGAAAACTGATGAGGTCTCCCACGTAGACTTCTCTAGAAGGTTTGCATTCTTTCGAGTTGATTTTTATTTTGTTTCCGTCCACAAGCTTTGCAGCCAAAGAACGGGTCTTTGATAAGCGAACACACCAAATGTATTTGTCAATACGCATCGGAAAGCAAGAATTAATTTTTTTTCTTGACAGATAAGATTAATGTGTCTCCCGTCTGAACTCCGAAATTACTCAAGGGTTTTTGATTGCCCTGGAGAATCTTGCCGCCAAATGATAGGCGTTGGTTTTGGGGATGAATACCCCACTTTGAGCCATCAGATCCTTTTTGATATCTTTTAAAGGCCTTTGTGGTGTTAAACAGCAGTGTTTTTGTTTCAGCGGCAGTAACCTGATCTAGCTCAACACCGATAACGAAAGTTTTATTGAACATGTCTTTTACAAAAAGCACGAGATCACAGGGAGGGGTTCTGTCTTCCATCACCACATGAATTGTACTTTCATGTTGTATGTTATAATCAGCCAAAGTTCTTCCGTCTTCGAGCTGTTTGCCCGCAAAAATGAGACGAAAGTCATCCGCCTCAATTCCGTCTTCAAGACCATAATAGCAAACCCCTAGGCCATTCAATTCTGGAACAAGCATCTGTTTTATGTTTTCTATCGTATCACTTGATTCAGGCCAAAGCTCTATGAATTTACCATCCATTGTTTTGACGTATATAGGGAACCCCTTTGCTTTATTATCTTGGTTTGATAGGGGAGCTAAAAAGAAGGTAACTAAAAACAGGAATTTGAGCATTTTATTTTAAAAGTCTTCTTAATATTTTACCAACATTTGATTTTGGCAATTCGTCTCTGAAATGCACCACTTTTGGAATTTTATAATTGGTTAGGTTTTCTTTGCAGGTTTCAATAACTTCTTCTTTGGTCAGGGAGTCGTCTTTTTTCACCACAAAAGCCTGAACGAATTCTGTTCCGTCATCATTTTTACCTCCACAAACGCCCACCTCTAGCACCTTAGGGTTTTCAGTGATGGCCTTTTCCACTTCACTTGGATAAACGTTAAATCCAGAAACCAAGACCATTTCTTTTTTACGGTCCACAATTTTGAAGAAACCGTCTTCGTCTATAACTCCAACGTCTCCGGTAAGGAAATAATCTCCGTGCATGCAATTGGCCGTCTCTTCAGGCCGGTTCCAATACCCCTGCATAACTTGTGGGCCTTTGATTCCAATCTCTCCCTTTTCTCCTTGTGCAACCTCGACCTTGTCGTCGTCGAAAATCTTAATGTCGGTATTCGGTAGTGGCAAACCTATAGTGCCTATCTTGTGGTTTCCACCAACCGGATTGATAGTAGCTGCAGGACTGGTTTCAGACAACCCGTAGGCCTCGAGTAGCGGGCTATTAGTAACCTTTTCCCACTCGGCAGCAACGACATCCTGAACAGCCATTCCACCACCAAGAGCCATTTTAAGCTGGCTAAAATCAAGGCTACGGAAAGCATCCTGGTTCAACAGACCATTGAAAAGGGTGTTCACTCCTGTAATAAAGGTGAATGGGTTTTTCTTGAGGTCTTTACAGAACCCTTTCATATCTCTTGGGTTCGTAATCAAAATGTTTTTTGCTCCATATCTAAAGAAGACCACACAATTGGCAGTAAGTGCAAAGATGTGATACATCGGAAGGGCCGTGATGATGGTTTCTTGTCCGTCTTCAAACTTGTGACCAATCCAAGCCTCTACCTGCTGTACATTGGCACAAATGTTTCCGTGAGAAAGGGTGGCTCCTTTTGAAACCCCTGTTGTTCCTCCAGTGTACTGAAGAAAGGCATGATCACTCTTTTCAAGAGAAACTGGGGCTCCTTTTTTCCCTTTACAGTCTTTAAAAATTTGTTTTAACGGAGTGGTGTCGTTTAGTGTAAACGGCGGCACCATTTTTTTAACTTTTCGCACGACAAAATTTGTAATCGCTCCTTTTAATCCACCAAGCATGTCGCCGATGGTTGTCGTAATTACCGTTTCTATTTCTGTTTCTTGAAGTATTTCCTCCAAGTTGTGTGCAAAGTTTTCCAAGATGATGATGGCTTTAGCGCCAGAGTCTTTGTACTGATGACGCATCTCTTCTGCTGTATAAAGAGGGTTTGTGTTCACAATGACCAAGCCTGCTTTTAAGCAAGCAAAAATGGTGATTGGGAACTGAAGCAGATTGGGCATTTGAAGCGCGATTCGATCTCCTTTTTTCAGGTTCGTATTGTTTTGAAGGTGCCAAACAAGCGCATCGACATGGGCAGATACTTCATTGAAGCTGATCTCGACATCCATATTTTTATAAGCAGTTTTATCGCCAAAACTTTTTACAGATTGATCGAAAACTTCAACAAGATTATTATATCGATTAAACTCTATTGTTTTTGGAACTTCAGAAGGGTAGGATTTGAACCATGGGAAATCACTCATATCTTTTTATTTATTATTTAGTCATTTATTACCATCTTAAAATGGAATATTAAATATACATAAAATTCATAACGGCAGATTGATAATTTGATTCCGCTAGGGATGTGTTGACCTAATTTGTGATGACGTATTAAAAATAATATTTGTGATTTTGCATTGTAAATGAATAAGCGTACTTTTGACACTAAGACTCCGTCAAAGTATTCAATATGAGAAATAATATAGTTACAACCATTTTTGTCTTTTGCTTTTGTTCCATATGGACCCAGCTTCAAAACGTACATGATGATTTTGAAGGAAATGGAGATATATCAACGTGGTTTGGTGACGATTGCACTATGGATATTGCATTTTCCAATCCTCATATTCAAGGGATAAATACATCATTAACAGTGTTAGAATATATGGATTTGGGAGGTCAGTATGCAAACATTCGTTTTGACGTGAGTGAAAATTTCGATTTATCCGTAAACCACACCTTCACCCTTAAGGTTTATATTGCATCCAATAGCCTTTCCGGTAGTCAAAACAATCAGATATCGCTTAAATTACAGGATGGGACAGTAGGCGCTCCCTGGGAAACCCAGAGTGAAATTATTAAAAATGTTTCTTTGGACCAGTGGCAGGAGGTCTCCTTTGACTTTTTGAATGATCCGTTCATTAATTTTAATGCGGGTTCTGTTGATCCTGTTTTAAGAACAGACTTTAACAGGGTTGTGCTGCAGATCAATGGAGAGAATAACAACGATTTGGTAACTGCTTATCTCGACGATGTAAACTACGATGGGAGCGTAGGGAGTTGTTCTCCATTCAATACACTGGTTTGGTCTGATGAGTTTGATGGGAACGGAGCCATAGATAATTCGAAGTGGTTCCATCAGACCTTTATACCTAATGGTTGGGGCTGGTACAATGGAGAGGTTCAACACTACACGGATCGTGAGGACAATTCATATGTCCAAAATGGATACATGCATATTGTAGCTAAACAGGAGACCTATACTGATCCCATTCAGGGAATTACAAAAGATTATACTTCGGCTCGACTTAATTCAAAATTTGCATTTACCTATGGTCGCGTGGAGGCAAGGGCTAAATTACCCTCCGGAGTGGGTACCTGGCCAGCCATCTGGATGCTGGGCAAAAATATTAGTGAAACCGGAGCTTATTGGCAAACACAAGGGTTTGGTACTACGGGGTGGCCCGAATGTGGAGAAATTGACATCATGGAGCATTGGGGTTCCAATCAGAATTATGTACAAAGCGCCCTGCATACCCCTTCATCTTTTGGCGCAACAGTAAATCACGGAGGCCTTATGGCTAATGATGTTTCCAACACATTTCATGTTTATGCAATGGAATGGTCGGCGACTGAAATCGTTTTCAGTATTGATGGTCTGGAGTATTACACTTATTCTCCGACTCCTCAAAACATGAGCACCTGGCCTTATGTTGCTGATCAGTATATTCTTTTAAATATTGCCATTCAAAATTCTATAGATCCTGCTTTTACACAGAGCGATATGGTTTTTGATTATATACGAGTTTATCAGCAGGGGTCAGGCTCAACAACCACAGATACACAGGCAGCCTGCGATTCGTATATCTGGATTGACGGAAACACCTATACGTCAAGTAACAATTCGGCGACGCACACGCTGCAAAATACTCAGGGATGTGATTCTACAGTTATGCTTGACCTGACTATTTTCAATTCAAGTTCAAGTATTGATATTCAGGTGGCCTGCGATTCGTATACCTGGATTGACGGAAACACCTATACGTCAAGTAACAATTCGGCGACGCACGCACTGCAAAACACAAATGGATGTGATTCTACAATTACGCTTGATCTGACTATTTTCAATTCAAGTACGGGGGTAGATATGCAAGCGGCCTGCGATTCGTATATATGGATTGACGGAAACACCTATACGTCGAGCAACAATTCGGCGACCCATACACTGCAAAACTCAAATGGATGTGATTCTACAATTACGCTTAATCTGACGCTTAATCAGAGTACTAGTTCTGAGCTCACAGAAACAGCCTTGGATTCCTATACCTTAAATGGAAGTACATACGACAGCTCAGGAACATATCTTCAAACAATCACCAATTCTGCAGGGTGCGATAGTACGATTACGCTCTATCTCACGATAGAAAACAGCGTTGGGATTTCAGAACACGAAAACGGGCTCATGTTGTTTCCTAATCCAGCCAATGACATGATATTGGTTCAGATTCCTTCCTTTTTCACAGGAACAAAGGGAAGAGTGATTGATGGTACCGGAAAAGAGGTGTATGCATTCATTCAATATGAAGAAAAGATTATTCTTGATTGCTCAGGATGGCCCTCAGGCAGCTATGTTATTGTATATAAGAAAGACTCTGAGTCGCTGGAATCACGATTCATCAAGCTTTAATGAATAGCCGGCGCAATGTCTTTGTTACCTAATTGATAAAGCATTTTAGTGTGCTCCTTTAGTGCTCCAACAAATGTTTTGTACGAATGATATGGCACCTGAAATTCTTCTGCTGTAGACCTTACAATTTTTGAGAGCTTCCTATAATGTACGTGACATATGTTTGGAAATAAGTGGTGCTCCACCTGATAATTCAAGCCGCCAACATACCAAGAAAATAATCTAGATTGATTAGCGAAATTCGCTGTGTTGTACATTTGACTTACGGCCCAATCTGATTCAATGTCACCCGATTTGTCCGGGAGCGGATAAGTTGATGTTGGAACAACGTGAGCCGGCTGAAAGACAATGCCTAAAATAAACCCTGTTATAAACTGCATTAAAAGGTACCCTACTAAGGTAATATACCAAGGTGCAGGGCTTAGAATAAAAGGAAGTGCAATAAAAATAGAAGCATAAACAATTTTATTAACGAGAATGTTCCTTATGTGTTTTTTAAAGGTAAGCCCTTGAGATTTCAGGAGATCAAGCTTTTTGTAACGCATTGCCTGGGTGTAATCCTTACTTACAAGCCACATTATGGTCATTAATCCATAAAAGAAGTAGGCATAAACATGCTGAAAGCGATGAATTTTATATCTTTTTGTATGAGGTGAAAACCTCAGGATAAAAGGAGGAGGAGCAATGTCTTCATCCATAGATGATACATTGGTATAAGTATGGTGCAGTAGGTTATGCTGAATTCGCCAATTCGCAGGGTTTCCGGCCAGTAAAACCAGAATTCTACCAATAAAACTATTTACAGCAGGGCTTTTAGAATACGCTCCATGATTAGCGTCATGCATTATGGACAATCCACACCCAGCCATGCCTACACCCATTAAAGCCCACAACAGCAGTACAGCCCATGATTGTATTCCTAAGGTCAGAATAAGAATAAATGGTGTTATGTAAAGAGTAATCATACAAATCGTCTTGAAAACCATGCTGAAATTAGCGTGTCGTGAAACCTTTTCTTTTTTGAAATATTCATTCACGCGCTGCTTTAAAACCTTGTAAAATTCAGCGTTGTTTCCTTTTGCATATTTAATGGAAGAGAATACCGATTGTGCTTTCATAACGCAAAGGTATGCATAAGAAACATTAATCATTCAACTATTTGAGATAATTTTAAACTGTCTGAAGTTCAAATAATCTCTTATACACCCCGTTTTTTGCAATTAATACATCGTGAGTTCCTTGCTCAATCATGCTTCCCTTTGATAAAACCACGATCATATCAGCATTTTTAATAGTACTCAATCTATGGGCAATAACAATGCAGGTGCGATTTTCCATAACCCGATCCAGGGCTTGCTGTACAAGCTTTTCAGATTCCGTGTCTAGAGCGGAAGTGGCTTCATCAAGAATTAATATTTCCGGATTTTTATATACTGCACGGGCAATACTGAGCCTTTGTTTTTGTCCCCCAGAAAGTTTATTCCCTCTTTCTCCGATATTTGTTTCATATCCATGGTCAAATCCCGAAATAAAATCGTGTGCATTTGCTGTTTTAGCGGCAGAAAACACCTTATCCATATCGGGGTTCAGCTCTCCAAAGGCAATATTGGCCGTAATAGTTGTATTAAATAAGATGGCATCTTGAGAAACCAGACTAATCAAAGACCGCAAATCCTTAAGGTAAAGGGACGCTATATTTGTTCCATCAATTGATATTTCCCCTTCTGTCACATCATAAAACCGCGGGATGAGGTTAATTAGAGTGGTTTTACCACTTCCGGACTCTCCTACAAGTGCGATGTTTTGTCCTTTTTTAACGGAAATATCAATCTGATTTAATATAGGCGTATCATGGTATTTAAATGAGACATTCTTAAAGTCAATTTGTTGTGTGAAATTATTTATTGCTATTGGAGAGGCCGATTCTTTTACAATTTCATCATGATTCAATATTTCATTGATGCGGTCTTGAGATGCTCTTGCCTTAATCATATTAGAAATATTCTTTGAAATATTAGAAATTGGACGGAGTAGCTGAGAAAAAACAATTACAAAAGTCAGAAAGACTTCTCCTGAAAAAGAATTACCTGGGTCATTAATAATTAGTTTTCCGCCAAACCAAACCAAGCTGAGCATAACAAACGCTCCAATTGTTTCGTTTAATAATGGAGAGAGGTCTTTTTTTCTAAATGTTCGCGTTATGAGTCTTTGATGATGTAGGTTTGTTTTACGGAATTTATTTACAATAAACGACACAGCGTTGAAGGCTTTAATAATCCGAATGCCATCAATTCCCTCGTCCATGGAAGAATACAGACGACTTGTCTGCTCCTGACTTTTTTTGGCTGTGCGCTTGAGACTTTTCCCAATAAGCGAAATCACAAGTGCGGAAACAGGAAGTAGAAAAAAGGAGATTAAGGAAAGCTGAGGGCTAAGATAGATGAGTGTGGCCACATTAATAATTACAGCGAATGGTTCACGAAATAATAGCTCTAGCAGGCACACAACGGCAATTTCTATTTCATTTACATCACTATTCATTCTTGCCATCAGATCTCCCTTGCGTTCATTTGAATAAAAAGCCAGGGGAAGATTCATTGATTTTTGAAATAAACTGTCACGTACGTCTCTAACTACAACCATTCGTAGTTCAGACTGAAACCAAACTGCGCCATAACGGAACAGGTTCTTTAAAAAGAAAGCCAGCATTACCGAGACACATACAAAAAACAGCGCATCCAGAGGATTTGTTTTTACCATGGATGACATGGTAAAATTGTAATAGTCTTTGACATAAAGAAATATTTCAGAAAATCCCCATTCAAAAGTGGGTTTCGCCGTTATTTCGATGCTTTCCGGGTTTCTAAAAATAAGCTGAAGAACCGGAATGAATAAAATCAGTGATAATAAATTAAATATGACAAATAATAAGTTGCATAACACAACCATTATCGTCAAGAATTTATACTTGACTGTGTATTGAAAAATCTCAATATATGATTTCATATTCTATGCAAAGATACATTTTTACTTTTCGGGTAATGGTATCATACTATTCTTAAATTTGTAGTATGGGATCAATTCGTCAAAACAAAATAGAATCCGTTATACAATCTGAGCTTGGGATTTATTTTCAAAGAAATTCATCAGTTTGTTTGGGGTCTATGGTTACCGTAACTGTAGTACGGGTTACTTCGGACCTTTCTTTGGCGCGATGTTATGTGAGTATTTTTGGTTCAAAGGAAAAAACGGAAGTTTTTGATAGCATTCAACAAAACACGAGCCGAATTCGTGGAGTAGTAGGTAAAAGGCTAAAAAACCTTAGAAAAATCCCTGCACTTCAGTTCCATATTGATGATTCACTGGATTATGCATCAAAAATTGATCAGCTGTTAAAGAAATAACTATCAGGACATCATTCTATATCGCTCTTAAATACCTCCGCTCTCAAAAAAAGCGGAATACCATTACCTTGATTACACGCATTGCGATTATTGGGATTTGTGTGATTACATGTGCTCTGGTTATTCTGCTATCTGCTTTTAATGGGATGGAGAAGCTAATTGACAAAATTTACAGTGAATTTGACCCCTCTATTACCATTACCCCAGCGAGCGGTAAGACTTTTTTTGAACAAGACGTGAATTGGGAGTCATTATCCAAAGTAGACGGAATAAAGGTGTTGTCAAAGGGCCATGAAGAGCTGGTTGTTTTAGAGTATAGCAGACCTTTAGAGGAGGAGATGGACTACAGGGTAAAACGAACAAATGCCAGGCTATATGGAGTAGACGATTCTTTTTTGGAATTAATTCAGGCGAATAAACATACCAGAGGGGCAAAGCCTGTTTTAAAGGATGCCGATGGACCCAGAGGAATTATTGGAATAGGTTTAATTCAAAAACTGGAAGCTTCTTTAAGTTCAGAATTCACCATTTTTATTCCTAAAAAGAACATTAAGATGAGCTCTGACAAACCATTCTTTAAGAAAAAAGTTAAAGCGTCTTCGGTTCTCGTTTATCAGAATAGAATGGTCAATGAAGAAACTTTTCTTTGGCCCTTATCTGAGCTTAGAAAGCTAACCAAAGACACGAGCAACAGCTTAACTCATATATATATTAGAGCAAAGGCTTCAACAGATTTAGACGATCTAAAGACCCGCATTCAAAAAGTATTAGGAAATGATTTTGTGGTAAAAACTTACCTGCAGAAAAATGAGCTTGTGTTTAAAACCAGTAAATCGGAAAAATTAATATTAACCTTAATATTGATTTTTGTATTCATTTTAGCGTGTTTTAACCTGGTGTCTTCAATTACGATGATTTATTTAGAGAAAAAAGAGAATTTTATGGCGCTTAAAAGCATGGGATTAACGAAAAAAGGACTTTTTCATGTTTTCTATTTTCAAGGAATACAAATTTCTTTTATTGGCGTAATTTTAGGAGCACTACTTGGTTATTTAATCTGTTGGCTGCAGAGCTACTTTGAGTTTATCCATATGGCGCCTGAACAGCCTTATCCAATTGGATTTTCGTGGGTGGATTTTCTTACTATTATTATATCCGTATCACTTTTGAGCACCTTATTTTCTT
>Ga0206679_10004510_pt1 | contig 10400 bp, 7 predicted proteins | sample M110012015metaG_FD_155464 | JGI IMG/M metagenome (GOLD analysis project Ga0206679, IMG submission 155464) | Ammonia-oxidizing marine archaeal communities from Monterey Bay, California, United States - M1 100m 12015 | ecosystem: Environmental > Aquatic > Marine > Intertidal zone | place: USA... | reverse complement strand
CGGCACGTATATCAAGAGAGAATGGATCATTCTCGAATGCCATGGCAACTTTGACATCTCCAGGAGATTTCCCATTCTTCTTATTGATTACTGCCGCAAGTCCGATTGAACTTGCCAGATACTGTTCCGAAGTGGAAAGTACTGCAAATAGATACCTGTACCCCTGGGTGAAAAGAGATCTTGATGCACCTTCGGCTTCAACCATCGGAATTTTATATTTCTCTGTCACCGGAGCTATGGCCTTTGTTAGTCCCGAGCTATAAGGCCCGAGAAAGAACTTGATGCCGTCCTGCTTGATCAGGCGTTCGGCCAGCTGAGCACCACGGGCTGGAGTGGATTCGTCGTCGTAGTACTTGACCTTAAGCATGTAGGTCTTTCCACCCACTTTGACGCCGCCCATTTCGTTGACACGTTTGACTCCCAGATTGTATCCATTTGAAGCGTGGATACCGTTCGAAGAATATTTTCCCGTAAACGAAATCGCTGAGCCTAAAGTGATGGTATTTCCAGTCACTTTTGCGAAGGCAATTGGACTGATGGTCAGAAACAGTCCTGACAACAGTGCAATGCTTAGTTTGAAGATTCTCATTCTTTCTCCATTAATTAGAATTAAAGCAGTCCCGAAATGGAAATGCCAGATTGATATTACTTCCGGACTTGACTGGAAGGAACATTTTATTTACCACCACGGCAAACAAAAAAAGTACTCTATCAAAAATATTTAATAAAGTCAAGAAAAAAATGTTCCTGTTTTTTAACTCAAGTTTTGTGTATGAAACTTGCGGTAATTTACAATCGTTGTTAACCGGCCGCGCTATTTCAGATACTTACAAGTTTCTGGATTCCCGCTTTCACGGGAATGACAACTTTTTACAGATTCATCATAAAAGCTTGATTAATCCGGGAGCAATCGTCTGGGTGACTGAGAATAATTCACGGATAGAACAGGCTTTTCCTTCAGCAGGCGCAACATTTCCTTAACAGTACGTTCCAGCTGCGTATCTTCATTATTGATATAAGATTGTGGAGTGTCTTCCACCTGAATATCCGGATCAACACCATGATTTTCAACTGACCAGCCCGCGTGATGAAACCAGATGGAATACTGAGGCTGTGTGGTTGTAGTGCCGTCCACCAGTTGGTAACGCCCATCAATGCCAATGACACCACCCCAGGTTCGTTTTCCCACTAACTGTCCCAGCTGCAGCTGTCTAAAACTTGTAGTAAACATATCACCATCAGAGCCGGTAAACTGGTTGGCTATTACAATCAAGTGTCCGCGCAGAGTGTGGTACGGATATGACTCCGGAGTTCCCCAGCGTGGTACATCAAAACCCAAATGCCGATGCGCTAATTTTTCCAGAATGAGTGGAGAAACCATTCCTCCTGCATTGTAGCGGGCATCGACGATCAAACCTTCGCGATCAACTTGAGCCAAATATCCCCGATGAAATTCAGCAATTCCAAGCGTACTCATGTCTGGAATATGCAGATAACCGACGCGCCCTCCGGTCAGAGAATCAACTGTTTTTATATTTTCCCTGACCCACTCCCGATAACGTACTTCCTGTTCCCCGGAAAGAGTTTTTACCAGGACCTGACGAGCATCTTCCTCAAAATTTTTAACACTTGAAACTTGTCCTTTGGGCCCCTTAACCTGCTTTTTTATACTTGTGCCTTGTCCTACGCTCAATGAGACAATCTGGCCTGCCTGGTGAACGAGTAATTCTCCGGGAGTTTTGTGTTCATCAACCGGAACTCCGCCAACAGCAAGCAGTCGTTCACCTTCTTCAACGGAAACACCCGGTTCTGCCAACGGAGAATGCTCGTTGGGCTTCCAAATATCACCAGAATAAATCTTTTGAATAATCCATGACTTTTGCTTTGAATCAAAGACAAGGTCTGCACCCAAACACCCGACAGGATAACGTGGTGAATAAGGATAATCACCGCCATATTCATATGCGTGAGATGTTCCCAACTCTCCCTGCATTTCCCAGATTAAATCAGACAGTTCTGAACGGGAACCGATTCTGGGCAATAAACGGGCATAGCGTTGATAAACTCGTTCCCAGTCAACTCCAGAAAGGTCTTCCGTCCAAAAAAATTCTTTCTGCAAACGCCATGTTTCCTGAAACATTTGTGCCCACTCTTCCTGATATTGCACTGAAATTCTGATGCGTCTCAAATCGAGCCAGCCACTTTTTCGCGAGTGCTGTTTTTCCGTCTTAGTATCTTCCGGAACAGAAACTCCTGCCTCTAAGGCCCGCAATTGATCTCCGGAACTGTAAAGCATGGTCCGGGAAGAATTTTCGGAATCATCCGGTACAGAAGTTTGAACTATGCCGACATTTTCTGCTATAGTTTCTGCTTCCTGTTTTTCAAAATCATAGACCCACAAGATACCCTCATCCTTTTCCTGATTATCTTCTGATTCAAAATCGCGGAGCGCACCCAAAAGTGGAAACTCTGTAAAAATAACTTTGTTCGGAAGACCTATAATTTGTTTGTAAACACCTTCAGAAACCGGAAATTCGATAATTCTTTCCGCGATACCGTCTAAATCAATTTCAAGAGCAACTTTTTTTGAATCTTTGGATTGTTTAGTTGTTGAATTATTTGAATCCTGAGTTTCGTGACTGGAATCACCAGCAGGGGTTGCACCTGTTTCCTGCCCTCCAGGCGTATGAGGTAAAGCTTCAAAAGGGTTTGGCGAATCTTTTTTCAGTGTCAACAGATACGGTTTCATTGAACGTGAAAATGAGGTGCCTGTTTGCACTGTGTCCCAAATTGGATTGTATATTCTGGAAGAAAGAAAATAGAGCCAGCGTCCTTCAGGATCAAAAGCCGGACTGAAATCGTAACGTACAGGTTGGGTAATTTGGACTGGATCTTTAGCTTTGATACGTTTACCGTTTGCCGAAGGGTTAAGATCGAGCAAAAAAATAGCCGTTAACTCCAAACTCAAATGTTTGGTGTATGCCAGCCATCTTCCATCCGGTGAAAAAACCGGATCACTAATTTCCCGGATTTTCGAGTCATCAAGTTTGCTGATTCGTCCTGTTTCCGCGTTGATTAAAAACAATTCCATCCGGCTGGTTGTCAGCGCCAGATGCTGAAATCTCGGAGAGACAGCAATTTCCTGCATGCGTCCGGGAGGCAGACGGTGTGAGCAGTCAGGAAACTCAGTCGGAGTTGAGCCAAATACATCGAGTTGCTCCTCCATTGCAGAAAGTTTTTTTGTTTTATTTTTTTTCAGCGGAGCATCTGAAATTGTTGCCAGTTTACCGTTCGGCAGCCAGCAAGGCATCCTGTACCGAACTCCGTCACGAATCCCGTGCTGACGCACAGCCTGTTCCCAAAACGGCATTGAAAACAATTTTCCACGAGCAGTCAGTGCTACTTCGTGACCTTGCGGATGAATCATGGTTTCTTCCCAGTATTCATCACCATAAAAAAAACGGCGCTGCAAACGGGTTTTTGTCGAATGCCAGCCAATCGGAATTTGAGTCTCTCTTTCAGGTCCGGAATTTTCTTCCGGATCAAGTGTCCATAATTCTCCGCCAACATGATAAATTAGTGCCTTACCATCTGTTGCAGGGAATCGTACATAGTACTCTTTTTGAAAAGTTTCCTGACGAAGTCTCCCTCCCTCAGGAGTGCAGGAAAAAAGATTACCGACACCCTCGTGATCTGAGACGAACCACAGTCGTTCTCTTAACCAAAACGGACTCACTGGATTTCCCTGAAGATCACGGAAAAGGCGTTTAAAATCTCCTGAATTATTTTTATCAACCCAGATTTCTCCAGCCATTCCACCGCGATACCTTTTCCAGCGGGAATTACTCAGCGTGTTGCGACCCAGGACAACTCCCATTTTACCGTTCACCTGTAAATCCACAGTCATTGCCGGGCCATATGGCAGACGCTCAACCGAACCACCATTGATTGAAACCCGGAAAATCCATGCGTCACTGCCTCGACTATGTACAGCCTGGTGAGTGCTGCGAAACCAGATATATTGTCCGTCATGAGACCAGCCCACGATATGCGTCACACTGTTTAACCAGGTTAAACGCTGAAGTGGCCCTCCACTGGACTCCATCAAATAAACGTCATGCTCTCCTTCTTCCATTGTGCAGCAGGCTATCCACTGACCGTTTGGAGAATAGACTGGTGAATGTGTTTCACTACGGGAACTGGTCAATCTTTGGGCTCGCCCGCCTTCCAGAGATACTTGCCATAAATCGTTTTCACAGACAAAGATAATCTGTTTGTTTGAAATTGTCGGCTGGGTAAAATAGCCCTGTCCGGTACCGTTTAGGGTGGGAAGTAGTTTTTTGGAGAATTTTGTCTTTGATTTCACGTATGGGATAAATATGTAAAAAGTTAATGTTGATGCCGTCGTAACAAGTCATAAAACCTTGTCATTACGAGTGATGGCAGAAATTCTTGATAAGCTACTGCACTAATATCATTAAGATTTATTCCTAGTTAGAAATAATTGTGTGGATTTAAGACTTATTGCGAGATTATTAATGCTTATTTAAAATCAACTGAAATCCGGAAAATAATTCCATCTGGGCTTTTACGGTTACTTTCAACGATACGTCGCCCCTTAAACTCTTTAATTTCCTGCAAATTATTTTTTAAAATTTGAAGACTATCATAGCTGTCAATAGTTCCACTGATTGAAAAACGTTCTGGTGCATATTCCAAACTATCAACTTGAAAAGGCGTATCTTCGCTTAGTAATGCAGAAATGTTTTTGAGAAAACTCAAATTATGATAGTCGCGTTTTTCAAAACTTTTACTGTTTTTAATATAGGCTTTGCGGAGTTCAATTTTTTCTTCCAGTTCCATCAGCATAGCATTGACTCCTGATGCTGAAGTATTGGGCAATACTTGTCTAAGTTCTGTTTGAACCAAACGTTCTCCGCGTACAATTTCCTGATGAAGAAGGTCCTGCTGCGTTATAGTGTTCCAGACAAAACCTGCTGAAGTAATAATTATTAAGCTTGCGGTAACTGCAAAGGCTACTTGGTTTCTTCGCAAAATCCGTCTCCACGGAGTGTTTTCGTAATAGAGACTCAACCGATGTGATTCGAAAATAATTTCAGTTTTTTTTCGTAATTCTCCCAGTACCCCCCAATGTTTGCGCTCAATCAGGGAAAGTAATGATGTCTGGGGATTAATAGACTCCAGGACTCCTCCTGATGATGGTCGATTCTTCTCCTTTTCCTCAGAAGGAGTAGTTTTAATTTGATCATCAGAAGTTTGTGTTTTTTCATCTGATTGTTCCCTCTGCTTTGCTTCAACCATCAACTCTTCAAGTGTATCCGGAGCCTTGACGTCAGTCTGAGAAATAGTTAGGATTCCATCTTTAACTGATTCTTCTGAGGTCCTGATAAAATCCGGATCTTCAACTGATCTTTCAGCAAATGCCTTTGCTTCGGGTAAGGGGAAGGAACGTATACTGAATTTTAGACCATCCCATTTGATCATTGGACCAAAAATACCGTAAACCTCAATTTGACTCTCTGAGCTGAAATTTTTTATTCGTAAATACAAGGTAAGTTGTGCGCATAACCAGCGCAACTCTTCTTTAAGTTGTATAAAAGCCTCATTTTGCGTAGAATCTCCGTCAGCATTATCAACACCATCCGGATGTTTTGCAAAACTTTGTAAAAATGCTGCAAGTAAATTTTCTGTGGGAAAGTGTTTCTGAAGAATCACTGGTATTTGATTTGGAAATATCTTGATCTCATCCAGGCGTTTTTCGTGGATTGTATTCACAAAAGATTCATCACTGCCAATGTAAATCTGAAACAAATCCTGAGTTTCGATAGTTGTAGAATTGTCAAAGATTTTTGAGCGGTAAAGGGCGTGTGCAGCACAATCAACATTCCTGATTATCAAGTCGCGCTCCAGACAAAGCTGCTGCAGTTGCTGCAAACGCTTACGCCCAATCAGTAATACTAGTGCCTCTGAATGTTGCTCAGTTGTTGACTGAATCTGTACGCTGTATGAAGTTTCCGCCAGGTCTCCCATTAATTCTTCCTCAAGCTCAAAGGGCAAAGCCTGTTCTATTTTTTTTCGTTCCTGAAAGGGAAAAGACAGTTTTCGAAATGTCACATCTTCTGCAGGTAGTAAAAAAGCAATTGCATGATCGCTCCATTGCTGCCCATCCAGAAATTTTCCAATCTTTGCTGCCCATTGTTCAGAATCAGATCCATTTTTTCCTGCAGAATCTTCTTCTTCATCTGCAGAAAAACCTACGATGTCCTGAGTAATGTAGACATGCTTATTTTTAATTGACAGACGGATGCCTTCAATACATGACGTGTGGGCAGATACCAGATAAAAGACGTTATCCATGAATTGGCTTTTTTCCTGCTGTAGAGCAAAGGTTAATCGTATGTATAACTTTATCAGAATCAGATAAATTTCTCAAAGAATTGAAATATACATCCGTTTCAGCTTGTAAATAAACACCAATCTGGTCAGAATCCACTTAACAAGTTTTTTGATTAGATTGGTAGTTAAAAAAAGTTGGAAATTTAGAAATTTTGAATTAACTATTTAGAACAGAGTACACTTTTTTTGTTATCATTAATCTTGGTCAATCAAAGTGATAGTTTCTCTATTTTGCACTTTTTAGGATTGCAGATAAATATACTTGACTGTCACAAATTTTCCGTGTCATCCCGAACGTATATGAGGGATCTTATAAAATATCAGCACTTTTTCAGATCTCTCTTTTCAGTCTAAATGAGATATCTCAGACAATATTATCAGAACTTTATGACATTTCATGACTCACAAGTAATTAAAATAATCCTGGAGATAGATTGTGGCTAAAATAGAGTTGGAAGTTGGTACATGTCCCACCGGAGTTTTGCTGGCTCTTAAGTCAGTGGAGGGCAGAATGCATCAGGTTACTGCCATTGAAATGACCAACGATGAAGCAATTGAGATTTCCAAACTCATTAAACAAAGAGTTAAAGAAAACCTGGAATCTCCTGAGCCTTCCGAAATTAATTAACATAAGATTCATGAAGAAAATATGACAAAGGAACGCAAATCAGTTTGGGGCTGGGCCATGTACGACTGGGCAAATTCAGCTTTTGCAACCACAGTTATGGCTGGTTTTTTCCCACTTTTCTTCAAAGCATATTGGGCTAATCCAGACAATCCATCCGAAAGTACGTTTTATCTTGGAATGGCAAATTCTATTGCATCCATCATTGTGGCAATGTTAGCACCATTTCTAGGTGCAATTGCGGATCGGGGCACTGCAAAGAAAAAATTTCTTTTTATTTTTGCCTTTCTGGGTATTGTAATGACAGGAGGACTCTGGATGGTGGCTCAGGGTTTCTGGCAGATGGCAATTTTGTTGTATGTTTTGGCAACAGTCGGATTTTCCGGTAGCAACCTTTTTTACGACTCTCTTTTGCCCGGAATTGCATCTGAAGAAAAAGTTGATTTTGTGTCCTCTCTCGGCTTTGCTCTGGGCTATGTCGGTGGTGGTATACTATTCTTAATTAATGTTTTGATGTATCTCCAGCCGGATACCTTTGGTATTCCGGACGGAGCCACCGCTATTCGTTTGTCATTTGTGTCCGTTGCAATCTGGTGGGCGGTCTTTTCCATCCCCGTTGCTCTCTGGGTAAAAGAGCCGGTGATCTATGAAGCAGTGGGAATTGGGTCTGCTGTCGGCTTGGGCTGGAAACAGTTATCAGAAACTCTAAAAGAAATAAGGCATTTGCGGGTTGTGGGCTTGTTTTTACTGGCATACTGGCTTTACATTGATGGTGTAGATACAATAGTAAGAATGGCGGTTGATTATGGTGCGACACTAAAATTCCCTGACAGTGCTTTAATCACTGCTCTCTTGATGGTACAGTTTATCGCCTTCCCATGCGCCCTTCTGTTCAGTCTGTTTGCCAAAAAAATTGGAGTAAAGCAGGCTGTGATGGTTGGGATTTTTGGTTACATAATCATCACTTTCCTGGGTTATTTCATGTCTCAGGTCTGGCATTTTTATGCTCTTGCTGCTTTGGTAGGACTTTTTCAGGGTGGAATTCAAGCACTAAGTCGCAGTCTTTACACACGCATAATCCCAACTGAAAAGGCAGCGGAATTTTTTGGTTTTTACAATATGCTTGGGAAATTTGCCGCAGTTATCGGCCCAGCCATGATGGGGACAATTACATTAGCAACTGGCAATATTCGGTACGGTATCCTCTCGATTCTAGTTCTGTTCATTCTGGGAGGCTATTTCCTGCATAAAGTGAATATCGAGGAAGGTTCCCGGATGGCACGTGAAAATCTTGCAAAATAAAATACATACCTTAATCTTATTCATTTTTACTTTTCTGCCCAAAGTTCTACACGCTGTTTGTACGCCTCTCGGGAAATTCTGGTGTCTTCAATAAATTTCGGCAACTCATCCAGAGTGAGCGCTTGCGGTCCATCGACCAGGGCATCTGTGGGAGAAGGATGAAAATCAACCAACACCATGTTGGCTCCCGCAATTATGCCCTGAGAAGTGGAATGTAGGACGTCAAGCACTCCATCCGGAGAAGCCTCTCTTGTTCCCACTGAATGCGACGGGTCAATACAGACCGGCATTCTGGTCAGACGTTTTATGATAGGTAAATGTGCGAAATCAACCATGTTGCGATGCGGAGCATTGAATGAAGTTTTCATGCCCCTCAAACAGAAAATCACCTGGTTGTTACCTTCGCTGGCAAGATATTCTGCAGCATTGAGTGATTCGTTCAATGAAATACCAAAACCTCGTTTTAGCAAAACCGGATAGATGTGCTGCCGCCCAACTGCCTTGAGCAACTCAAAATTTTGTGTATTCCGTGTACCTATTTGCAGCATAACACCAGTTGGCTGACCCAGTTTTTCCAGACAGTTATCAATTTCTTCTATGTGCTGCTCGTGTGTTACTTCCATAGCAACAACTTTAATTCCATATTTTCCCGCCAACTCAAAAACATATGGTAAACATTCCTTGCCGTGTCCCTGAAAAGAATAGGGATTTGTACGAGGTTTATATGCACCCATTCTGGTGCACTCCTGACCATTTTTCTGCAACACCTGCATCATGCGCTCAACATTTCCCGGATTATCAACTGCACATAATCCGGCGAAAATGTGAAAGTTTTGCTGGTTAAAACGTACTCCGTTGTATTCAAAATCGATCGAACCTGTTTCCTTTGAGTGCCGACCCAAAATTCTGAAATCATGGGAAATCCGAACTACCCGTTCCACTGCCGGAAGAGATTCAATTTCCTCCAGGTTGATTTTAGTAGTATTGCCAATCAAATAAATTTCAGTCAGATGCTGACCTCTGCCCTGTACTTTGTGTTTTTGTAAACGAATTTCAGGCAAACCCTCAAGGTGACTCCACATACGTTTGTAATCTTCAGCGGTTTCTTCTGTATTAGCATGTAATATTACGAGCATTTATTTGTTTTATTTTTTGTTGTTTAGCAGAAAAACTATGGAAAGGGAATCCAGTTAAAATGGCAAGTCATCCGGGGATTCGTTTTCGAGCCAACCGGGTTTTTCATTCGGAACTGGTGCAGATGTTGTTTGGGCAGGGGTGGTTGGAGAAGTAGTTACAGAACTTTGCTCCGAAACCAGCTTCCATGCCTGGAGTGTGTTAAAATATTTCACTTGACCCTGAGGATTCGTCCATTCCCGCCCCCTCAAATCAAAAGATATCTCAACTTCCTGACCTACTTCAAATGAATCCAACAATTCGCAGCGGTCCTGAACCATTTCAAATTGAAGTGATTGTGGATAATCCGGATTGCTTGCATATTCCACTACAAACTCGCGTTTTCGAAAGCGATCCGAAATTTGCACCGTCTCAGATATATTTTTTATTTTTCCTTTAATTTCCATAATTTTTTAGATTTTTTAGATTTATTGTTAAGCTGCGAGTTCGTTTTCGACCAATGTTGCCCAGTAACTTGCACCAGTCGACAGGACATCGTCGTTAAAATCATAGTGAGAACTGTGCAGCATACATCCTCCCTCACCTTTTCCTGTACCGATTCCCAGCCAGACATAACAACCGGGACGAGCCTGAAGCATATAAGAAAAATCTTCTGCTCCCATGGAGGGTGTTGGATCGCGAATAAGATTTTCTTCTCCAACAAGATCAACAACCGCCTTTGCCGAAATTTCTGTTTCCGGAACTGAGTTGATGGTTGCAGGATAACCTTTAATGTAGTTTAGCTCACAACTTGCACCGAAAGCAGCACAAACACCTTCTGCAACCCTTACCATTGACGAGGGCATTCCCTCTTGTGTTTCCGGAAGGAAGGTTCGCACACTTCCATGCATTCGTACACTATCCGGAATTACATTGTAAGCAT
>Ga0206679_10004506_pt1 | contig 10403 bp, 1 predicted proteins | sample M110012015metaG_FD_155464 | JGI IMG/M metagenome (GOLD analysis project Ga0206679, IMG submission 155464) | Ammonia-oxidizing marine archaeal communities from Monterey Bay, California, United States - M1 100m 12015 | ecosystem: Environmental > Aquatic > Marine > Intertidal zone | place: USA... | reverse complement strand
TCTGAGACCATGCTGATCCTGAACCTACCTCTCTGAACCTTACATTATACTTAGTAACTGTACATGCTGATGTATTCATATTATCCCAAGCCATAATTACTCTATCCTCTAATACAGTTGGAGTAGTTAAACCACTTACATAATCAGTACATGGAGCAGTATAAGTACATGAACCATCATCTACAGTAGCTGTAGCATCATAGTTATCTGCTAAAGGATCTGTACAGCCTAACCAAATACAAGAATTATCATCAGTATTTACAGTAGGATTGTAGTTAGAAGCAGTAGAATCAGTACATCCATAAGTAAATGGTTGACAAGATCCGTCATCACATGTTGCGTTAGCATCATAGTTGAATTGTGTTGGATCAGTACAACCATCTACACAGTATACACAAGAGCTATCATCAATTGTCGCTACAGGATTATAGTTTATAGATAAACTATCTGTACACCCAGATACCACACCACTTACAAAGTAGCTTGCGTTGATTATACAATTATTAGAATCAATTACAGTTAAATCATAATTACCCTCACAAAGTTCTGTTAAATCTTCTGTAAATATTCCATCACTAACAATAATTCTATACCCCATATAAGCAACAGTTGCTGATTGGTAATACAAAGTATCAGGGTGAGATGAATCAGGAGTAAAGATTAAGGTTTCATTATTTACAGCACCTGAATTAGTAACTCCATTTGTAACCTCACCAACATAATTACTACCACCAACAGCATCAGTAGAAATATAGAAAGGAAGGTAAGAAGCCACATTCTCCATAATAAAGTAATATGTATTCCCTCTTAAAAGAGTAATCTCAGCCCCTTCAGTTCCGTTAAGCAAATAAACTATTGGCTGCCCGTTACCATAATAAGGATGAGCAACAGTTGGTGGAGCTAAAGTGACATTAAAAGTATCCATTAGATTTTGCTGCTCCCAATCATAAATAAAAGGAGAAGTACCACCATTAGTAGTTACATCAATTGCACCATTACATGTATTAATGGCATTTGTGATATTTGCACTAACTAACAATTCTGCAGGTTCGTTTATTAATAATGTATCTACTAACTCACAATTATTCGAATCATTAACTATTACAGTATAGTAACCGGCAGATAACGAACTTATATCTTCAGTTATTGACCCATCTGACCATGAATATGAATATGGAGTTATCCCTCCAGAAACTGATAAATCAATACTTCCATTTGCTAAATTAAAACAACTAACATTAGTAGAAATTGAATTTACTAAGATCTCATATGAACTTAAATTAATAGTATCTATCAAATCACAACCTAAGTCATCAGTAAGTTCCAGAACATAGTTTCCTACCTCAAGTCCATAAACATCTTCATTATATGAAAAATTCCAGTAACCCATATAAATACCTAAGAACCACTCCTCTTGTCCCCAATCAAAGGAATAAGGTGCTTGTCCTCCACTAACACTTATGTCAATAGCTCCATCATCACCAATACAACTTACCTCAGTAATATTGTAAGCCACTGTAATAGGATTTGAATTTATATTAAAGAATAAAGTGTCAAAACAATTATTTACATCTGTTACAACAACAAAGTGACTCCCTTCCGATAAGTTATTTACTGATGGTGAAGTGGCACCATTACTCCAATTAAAAGTATAAGGTGATTGTCCTCCACTAATTGTTGTTACAGCTGCACCATCATTCCCGCCTACACAACTTACATCATTTGTGCTTATATTAATTAATAACTCAATAGGATTAGAGAGACTAAGTTGTATCGTGTCTGTACAGCTATTTACATCTAATAAGTAAGCATAATTTGCTCCTCCTATTAAATTATATGCAGTATCACCTACTTCTCCAGATGACCAACTAACACTATAAGGGCTTCCATTATTACCTGACTGCACATTTACATAAGCTGAGCCATTATTATTTCCATAACATAAAACATCATTTAAAATATTTGAGCTGTAGTTAAAGGAATCTGGCTCACTAAGTATCATCCACTCATATGTACTAGATGCATTAGTATATTCACAATCATTTGCATCTTTAAAGGTGATATAATAATCTCCTGCAGTTAAATTCTCAAACAAAGAGGTATCCTGAAAAGTTAATCCAGAATCAATTGAATACTCAAATGGAGGGAAACCAAAGTTTAAGAGCCATGGATCAATAACTACATTAATTTTTCCATCATTCCCACCATTACAACTAATGTCTTCATATTCAATATCATCATACTCCATGTAATAATTACAATACAAACAACTACCATCATCTACAACAGCTAGTGTGTCATAATTATAAGCAGAATTATCTGTACAACCACAAATACCCTGAGATAATAAATCAATTTCAAGTGTATCAACACAAGAATTGAAATCTGAAATATATGCTGTATAAATGCCATTAACTAAAGTTGATATATCATTCCCTTGTAATCCATTGTCCCATATAACATTATAAGGAGATGTATTACCTGTAATTGTTATATTAATTGACCCATCATATGCTCCAGTACAACTTACAGTATCCATACTAACCGAATACTGAAAAGGAGAAGGCTCGCTAAGTACCATCCACTCATATGTATTAGATGCATTAGTATATTCACAACCATTTGTATCTTTAAAGGTAATATAATAATCTCCTGGAGTTAAATTCTCAAACAAAGAGGTGTCCTGAAAAGTTAATCCAGAATCAATTGAATACTCAAACGGAGGGAACCCATTGTAAAATAACCAAGGGTCAATAACTACATTAAGCTCTCCATCATTCCCACCATAACAACTAATATCTTCATATTCAATATCATCATATTCCATATAATAATTACAATACAAACAACTACCATCATCCGAATTTGCAATTGGATTATAATTATATGCTAAAGAATCCGTACAACCATAGAATATATACACACAAGAAGATATAACATGCACATTAGCAGTAGCATTGTAATTGACTGCCAAACTATCCATACATCCGTATATAAATGGAATACAGGATGAGTCGTTCATTGTTGCTGTAGAATCATAATTAAACATAGTAGGATCTGTACATCCACATATTTCTACCACTAAAGATAAATAAGAAATATGTAAACAATTATAGCTATTTAATGAAGAGTCTATATAATCTCCAGAAGCAGTTAAAATCTGATTATTCCATAAATAAGCAGCACATACATTTATTGTATCATACGAAATAGACGAATTATAAATTATTAAATCCAAAGTAGCCGTGCTATCACAACCTAAACCATTGGCTGCACTAAAAGTATATGTACCACTTGTTGAATAAGTAACCCCATTCCAAGTATAACTATCACACTCTGTTCTAGTTTCATTACTTGTTGTAGAATTATTTATCGTTAAATTCAAAGTTGCAGTACTATCACAACCTACAGCATTTGGTGCAGAATAAGTATAAACTCCTGAAGCAGTATAAATTACTCCATTCCATGTATAATTATCACAACTAGTAGCATAAGAAGTACTTGTTGTTGAATTTAGTATCGTTAAATTTAATGTTGCTATACTATCACATCCTAATACAGTTTGCGTATAAAATGTATATGTCCCACTTAAGGTATAAGTATTTCCATTCCATGTATAACTATCACAGGCTGTAATGTCATCTACACTAGAATTAGAATAATTAATACTTAAATTTAATGTAGCTGTGCTATCACATCCATTTGAATTTATAGTTGAATAAGTATAAATCCCACTTGAGATATAGGAAGTACCATTCCAAAGATAAGAGTCACATTCAGTTCTGCTTTCAAAGCTTGAAGTCGCATTTATAATTGTTAAAGATAAAGTATCAGTACAAATTCCATTATCATATGTATAGGTGCCTGAAGAATCATAAATATTTCCATTCCATAAGAATTCCTCACAAGTTGTAACATAGGACATAGCATCAATTCCAGAAATAGTCAAATCTAATGTATCAATATGAGTACACCCATATTGATTATTTCCTATATAAATATATGTTCCTGTAGAGTCTAAATTCATTCCATTCCATAAATAAGAATAACAAGAAGTAAAAGGCATATTAGTAGAGGTACTATAATTAATAGTTAAATTTAAATTAGCTGTACTATCACATCCATTTGTATTCCAAGTACTATAAGTATAAGTGTCACTTATAGTATAAGTTGTTCCATTCCAGGCATAAGAATCACACTCCGTTACATCTGTTGTTGATGTTGTAGAATTAGTAATCGTAAGATTTAATGTTGCTGTACTATCACATCCAACTGAATTTGTTGTTGAGTAAGTATAAACTCCTGATGTATCATAAATAGTTCCATTCCAAGTAAAAGAGTCACATTCTGTAATATTTGTTGTAGATGATGTGCTATTAGTAATAGTTAATATTAAAGTATCATTTATTAAACATCCATTTGCTGTAGTATCTTGTATGTAATAATTTCCACTAACACTAAATGTATAATTTAACCAACTGTAATTATCACAAGCAGTAGCCTCAGTGTAAGATGCTTCTGAATTATAAATAACCAAGTTTAATGTTGCTATACTATCACATCCAACCGAATTTATTGTTGTATAAGTATAAATTCCTGATGTATCATAAATAGTTCCATTCCAAGTATAACGATCGCAAGCAGTATAAATAGATGAACTTGTAGTAGAATAATTAATAGTTAAATTTAGTGTTGCTGTACTATCACAACCATTTGCATTTGTAAGAGTATCTACATAAACCCCACTTGTTGTATAAGCAGTCCCATTCCAAGTATAACTATCACATTCAACAATTGATGTTACTGAAGTTGTAGAATTAGTAATTGTAAGATTTAATGTTGCTGTACTATCACAACCATTAGAATTTGTAGTTATATAAGTATACACTCCACTTGAATCATAAGTAGCTCCATTCCAAAGATAAGAATCACATTCTATTCGTGCTTCTTGACTTGTTGTAGCATCATTAATAGTTAAATTCAGCATTGCTACACTATCACAGCCATTAGAATTGGTAGTAAAAAAAGTAAAATCTCCACCTTGAGTATATGTTGCTCCATTCCATAAGAAAGAATAACAACTGGAAATCGTATCAAAACTAACAGTTGAATCAGCAATTGTAAGATTTAGTATGATAATGCTATCACAACCACCTAAATTTGAGAGTGTATCAATATATGTTCCTGTTGTAGTTAAATTCTGATTATTCCATAAATATGAATCACAACTATATACAGTTGAGGATTCAGAAGTAGGAACATATACATGAATATTAACATTTGAACTGATTCCATTGTATGTATAAGTAAGAGGATATATTCCTTCACCAACTAAAGACGGATCAAAAGTATTATTAACTATTCCTTGACCAGAATAAACTCCTCCTAATGGAGAAACATTACTAATAGAAATAGGATTATCACTTTCACACAATAGAGTGTCAGAAACTGAAAATGTTACAGGAGAATATAAGAAATTATATATTTGATTTGGATTATCATAATCTGGCATTGGTGCTCCATTTTGGTTTGACCAACCACTTAAAGATAAAATATTAGTATAAGATTCATAATCTAAAATTGCATTTTGTGATACATCAAAAACTTTTAAATAGAAATCTTCAAAGTCACTAATCCCTTCATCTACAGTTACTGAGAGAGTATCATCAGCATATATAACAAGATTAATATAAGATAAACCATTATACATAACTAAAGGTGAAGATCCAGCACAATTTCCTGCACTATCAAAAGCAGCTATCCAATCACCAAATTCTGCAGGCACGCCATTTAATTGAACCTGACCATACAAAATACCTGATTGATTTGTTGGAATATAAGTGAATGAATTTGGTGCAGAACCAAAGCCAACCAATGAGGAATCCAATACTGTTAATTCTAATATTGCAACACTATCACAACCAGTAGTTGTTGCCGTTTCAAAAGTATATAATCCTGATAACGTATAATTTAGTCCATTCCATAAATATTCATCATATGCAGTTATAATGTCATAGGAAGTATTACTATAATTAATTGTTAAATCCAATGTAGCTGTACTATCGCAACCTAAAGCACTGGTTGTTAAATAAGTATAAACTCCTGATGTCGTATAGCTAACACCATTCCAATCATAACTATCGCACTCAGTACGAGTTTCTAAACTTGATGTAGAATTGTTAAGCGTCAAATTCAATGTAGCTGTACTATCGCAACCCAAAGCACTGGTTGTTACATAAGTATAAATTCCTGAACTTGTATAAGTACTCCCATTCCAATCATAACTATCGCACTCAGTACGAGTTTCTGAACTTGATGTAGAATTGTTAATCGTCAAATTCAATGTAACTGTACTATCGCAACCCAAAGCATTGGTTGTTACATAAGCATAAACTCCTGATGTCGTATAGCTAACACCATTCCAATCATAACTATCGCAATATGTTCCAGTATTAAAAGAATCTATTGTATAACAACAACTACCATCATCAGTATTTACAGTAGAATTGTAGTTAGAAGCACTAGAATCAGTACATCCATAAGTAAATGGTTGACAAGATCCGTCATCACATGTTGCGTTAGCATCATAGTTGAATTGTGTTGGATCAGTACAACCGTCTACACAGTAAGTACATGAACCATCATCAGTATTAGCAGCAGGATCATAATTCAACGCTGTTGAATCTGTACAACCATCAATAATAGGTGGCGTAAACTGAAAATCATAAATATCATTAGGATTATTGTATTGAGTTAATGGTGCTCCATTAGTATTACTCCAACCGCTAAATGAAACAATATTATTAGGTGACTGATAGTCATGTATTACCCCATTGAATGAATCATAAATTTTTAAATAAAATTGTTCATTACCATCTATACCTTCATCTAGATTAGGAGTTGTTACATCATTTCCATAAATTACTAAACTTATATAAGCTTCTCCATTATAAACAATAATCTCAGAAGCACCTGCACAATTTCCATCAACATCAAAGGCGGCTATCCAATCACCAGCTATTGCCGGAACTCCATTTAAATGGGCTTGCCCATAAAAAGTTGCAGACGAGTTAGTAGGGTAAAATACAAACTCACTTGGAGGTTGACCAAAAGAATTTATAGATAAATACAATAATAAAATTGTAATTACCCTTCCTATAATATTATTTTTTCGCATATAATTTTATTATTTTCTTCAATCAAAATTAAATAAACACCCTTATTATACATGTTAGTTTTAATTATAGATATATTTGTTTCGGAGTAAATAAGTTGACCATTAATATCAAAAATATTAATTGAAAAATTATTAAATTCCGATTTAATATGAATTTCATTTTCAAGCAATATAATATCAAATTGATTATTCTTTTGATTTACACTGCTTATTGAATAGTTGAATCCATTTGATATTTCACTACAATCTCCATTACTTACTTCAACATAATACTCACCAACTAATACAGGAGAGTAAGTTTGATTAGTTGCTCCAGAAATCGCATTCATACCAGAATCATACCACTGATATGTTACTCCATTAGTAATACATTCAAGATTATTAGATAACTGATTAATAACTGGTATTACTGGCGCCTGATTTACTGCAATGAGTGTCTCAACTTCTTGCATACAATTATTTGTATCTGTCAAGGTATAGGTTACCCAATAACTCCCTGCACCTACTATGCTTGGATTAAAAGTATTTGAAATGACACCACTACCAGAATAAACACCTCCAATAGTAGCTGAAACTAATGGAATGGCACTTTCATTTTCACAATAAGGGCCAGTAGATAGTAAATTTGCATCAGATAATTCAAACACTTCTATCATTGCAGTCGCTACACCTCCATTATAAGTATAAGTTATTGTATTAACACCATTACCAGAAATTGATGGATCAAAATATCCATTTACCACCCCATTTCCTGAATAAACTCCTCCACTAGGTTGTCCTCCTGACAAAAGAATAGGGCTAGAATTTTCACACAAATTGACATTTAAACTAAATGTAACAACTGATGAATTTGAAAAATCATAAACATTAGTAACAGTACTATAACTCGGCATAGGGGCACCATTTGTATTGACCCAATCAGAAAAATTATTTACACTTGAACTTGATGGATAATCTAAATAAACACCACTACTTGATTGGTATAACTTTAAAGTAAAATCTTCATTCCCACTCATCCCTTCATCAATGGTTGTAGTTGTAGCATCATCACCATAAATCACTAAATTAATATAAGCCACTCCACTATTAAAAATTATCTGATTTGCACCAGCACATACTCCACTAGCATCAAAGGCTGCAATCCAATCATTAGGACTTGCTACAGCACTATTTACTTGAGCTTGCCCATAAAATGTACCTGAGGAATTGGTTGGCGTATAAGTAAAGAGTGAAGGTTGCTGAGCCTGCACATTTAAGATCAGCAACATTACTCCAATAAGTATTTTTATTTTTCTAATCATATAGTCTTTTATTGTACAACAACTCTTTCGTTAGTAATTTTTGTTCCGTTAATATGAAGTTCCATCATATAAACTCCTTTCTCAAAGTTAGTTGCATTCCAAGTTACAGTGTAATAAGATGCTTCTTGTCTTGAATTGACAACTTCATCAATTTGCCTACCAGCAATATCAAATACCTTAATACTAACATGAGCTGTAGTATTTAACTGATAATTAATTGTAGTTGTAGTTGACAGTGGATTAGGATATATACTCCATGCACCACCATTAGCAAATTCAAGGTTCAATTCTCTTAATTCCATATTACCCTTAAAGGTAAAGTCTGAATTAATCTCATCTCCATTAAATTTAAAAGTAAGATACTCTCCTTCTTTTAACCCTTCTACCTCATCAGTTGTACTATCATCACCATAAAGTGGAGTTGTCATTAAATAACCTCCTTCTAAAATCTCAAGGGTTGCAATTAACTCATAAGCTGAGTTAAATACCTCTACAAACTCACCTACATGGCTCTCTAAGTTTGAAGTACCATTCACAAACATAAATTCTGGACTATACTTAACGCCTTCATTATTTGCTAAACGATAATTACCACTACTAACAGCTGCATTTACTTTTATCCAGTAACCAAATGGCCTTTGCATACTATTTAATGAATTTAAGAATGGTAAGCCATTAGGATTAAATACTTGTGTACCTTGATTAAAGCCTGTACAGTATTCTAAATTATTTGCATCTATTAAATCACCTAAATAAATAGCAGGTGCTGCTGATTGATCATTCATATATCCACTTAAATTCCATCCTGGCATTAAGTCGATTTTATAAGTTGGAGCAATAGTTTGCCCTATAATACGCAATGTATCATCTACTAGTACTTTTACCCAATACCCATACCCATCAGTAAACTGATTTAAAGTATTAAGGAAAGGTAAACCATTTGGATTGTAAAGTGAGGAACCTTGATTAAAACCAGTTACATATACTAAGTTCCCTGGCATTAAACTACCAAAGTTTTGTTGCATAGTATTTGTATTTGGTAACTTATTAGTAGATATCAAGTTCCAACCAGCTGTTAATGGGATTACATCCTCATTATCATCTAAAGTTATAGTTACCCAAGCTGTATCGGAAGCATTACCATTAACATCAAAATGAACAACACCATAAGTATAAGTACCACCAGAGAGTGTAGAAACATCCAGTGTCATAGTATCAACTACACCTAATGATGTAAAGCCATTTGATGATATTACATTCGAATAAGCATAGTCGGGTACAGCTGGTGCATCCCAATAAACAACAACATTATCCGGATTAGCGCCAGGAATTGCTGAAGCAATTGGTGCGCTAGGCGCAATATCATCAGTGGAGTAACCACATAAAACATTGGAATACCAATAAACTGAACTATCAGCAGTGTGTGCTGTAATAAAGAAACATGAATTAAACATACCTGTTACTAAATTAGAATCTCCAAGCGTGGCAGCTGAGAATGCATAAGCACTTAGGTTATTAGAAGGCATAGATCCTACTAACTCCCAATTACCATTATCTAATGAGTCAATAGAATTACCATTTAAATCGTAATCTCTCCAGAAACTATAATGGGTAACATTATTTACAAGGGTTGAATTATCCCAGATAGAAGCATCAAATAAAATACCTACCATTCCACCTTGATCCTGTGGAGAATCTTCAATAGATGTTAGTACTGGAGAACCATCTGGTACCGGAGTACCACCCCAGAACCAGTTATCCGGACCACCATAAATACCAATATCGGCACGTACACCACCAAGACCATAAGGCATATTAACATCTGATTCCCAAGGCGTACCGGCATCCACACAATTACTAAACGTACTCATGTGTTGCTCGGCATCTGCAAAAACAGGATCATCATCTATACTACCATCTCCAAA
>Ga0206679_10004505_pt1 | contig 10403 bp, 9 predicted proteins | sample M110012015metaG_FD_155464 | JGI IMG/M metagenome (GOLD analysis project Ga0206679, IMG submission 155464) | Ammonia-oxidizing marine archaeal communities from Monterey Bay, California, United States - M1 100m 12015 | ecosystem: Environmental > Aquatic > Marine > Intertidal zone | place: USA... | reverse complement strand
ATCTTCTAAGAGGAATACAATAGGAATGCCATACTAATGATTCTCTAACCAAAATCTTACAATTTCGTCCCTAGGTATCCATTCTTGAGTAATTCCGATCCAATCCCCTCTTGGAGAAGAATGACCACAAGATTAAATCACTAAGTATACATTTTGAGTAACACCCACTAATTCTTCACAGTCAGACTATTCTAGTAAAAGACAATATGGAACCGGCCTATCAAACTGGGCTTGAAATGAGAAGTGCTTTTCAGCTGACTGGACTAATGCACCTCCCCCACTTACAAATCCTTGTACTGAACCACCTCCATCAAAATTCATAGCTGTCTGTACCTCCAGTGAAACCATCAGTTGTGCTAATTCTAGTAAAGTCATTCCACCGGTTTTAGATTTGATCCCTTTCTGAAATCTCGTCGAATCACCTTCCACAAGAACCGCAACAAGTTTATTATCCTTTGTTATTCCAATGGCGAACCGAGCTGCACGGGTGATGTCTGTATCAATGGGGAATCGGGAAGGTGGAAGGCGAAATCCATTTTCTAATGAGAATTGCTCATCCAATAGTTCTTGCTTCAAATCTACGATTTCACCGTTTTCCACAAGTAAAGGGCCACATTGTATTGCATGTTTGCTATCCATTAATCCCTCAACCTCAAAATTGACTTTTTGACCAGTACTATTCTGACGAAGTGCATTTCTATCATTTCCAGCAAGCCGAACCAAAATGCCAGTTCTTGGAACCCATACTTCCCCCATTGTTTTGTCTTCGACAATAGTGTCCTCAGAAATAGCTAGAAGTCGCTCGTTCTTTGCTACCTTAACAGTAGAATCTAAAGTGTCGTTCCCAAAGCATAAAAGAGCAGATCGCATATCTTCTGATTTACCATTCCGTCCCAAAGCTAAGCCACCTGGAAGTCTTAATGTTAAATCTGATATTGATGGCTTAAGGATGGCTGGTCCTGTGGGTGTCAGACATAAAGCAGGACGTGGATATACTGGTGGAATTAGAATAGTGTCATCAATCAACATCAAACCTATGTGATGACCAAGACGATCGAATGGTGTGGCTAGTTCCTCCGGTAAAATGAGGAAAAAACTTGAATTTGTTACAACGGATTCTTTTGTTTGTGAGTAAGAAAAAACCCTTGGGAATCCAAGATGCTGATGGGTAACCTCTATAGGTTTTCTTAAATCAGCTGGTTTGGAAGTAGGTGAATAAATGGGGATATAATCCGTACCGAATATTTCATTAATGGTGTGCTTCAATATGCCAAAATAGCACGATTCTTCAAGATTTAAAGGAACAGGCTTAAAGTGCTTAAATTGAATAATTACCGTATTAACATGTACATTTGCTTTTGTAATAATGGAACTCTTCTTAATTTCCATTTTCAGCCTTTTATTCCTGAATGTACAAACCCCTGTACAACATGTTTTTGTGCAGCCAGATAAACCAGCAGTAGTGGTAGTGTAGAAATAAAAGATCCTGTGAGGAGCAAAGTCCACTCTGCTTCGAATTCGCTGACAAAGTTCATCAGTGCCTGAGGTAAAGTTTTCCAATCATCATTTGTTATGTAAAGGACAGGTCGTAACAACTCATCCCAATTATGGATGAATGCTACAACGAAGAGGCTGGCGAGTGCGGGGCGTGCTGCAGGAAGAAAGATATAATAGAAAATGTGAACTGTACGGGCCCCATCTATAAAGGCTGCTTCCTCGAGTTCTCGGGGGACGCTCTTAAAGTACTCTGTCATCATTAGAGTTCCAAATGCGCCTACCATTATGGATGGGATTATCAATGGCAGCAAAGTATCAAGCCACCCAAAAAACCGCATCATGAAAAATTCGGGAATAATAGTCACCTCTGTTGGCACAAACATTGTCGCTATTAGCACTCCGTAAATGATTTTTTTACCTGGAAATCTTATTCTGGCAAATGCAAAACCAGCAAGTGAGCAGGTAAACAATTGACCTAAAGCTGCTAGTATGGCAACTATGCAGGAATTGATGAAATAGCGTAAGAAATTCCTTTCTTGAAAGACAAGTTCAAAATTCAAGAAGGGATGATCCGTAAGTAACAACGAAGGCATCAATGTTGGGGGAAGTATGAAAGTATCACCTACTGGTTTGAAAGAAGTGATTACCATCCAAAGAAATGGGAATATCGTTAGAGCCCCATAGAGTAATAGACCCGTGATCATCAATAATTTGAAGTAGCGGTTAGACATACGACCATTTTCCGCGAAGTCGGTGATGCACTAATGTTAAGCCACCGACAACCATACATAGAACATAAGCAAGTGCTGCTGCATAGCCCATGTCAAAATGAATGAATGCGTTTTGGTATATGTAAAACGCTAATGTCGTTGATGATTGGTTTGGTCCTCCCCCCGTCAGCGCATAAGTTATTTCGAAAGTCTGCGTTGAGCGAACCATTGCAATAAGGATCACAAAAAATGAGGTGGGTGCAAGTAGGGGTAGAGTAACATGTCGAAATACTTCCCAACGATTGGCTCCATCAACACGCGCCGAGTCAACAAGTTGTTGGTCAACAGTCTGCAAGCCAGCAAGAAACAGGATCATGAAGAACCCAGAGTCTCTCCAAACCGCAACAAAGACAACGGTGTAAAGAGACCATGTGGGATCTCCCAGCCATGCAGGAGGATTGTTCACCCCAAATTCCAATAACAGGTTGTTCAGCAATCCGAATCGAGTTGAAAAAATCCAACGCCAAGTTAAAGTTATTGCAACAGTGGATGTAATGTAAGGCAGAAAATAAAGAGCCCGCATCCCTGCAGCCCAACGGAACCCAGAGTTCAGTGCCAGTGCCAGTGCTAAGCCAATGAAGAAGATGCCTGGAACATATATCACTGCAAACAAAAGAGTGTTCAGGAGTATCAGACGTCCTTCTTTCGAGGAGAAAATTTCGAAATAGTTTTCAAGTCCAACCCACTCTCCCCCGCCAAAAACATTCCAATCGGTGAAGGAAATAAAGAAGGAGGCTACAATTGGATACAGCCTGAATAAGACCAAACCCATCAGGGCCGGCAGGATGAGATAGAATCCAACCCGCCGGTATTCCCTTTCAAGCATTGACAATGAAGCAGGAGCCAGCCTCAAAATTTATTTTGATAAAACTTTGTTTCCGTATTCAACGAAGTTGTCTATAGCTTGCCGTAAGCTCTGCCTTCCGTTAAATACTTCATCCAGCTCTCCATTCATGCCCCCGGATTTTGAAGCTGCATAACCTCTCCATTTACTCCATTTTGGAGTAAATGATGTAGTAGTTGTACCAGATCCAATTTCAAGTAGAACTTCTTTGTTGGAAGGCTGTAAGTCCCGCTCGAGCCATGCGTTGGACTCTGCAATTGGTCTGTAGGCTGGGACTTTACCACCAAGAAAATCTTTTGCCTTACGACCGGAACCTGTCATGTACATGATGAATTTCCATGCGACGTCAGCATTTTTTGTATTAGGCGAAACCGCAAGCATATCGGCCCATGCATAACCTTTGGCCGTTGCTGGTTTTGCATTGGGTCCCATTGGGATTTGAGAAATTCCCCAACGAAATTTCCCCTTAGCAGCCTTGCGTAAGTGCGCTATGTTCCATGAACCGTCCACCCACATTGCTGTCATTCCCATGGGGAATACATCTTTGGATCGAATACCTTCCATATCCTGTGGCTTTGCCGCCACTTGATGAAGGTTGGCAAGGTCAGTCAGAAACTTCATGGCCTCAATCGCTCTAAAGTCTGGTGCGAGACTTGTTCGATTTGAAGTAAGCAAATTTCCTCCATTTCGAAAAACCCATGGTTCTATATGAGCATAACGGCCATAGGCCCAGAATCCATACTGATCGATTCTACCATCATTATTCTTATCTTTGGTCAAGGCAATTGTGGCCGTAAGAAAATCATTCCAAGTCCAATTTGAATCTGGATACTTAATCCCCGCTTCGTCAAAGGCATCCTTATTAAAAAACAATACAGGTGCTACCCAGTTTTGTGGGAAAGCATACAGTCCATTCCCTAACCTTGCTACATCCATTGCTCCAGAAAACCATTTTGACATATCAAGTTTGTCTGCATATGCTTTCAAATTACGAAGTTGCCCGTCAGCATGCCAGCTTTGTATATAACCTGATGACATGGCAAAAACATCAGGTAAGTCATCCGATGCAGCCAATGCAGAAATCCGAGGCCAATATTCCTTTGGCGGCATTGCACTTACTTCGATCTTCACTCCAGGATTTGCGCTTTCAAACTTTGCTATGGTTGCTTTTTCTATTTCTAGCTGAGATGGATCCCACATCATGTAGCGTAGAGTTTGAGCACTTAAGCTTTGCACAACTACGAAGAATAAGAAGCTAAAGATAATCACGATTCGCTGAAACATTATTTTCTCCATATTAAGTTTAGATTTAATAAAAACCTATCCACAGTTAGGTCTTTAAATTTGTCAACATTAAATATAATGTTGATAGCCCAACATGGGCTAATTTTGCATTCTAAAAAAGGATCTTTATCCTTTTAATTTAAAAAAAGAATCAAGAGTGGTCATCCGTAAAATAATCCTATAGCATATTGCCTTAATTTTCTACTAACAAATAACTTTTGCCTATTCTCAACTTTATTGTTGCAAAAAATATTTAAGCTCTTCTGCTCTCAGACGCTGAATTAGAATTAAGAACAGATTTCATCACAAAATTTAACTCTGTCCTGTTTTTTGAAATTAATAAAATAGATTAAGCTATTTATTTAGTTCAAAATAAATGTCCTATTATTTATACATATTTTCAATAATATCTCCCTTTCAAAAAAATTACTTTTCTTGAAAAGAATATATACTTTGAAAGATACTGACTATTATGATTGTTTATTTGTAAAATATATTTGCTTGCAAATGAAATATTCAATTTATGAAAATCACCTCATTTTTAGATGGTTGTTTAACACAAAAGTTGAAGAAATATTTTAATTTCAAAAATTAAGAAAATTATACTAAATGCAAAATATCTCACTCTTAGTAATTGCAGCTGGAATAGGTTCACGCTTTGGGGGATTGAAGCAAATGGCTTCTGTAGGAAAAAATGGTGAATCAATTATTGATTATTCAGTTTATGATGCCATCAAATCAGGTTTCAACAAAGTAGTCTTTGTAATTCGTAGTGAATTCCAAAATGAGTTCAAGGAGCATATTTCAAGAAAATATGCAGGAAAAATTCAGGTTGATTTTGTACTTCAAGAATTGAATGCTCTCCCAAATGGATTTTTATGTCCAAAAGGGCGTAAATTACCTTGGGGCACAGGCCATGCCATTTTATCAGCTTCAAATTTGATAAAAGAACCTTTTTGTGTAATAAATGCTGACGATTTTTATGGCCGTGAGTCTTTTAAAAAAATAATAGAATTTTTTTCCAAAGATTCTAAGAATTTAAGTATGGTTTATTTTAAATTGGGAAGGACGCTATCCCCTTTTGGTGGAGTTAACCGTGCAATTTGTAAATTGAATAATGGTTTTCTGATGAATTTAATTGAAAAAGAAAATATTCAAAATAATAATGGAATAATTACTTCCAATAATATATCAAAAATAGATGCCCGAGCCCCAGTATCATTAAATATGTGGGGATTCAGGCCATTCATTTTTGATCATTTGGAAGAAATGTTTATAAAATTTATTAATAAAAATGGTGAAGATTTAAATAGTGAATTTTTGATTCCTACAGTTATAAATAATCTCATTCAAACTCAAAGAGAAAAAGTTTTTGCTCTAAATAGCAATTCGAATTGGTTTGGCATTACACACAAAGAGGACATTTCATTTGTAGGATCTGAGATACAGAAGATTGTTGATAATGGAGGATATCCAAATAAATTATTTTAGATTATAATGTAGACTATTAGATATATTAATTAACTAGAGATTATAAAAGTATTCTCCCTAGTAGGATGGAGCTTCTACTTTTCCATATCTCTCCTTTCTATTTGTATGCATTCGAGTGCATGGTTTTCGGGGTTAAGCTACTGACATTAATAGAGTCCAACGGACTGAAAATCCGTGTGTCGGTGGTTCAATTCCACCTCTGGTCACCACACAATAGTCAATAATATCACTATTTAATCTATATAATAGTCTATTAAAATAGGCATCTTGGGCATCTTCGTTAAATTATGCTCTATTCTACGAGGGCGCCCTTTTTTAAATGGGCATCTTCTGGTTCTTGGATTCACGGCCTTTCCAGTGGAGTTCGAGGTTTTGCACCAGTTGCGGGCTGAGGTGGCAGAAAGCCTGTTCGTAGGCATACTGGGCCATGTAAGTGCGGAAGACTTCGAGAGGTTCTTCCCCGGCCCTCAATGATTTGCGATTTCCTGCTGCAGAGACCAGCCCTGAGCCTGTAACACTCTGAAGGCATTGCCGGAGCTGGCGTTCGACATCGTTCCTGGAGCAGATTTCGTTCACCAGGCTCTGGCTTTCTGGTGCATCGACAGGAAACTGTCGGTCGAACAGAATTGCCTGGCTTGCAAGGCGCTTCCCGGTCATCCTCGGCAGGCGGAGGTTGGCGCAACCGGGGATGATTCCTTCCTTGCGGGCCGGAAGGTTGAGGTAAGCTCCGCTTTCCGCAAGCACATAATCCATCACCAGCAGTAGCTGGCAGCCCCCTCCGATGGCGAAGCCCTCCACAACGGCAATCCAGGGAATTTCGTGACCGTGTTCGATTTCTTCTCCAAGCCATTCTGCTCCACAGTGGCCGCGGAAGAGTTTGTTGACCAGGCCCAATTCCCGGGTCAGATAAAAGAGGTAGGACTGGGTTCCCTGATAAAGCCGTGTCAGATTGATGCCAGAAGAAAAAAGTCTTCTGCCGGAATATTTAGGATGGCTCACCGTATCCCCACGGAGCACACCAACCTTGACTTCCGGATGGAGCAGGACGAGATCTACAGCGGTTTCAGAGGGTTCGAGGGTGGTGTCGTCTTCTGCATTGAGGTACGTGGGGTTGGAGAAAAATACTGTACCGGTACCATTTTCGATTTCAACACGGGCATATTCGAGGTTTGCCCTTCCAGTTTTGAGGACTTCTTCCTGGAGTTCAAGGGCTCTCGGCGTAGGTTGACGCATATTTCTGATCATCCTCTGGCCGAGTTCGGGATCAGAAAACCACTGGGCGAAAAGTATGCCCTGGTGCAGTTCTAGTCCATCTTTGTCGCGAAGCAGTTTTTTTTGTTCTACCTGAAGTTCCTGCTCAGAAGGATAGACCCCGGGACAGAGTTCAGCTGCAGATTCTGCAAGTGCCTCCAGACGGGGAAAAGGTCCGGCTATCCGCTCAGATTCCTCAAAAAGTTCCTTACGCCATGTCCGGGTGAAACGCCAGCAAAGACCTGCAGTTTCACTGACCAGCAACGAACCTGCCTGTTCTTGTTTTTGATCTCGTTCCGATTTCAGTGGCAGTCCCTCAAGCCAAGCCCGGGCTGTTTGGCAAAGCCTTCCGCAATCACGTGCTTCCGTTGAGAGTTCAGAATTTCCAAAAACGCGCGTTTGGGCTTCTTCAAGCCATTGGGATGCTTCTTCCGTTCCTAGTCCAGCGCCACAGAGTATAGCGGTTCCATCATCGTGACTGATTTGATCGAGCATTTTTTAATTCATCAAAATTGTGTTTCTGCAGTACCTCATAGTGTCCCTCATCTATTGAAATTTAGGGATTGAGTATTTGAGGCTTCTTCCTCCAATTTGAACCGAAAGTATACAATCAATTGGAAGATTTTACAAGTATTTGGGAAGGTTGTGTAGGGTGCCTGACTGTGAAGAATTAGTGGGGGTTTCATACAGAGGATGATGTGGTTGAAATGGTTGGGAGGAAAAGGACTAATTTCCTGCTGGATTCTAATATCATGTTGCTTTCAAGTATGTTTTGGAGTAACTTCACATTAATAAAATTTTAAATAGACATTAAAGGACAAAATTTGGATAATTTGAACCGAAGTTGTCTTCTAGTGTTTCTTTCAATCATTTTCAAAATTAGGAGGTCATATGGACGTTAAAGAAACACCTTTTGTGTTAATTGCCAGAGTAAAAGTCAAACCTGGTGAAGTTGAAAATTATCTAAAAATTGCAGAAGAAGTAGATAAAGCAGTAGAAAAATCTGAACCTGGGATGCTGTTTCATAATTTTGATTCTGATCCGTCGAATGAACTTAAATTCACATGGACAGAAATATACAAAAATGATGATGCCCTTATTTTTCACATCAATAATCCACCAGTTGGTGAATACGTTGAAAAACATTTCAGATTAGCTGAAAGTATTGAAATCGAAATCTATGGTAAACTGGCAACTGAAACAATTGATACCATTTCACAGGTATGGGGACCTGCAAATATTCCATTTAAACATTTCAAAACGACGAATGTTGGATATTACAGGAACTCAATTTTTTTGTGAAGTGAGTGCTTCGTTGTGTGATTGACCTCCCCCTCTTAACTCTTCTCAGTCAGACAAACCTCCGAGTAAAATCACCACACATTGTGAAACAAACCGATTATTTCGAAAAATGATGGTAAAATAAGGACACCGACAGCACTTATCGGAATAAAAGGAACAGCATTATATTTGGAAGTTGATTTAGAAAAAACCTATATTCGCACTTGCTATGGAACTACATTTATACAAGTAATAAAGGATTTAACTATAAAGGAAACAGTTAAAACTAATCACAACGATGAGCCTCGTTACATTTATTCAAACAAAGATGTAATTGAGAAAGCTCCAGTAATTAACCATACTGATTTAGAATTGATAATACTTGACGAACTAGTATTCTGTATACCACCATTTTTAGATGATGAAGGAACAAAACACCAAGGCTATTACTTATAATGATGAAAATGAGGTAGATTCGTAGAATTAGAAACAGTTAAAAGCAAAGCTAGTCTCATCTATTGGTCTCAAAATCCAAATAACGACACTTTTAAAGGAATCAATTTTGGTCGCACCTTGAAAAAGATTGTTTAATAGAAAAGAAGTCGGCTCCTTAACCTATCTCCATCATCTCCAGTGAGTAACCCCAACTTTCAAAATTGGAACTCCATAAATTATCCGACAATACCAGTTTGGACGAGTGATTTTGTAAAATTCCTAACTACCCTCTGGCCATACAAATTCAGGACGTAATCCTTCGTGAACTTCTCTTCCATCACTTGGGCGAGGAACACCGGATGAAGCGTCATAAAAGGCGTGATATGTAGCTTCAGGAAAATCATCGCTGTAACCCATAATATTCGGCACAATTACTCTTATTCTATTTAGTTTGTCATCCAGCATTATAGGAGTTCCACACGTCGAGCATGTGCACAATTCTAATGGGCCATCCGAATTCTGATCGTTGAATGGTTGTCGGTTTATGCCATCAGGGTTGTTAACTTCTAAATCAGAATGATGAAAAAAAGCTACATGCGTCGTTGGTTGACCAGTGACTCGTTTGCAGACAGAACAATGGCAAGTATGATTATCGATTGGGTCGCCATTTGAATGTGTATTAATATGGTCACAACCACCAGAAAATTTACTCATTTTTTCCTCCATATTAGTTAATTATTAATAACGTACTAACTTACTAACTTACCAGATTAGAAGATATAGCTATATAAATGAAAAGTCAACATGAAGACACAATACCTCCCACAAACAAAGCGGTAGCTTTAAGAACTAGCTCCATAATGGATTTTGAAAATGGGGTTTAAACGGTATTCACAGTCAGACACCCTCCAAGTAACCATCCCATTCTTGTATAGAGCACAGTTCTGAAATTATTCCCTGACAGCTTTCGATTATACCAATAGCCTTACCGTCTAGTTGTTTACTAACCTTATATGATATCAATTTTATTCACCGATAACATTCATACTTCCCGAGCAGTCATAAACCCTTCATAGATGGCTTCTTCTGCAGAACGTGGACTCAGGCAGTCACCCACCAGGTGGATTCTGTGATTGCTTCCGATTAATGAATCCTCTAGGGAAGTGACAGGTTGATGCCCTTGAGCTAGTACCAGAGTGTCCATACCTTCGCAGAGGATGGGACTGCCACCGGCAGTATGGTAAAAATACGCTGTATCAGCATCTGCTCCGTAGAGGCGTGCATAGGGAATGACTTTCACTCCCAGATTATGGAGTTTCCCGATCCAATTGTCACGCAGATAGATCTGAAGGTTTTGTCCTGCATGGGTACCGTCCACTGCTAATCTGACATCACATCCATCCTTTGCTAACATCTCAGCAACCCCCATTCCGATGTAATCACAGCGCCAATCTGCAATGACTACTGAGTTACCAGTGTTCTTATTATTCTGAATTACACTCCATGCTTCTACCGTATGCGTCTCTTTGCTGATTTCTGCATCTGACTGA
>Ga0206679_10004504_pt1 | contig 10405 bp, 6 predicted proteins | sample M110012015metaG_FD_155464 | JGI IMG/M metagenome (GOLD analysis project Ga0206679, IMG submission 155464) | Ammonia-oxidizing marine archaeal communities from Monterey Bay, California, United States - M1 100m 12015 | ecosystem: Environmental > Aquatic > Marine > Intertidal zone | place: USA... | reverse complement strand
CCCTTCAGCAGTAACTTGGTGCGCCAGGCGGACGGGGCGGCGACTTGCGGCCTCGGGAAGGATTGGCATCGGGGGAGGCGGGAGGAACTCAAGCGGCGACTCAAGACTGGGATTGTGGTTCTGCGCGGCATGCCTGAGCCCCGGGCGAGCCTTGGCTTTCATCAGGACAAGAACTTTTGGTATTTGACCGGGGTCGAGAGCCCCGGCGTGGCTTTTGTCATGGATCTAGACACAGGGCGCGAGGTCTTGTTTGTGTCGAAGCCCAGCGCCTTTGCCGAGAGTTGGGGTGGGGAAATATGGGACACCGATGATGAGTGGGTCAAGGAGTTAACCGGGGTGCAAGAGGTACGCGCTAATGATGCGGGGCGCGGAGGCAACCGGGGATTGTTGGAATTGCTCGATGAGCTCTTGGGGGAAAACTCAGAGCGGCCGATTTGGACCTTGCAAACCTCCCATGTGGAGTTGTCCGGGGCCTATGACAGCGCCGTGCCCTATGACCGTGCGCGAGAGAAGGACAGCCTTGATGGGCGCGTGAGTCGCGAGGCGGCTCTGGCGGGGCATCTTGAGATGCGCTATAAGGAACAGGGTGTGAAAGTGAAGGATTTGACCCCGGAGCTTTGGGACATGCGCGTGATCAAGACGGATCGGGAATTAGATGCCATGCGACGCGCTTCCCGATCCGGCGCCCTCGCAATCCAAGAAGCGATTCGCTCCACCCGACCCGACCTTGGGGAATGGGATATCGACTCCCTGATCACTTGGCAGCAGCGGCGCTTCGGGGCAACGGGGCCGGCCTATGCGGCCATCGTGGGATCCGGCGTCAACAGCCTGGTATTGCATTACAACTTCTCCTCACGGCGCATGCGTGCGGGCGAGGTGGTGCTTGTGGACTTCGCTCCCGAGGTTGATCATTACGTCAGCGATGTAACCCGCACTTGGCCCGTGAGCGGTGTTTTCTCTGACGAGATGATCCCCATCTACGATGCCGTTCTCGCCGCCCAAGAGGCTGCTATCGCCCAGGTCAAGGCGGGGGCGCGCATGAGAGATGTGTCGGGCGCGGCCACAAAAGTTCTGCGGGAGCGCGGGTATCAGTGTCCCCATGGGATTTCCCACTCCGTCGGCATGGCCGTTCATGACCCGGGGGGTTTGGGCAAGACTCTCAAGGCGGGCATGGTGTTCACAATTGAGCCCGGGGTGTATGATAAGGCCACTGGCATCGGCGTCAGAATCGAGGACGTGATCCTAGTCACAGAAGATGGTTGCGAAATCCTGTCCGCAGACTGTCCCAAGGAGCGCGAGGCGATTGAAGCGTTGATGGCGGAGAAAGGCATCCTCGATTTGATCGATGCCCGCTGAAAGCCAACCACTGATCCCCATGAACAAGATTCTGATTCTGCTCACCGTAGTGCTCTTGCCCGGTTGCTTCATTTCCCGCTCGACTGTGGACCGGCCCTTGGATGCGGCGCTTGTCAGTGCCCTGGTGCCCGGGGAGACCACCGCCGACGAAGTGGCCAGCTTGATGGGGGCTCCCGCGGAAGTCGTGCAGTTAGGCCGGCGCACGGCTTGGCGGTATGAGTACAAGGTGGAGAAGCAGGCGGCGGCCTTCTTGTTCGTGTTGGGCTTGCGCGGGATGGACACCCAATCCGATCGGGTTTGGGTGTTTTTCGACGAGGAACAAAACTTGACCCATGTGGGATCCTCGTTCGCTTCCGATCAAGCGAGCTATGCTTTGCCTGCCCTCTGAGCACGGGTGCGTTTGATGAGGTTGTCCTTGGGTCGTTGGTGCGTGAATCTGCTGGGGGCAGCGTTGGTCTTGCCCCTTTGCGGTTGTATCAGTGGAGTCCTTGCTGAGGAAAGTCGGCACCAGCCCCTGACGGATCAAGCATTGGATCGTCTTGTGCCGGGGAGCGCGACCCTTGAGGATTGCTTGTCCGTTCTCGGTGCACCTTTGCAGGTTGAGGAACACGGGGAGCAGACGGTTTTGATTTGGGGTTGGCGCGATGTGCGCGGATTCCGCGTGGCGGTTTCGGTTCCCATTGGGAACAACTCCGCTAGGTTTACTTGGGCGGAAGAGGCCAAAGATTTAAAGGGAGCGGTGGCGATCCTGGGGCCGGATCAGGTGTTGGTCTTGCTGCGCCGGGGCCAATTGGGCGAAATTCTGCCCGGCAAGCGCCGGGCGTCGCGGTTGATTGCCGACGACTGAGGAACTTTTCGCCCATTTTGCCACTCAGGCATTGCTTGCTTGCATGTGGGGGGGCCGGGGGGGATGATGCGGGCAGACGCTCCCTGTCCTCTCGCTGGAACTGATCCGGCGATTCCCTGATCCCCTCAACCCGTTCCATGACTAGCAATATCCACGCCAGTAACCTTTCTGACCGCGAAAAGCGCCTCCTATTCTGGGCCAGTTTCCTTTCCTTGACCGCGGCGGGCGTGGGCTTTGCTTTCCGAATGGCAAAGGGTGGTGAATATGGCGCGGCCTTGGGCTTGAGCAATCAGCAAGTGGGCGAAGTCTTTGGCGCTTCCCTATGGCCGATTGCCTTGACCATGATTGGGTTCAGCCTGGTCGTGGACCGAACGGGATACAAGATGCCCATGATCGGTGCCTTTGTACTGCAGGCCGTTTCCGCAGTAGGCATCTGTATGTCGGAGAGCTACCAGTCCCTGTACCTTTTTACAATTTGCGCAGGACTGGGACATGGAATCATTGAAGCGGTGATCAACCCCATTTGCGCTGCGGTCTACCCGAAGGAAAAGACTAAGTGGTTGACTATTTTGCACGCTGCTTGGCCCGCGGGCATGATGCTGGGGACGCTTGTTATTCTCATCTCTGACAGCACCATTGATGGGGGAGTGGGTTGGCAGATGCACTCTCTCTGGATGCTCATTCCCGCGGTTGCTTATTTGGTCATGTACATGCCATGCAAGTTCCCCGTTGACGAGCGAGTTCAGGCTGGCGTGCCCTACAGGGAGATGTTGCAGCAGGTGGGCGCACTAACCGCTGCCCTGGCTGCTTTCCTGATGACCTACGAGGTTGGCAATCAGATCTTCCAGTTGACCAACTGGTTCGAGAAGCCGGACAACTGGTTCAGCATCAGCCTGGGGGTGGGAATCGCCTTAGGCCTTGGTTTTGGCCTACTCGTTGGCAGTTTGGGTCGCCCATTGTTCTTCCTCATGTGTCTGCTCATGATCCCCGTGGCCACGGCGGAGCTGGGGACGGATGCTTGGATTAGGAACCTGATGGCGCCGGTTCTGGAGGGCTACGAGCTCAACCCCGCTATGGCACTGGTGTTCTCAGCTGCGATCATGTTGACCCTGCGCGTCTTTGCCGGCGGTGTACTCAGGTTCTTTAGTCCTCCGGGCCTACTGTGTGTCAGCGGAATATTCTCTGCAGTCGGCCTCTACTGGCTTGCAGGCGCGACAGGCGCTGCCGTCTTCGTGGCTTTTGTGTTCTACGCCCTGGGGCAGACCTACTATTGGCCTTGTATCCTGGGGTTCACTTCAGAGCGCTACCCCCGAGGTGGCGCGTTGACCCTGAATACAGTCTCTGCCATCGGCCTGTTGTCGTTTGGGGTGATTGGTGCGCCGATTCTGGGGGCTTTCTTTGATGAGTCAATTCATGAGTCTGTTGTTGCAGATGCTCCGGAACTGGCGGAGAGCGCAAGCGCTGAGGGCGGCTTCATGTGGATGACCCACAAGAAGATTGATGCGGCCAAGGCAAGCGAGTTTGCGGCCAATCTGAACGAGGCTGACCAGGCTTCCCTAGCTGAGGTCTATTCCAAATCGGGGAGCGCACAACTGGAGGCCGGCCGAGGTGCCTTGAAGTTCGCAGCCCGCTTCCCCGCCTTGCTGTTTGTGATCTTTGGCATTATCGCCCTCTACTTCCGGTCTAAGGGCGGCTACAAGCCGATCGAGTTGACCGAGCATGAGACCAAGCCCTGACTCCGGCCCTCGGATGTTTCGCGGGCGGTCACTTGCGCCGAACAGTTTCGATGCTTGGGCCTTCTCGGCCGCCTCCGTAGCCTAATTGTTCGAGCTCAGTGCTGAACTCGTTGTCTTGTTGCGTGTTCTCCATGGAGAATCGCGCGCCCCAGCGAGCGCGCAGGACACTGATATCTCCATAGATTTCAGGATCAATACCGAAGGGGTTTGCGCCGTTTTCGTCCGGCGGTACCCACAGGTTGTTGAGTTCGCCGGGGTCTTCGTCCAAGTTGAACAGCATGGTGTCTATCTGCACGTTGCCGCGATTCTTGCTCTCAGCGGGGAAGCGAATGATCTTGTAGGGCCCTTGCCTAAGAACCGTGGCTTCCCGTTGCCAAGGTTGCGCGAGAAAGCCCGAGAACAGGGGCCGTGAATTCGAAGAGGGTGTCAATCCCAGCAATACCCCACTCCATTCTTCGGGGACCGGGATGTTTGCGGCGTGTGCCAGCGTCGGGGCCACATCGACGGCATGCACAGTGTGGGACACCACTTGGCCTCCTTGCGAGTTGCGGGGATCGACTAGGATCAATGGTACGCGCAACTGTTCTTGATAGGCGCTTGTGCCGTGGCCCCAGACTTCTCGCTCGTACAATGACTCTCCATGGTCGGAGGTCAACAGAATTACAGTTGAGTCGCGCAGCCCACGTTGCTCAAGGAGGGCGACCAATCTGCCCACCTCTGCATCCACCCAGGCGATCTCGGCGTCATAGACCTCGTGGATAAAGCGCAGATCCGCTTCGTCGAGAGGTCGGCCAATGCGGTTCCAAGCATTGTTGGTGATGGGAAGATTCAAGGGGCCGTCATAGGGGGCTACCCACTTCTCCCGCATTGTGCTGTTGGAAACAAATGGTGCGTGAGGTTGGTACGTGTGCAAGTAGAGGAAAAAGGGTCCCTTCACCGCGGACAGGGAACCCAGTGCTGCGTTGAAGGTTTGAGTCACGTTCCAGTTAGAGACCTGAAAGTGGTCGAAGCCTTGGTCAAAGCCGTAGCGCGGGGTAATGAAGATGCCCTCTGTGATCGCCTGGGTTTCATAGTCTGCTGCCCGAAAGACCTTGGTCAGGGACTTGAGTTCCGCCGGCACCTTTTCCTTGTGTTGGACTCCGTGCTCTGTGGGGTAGAGTGAACTGAGCAGGGAAACATGAGCGGGGAGTGTCCAGGTCGCGCTACTCATCACATCCTCATAGCGCACTCCTCTGGCAGCTAGCGCATCGATGTTGGGGGACACTGCGCGGGGGTTCCCATAGCACCCGAGACCATCCGCGCGCAGAGTGTCCACCACCAACAAAATCACGTTGGGTCGGGTGGGGTCGGGGCTGTCGAGCAGGGGCTCCGAGAAGAACGGCATGAAGCGCAGATCGGGAGCATCTGCCTCCCGCTTGGTCCAAAAGGTGATTTCAACAAACTGCCCTGCCCAGGCAGCCAGGTCGATTTCTTGATCCACGAATTTGCCCGCTTGATCGAGTTCTAACGTGGTTTCAAGAAGGATTTGCTCCGGCGTGTCCTCCGTGCGCAGGCTGACTCCGTAGAGCACTGCTTCATTGGTGTTTGTCTCAATCAGATCCTCGGCCAAGATTTCCACGCCTCCGAGTTCGTCGTGGCAGCGTTCTATGGATATGGCCCGTAAACCTACACCGAAACGCAGTCCGGTGTTCTCGGGGATCATGGTTCGCCAACTAATACGCGCCGGACTGGGGGCAAGCATGACTCGTCGCGAAACTGGCGCTAAGTGCAGACGTTCATTGCTGATCACCGAGTCCATGTTGGGCAATGTTCCTATCCGGTTGCTCAGGATATCTTGCGTTGGCGTGGGGTAGGAGTAGGGGCGCGGTGGTGGGTAGGTCCCGGTTCGGGGCGTGACCGTCATGATCCCACTGCCGGTCACCAGGACTTGGCTACTCTCGATATCAAGAGAATCCACCTGGGTGTCGCCTAACACCAGCGTACCCTCGTCAGGAATGTTGGCCTTACGCCAATCGACTAGACGCGGAGGGCCATAGACAGGTAGATCGGTAAAGGTCCGCACATGCATGGGACCGTCATCCGCAGTGAGGCGGCTGGCGTGCACTCGCCAGTCCGCATCGACGCGCGATTCATTTCGAATCCAAACGAAGCCCTGGCTTAGCTCGCTCGTGAGAGTTTCGGGCAGGTAGATCTTGGGAAGTTCGAGTGCGCTCGGCGGCAAAGCGAAGAGGTGACGCCGGAATTCAGGCTTGGGTTCATTTCCGCAACTGGCCAGAAATAGGCAGCCTGCAAGAAATGTAAAGAGGGACTTTGATCCGCGCATGGACCGACCTTTGGCGAAGAGGATGGGTTGGGTTGAAGTCACGCTGATATGGGTCTGAGAACGATACTGGTACTGTTTGCGCGTGGGCCAGGCGGCGCAAGAGGATAACCGCGGTGAGCGTGTGGTCGTGATGAATTGCGGAGGCGCGGCGCACCAGGCCTGCAAAAAGAGAGCCGGCCCCGTGATCGCTCACGGGGCCGGCATCCTCTCTCTTCTAGTGACAACTTCTAGGCTTGGCGCTCTCTCGTACGCACTCTGGCTTGACCCTTTGGTCTCCCCGATAATACTCTCTTCGACTGCGTGTGTTACGTATATTTATAGGTAATGCACCTATCCATAAAGGGGAATACCCTACTATATGGCGTAAATTGAGCATGGTCAAGGACTTGCGACCCCACAAGAAACCCCGACCACGGCAGGGAAAAGTGCCTCCATTGGGCGAGGGGCTTCCCCCCCTCGCGACAGAACAGCCCAGGAAACCCTCCCCGAAGCCACCTCCTACTGAGTCCCCGGCCCCGGGATCGCTACCCTTGTGCCCTCTCACCGTCCCCTGCCCTGTCTTTCCATGTCTTCAAAAGCCCCCTTGGTCCCCGCCCAACGCGAACTGACCCCCATCTCGATCTTCCTCGGGATTCTGCTCTCCTTGGTGATGGGCGCCGCGAACGTTTATGTGGGCCTCAAGGCCGGCATGACTGTGTCCGCTTCGATTCCCGCGGCGGTGATGGCCATGTTGATCCTGCGGGTGGTGTTGAGGCGCGGCTCGATCTTGGAAGCGAACCAGGTGCAGACCTGCGCATCAGCTGGAGAGTCTCTAGCCGCGGGCATCATCTTTACCGTGCCGGCTTTGGTGCTGGCCGGGTACTGGACTGACTTTAATTATTGGACCACCACGGGCATCGCCCTCTCCGGCGGATTGCTCGGTGTGCTGTTCATGATTCCCATGCGCAAGGTGTTTGTGGTGGACAACCCTGAACTGCCCTATCCGGAAGGGATCGCTTGCGCCGCGGTGTTGCAGGCGGGAGAAGAGAGCAGCGACGGGGCTGAAAGTGGCGGTGCCAAGGCCCTGATCATGGGTGGTGCCTTGGGAGCCGTGGTCAAATTCGGTGGGGATTTCCTGGGACTCTTTTCTGGGCACCTTGAAGCTGCGCGGGCATTTGGATCGCGCATCTTTTACTACGGCGCGGACATTTCTCCCATGCTCGTGGCGGTGGGCTTGATTGTGCGCTTGAATGTGGCGCTGCTAATCTTCATCGGGGGCGTGCTCTCCTGGGTGATTGCCCTGCCCATGCTTGATGCGACGGGCGTGCTCTTGGAAAACAACGCGATCGATAGCGCGTGGGAACTTTGGAGTACCAAGATTCGCTATGTGGGTGTTGGCGCGATGGTCCTTGGCGGGGTTGTCTCGATCCTGCAGGTGCGCAAGGGCTTGGTCGAAGCCATCCGCATTCTCCGGGCGCGCTTGAAGGGTACCCACGATGACACATCTGAGGATCGCGATCTACCCACGGGTGTGATGCTGCTGGTGGGAACCGTGAGCATCACGATTATCGGGGCCTTGTACTGGAATTTCACTCAAAGCGCGCCAATCACCGCGGTGACCATGGTGTTGATGATTACGCTGTCCTTCTTCATGACCGCCGTGGCCAGCTATATCGTCGGCTTGGTGGGAAACTCGAACAGTCCCGTGTCGGGCATGACGATCACCGCGGTCCTGGCCACAGGCGCGCTCTTGACCCTGATGGGCTACAACGAGGGCCCTTCCGCCATGGCAGCGATCTTAGGCGTGGCTGCGGTGGTTTGCTGCGTAGCGTGCACCTCAGGCGATGTGTGCAACGATCTCAAGACCGGGGCCTTGGTGGGCGCGACCCCGCGCAAGCAGCAGATCATGCAGCTGATCGGCGTGGCGGTCGCAGCGTTTATCTTGGCGCCCGTTCTGACAGTCTTGCACGAGGGTACAGAGGGGGGCATCGGCGGCAAGAACCTCGCGGCGCCCCAGGCGCAACTGTTCAAGTCCATCGCTGAGAGTTTCACTGGCGGGGAGCAACTGCCCTGGGACATGGTCGCCTTGGGCGTAGGGTTGGGCGTTCTGATCCTGATCCTGGACGCGCTGCTGGGAGCCCGCAAGTCGAAATTCCGTTTGCACTTGATGCCCTTGGCCGTGGGCATGTATCTGCCCCTTGGTCTGGGTACCCCGATCTTACTCGGTGGCATTATCGCTCATTTCGCAACCCGCGGCTCGCGGGACAAGGCTCATGAAGAGCGGCGTATGCATGGGGGAGTCCTGTTTGGATCAGGTGTGATCGCAGGCGAGTCTTTGACTGCAGTGATCCTTGCCCTGCTGGCGGTGAACGAGCTTGGAGGGATCAAGTTGGGTCTCTCGCCCACGATGGTCACAGGCCTGACCTTGGTGGCGGCTCTTGTCACCCTGGGTGCTTTCTGGCGTGTGACCATGAAGGTTTCTCGATCAGCGTGATGCACATGAAAACCGTAGTCATCCTGCTGGGCCTGGCCCTGTGTCCTCTGGTTCAGGCCCAAGAGGCGCCGGCCCAAAGGCCCAACATCGTGCTGATCATGGCCGATGATTTGGGCTGGGGGGATGCGGGCTGCATGAACCCCGCATCGAAAATCCCCACGCCGAACATAGATCGCGTGGCAGCAGAGGGCATGCGCTTCACCGATGCCCACTCCCCTTCAGCCGTTTGCACCCCGACTCGCTATGGGTTGCTGACTGGCCGTTATGCGTGGCGTACACACCTCAAAGCCTGGGTCTTGGGGGGAGAATCTCCCGCGTTGATCGAAGAGGGCCGTAGCACGCTTGCCTCCATGCTGTCGGGTGCGGGCTATCACACCTTTGGCGTGGGCAAGTGGCATCTGGGTTTGGGCTCAGCCAAGTCCACCGACTTCAGCATGCCCCTGCGACCGGGTCCTATCAGCTGTGGCTTCGACACATACTTTGGCATTCCCGCGTCCTTGGACATGGCTCCCTACGTTTGGATTCTGGACGAGGGAATTGTGCAGCAGCCCAGCGCAGCGCTACCTGGAGAAAAGCACCGGCGTCAAAAAGGCGCCGGGTTCTATCGCAAGGGCGCGGCTGCCCCGGACTTTCGTATGCACGAGGTCTTGCCCCGGGTGGAATCGCAAGCCGTTGAATGGATTGAACGCGCCGCCCGGGACAACCCCGATCGCCCCTTCTTCTGCTACATGCCTCTGCCCGCGCCCCACACCCCCTGGGTCCCGGTTGCACCGCACCTCGGATCCAGTGAGGCGGGTTGGTACGGGGACTTTGTGCATCAAGTGGACTCCGTCATCGGCTCTGTTCTCGATGCCCTTGACCGCACGGGCATGGCCAGCAACACCCTGCTGATTGTGACCAGCGACAATGGCTCCCATTGGCTGCAAGCGGACGAGAAGCACTTTGAGCACCTGGCCAACGGAGACTGGCGTGGTCAGAAAGCTGACATTCACGAAGGCGGCCATCGGGTGCCCTTCCTCGTGCGTTGGCCGGGGAAAGCTCCAGCCGGAGTGGTGCGTGCGGACCTGGTTTGCTTAACCGATCTGTTCGCCACCTTCGCCGAGTTAACAGAGCAGTCCATTGCAGAAGGGGAAGCAGAGGATTCGTTCTCCATGCTGTCTGTTCTGCACGGCCGAGAAGCCGGCTCCTCCGCCCGCAGCGAAGTGGTTCACCATTCTGGCGCAGGTGTCTTTGCCGTGCGTTCAGGTCCTTGGAAACTGATCCTTGGATTGGGCTCCGGAGGTTTCACCAATCCTAAGCAGGTCAAGGCTATTGCGGGAGGGCCCAAGGGACAGCTCTATAACCTAGAACTGGATCCTTCGGAATCGGACAACCTCTGGTCCGAACAACCGGAAATCGTCACGCGCCTCACCGGGAAACTCAACGCCTGGCGTGAAGCTGGCCGCACGCGCTAAACAAACAAGCGCTGCATGGACGGCTCTTCATCGCCCATGTCCATTGCTGCTTGATACGCCAAGAGCGTGTCCTTGGCGCAGTTTTTCCAGCTGAACTCTCGGGAACGTTTCAGTCCTAGGGCTGTGTATTCAGCGTGCAAGTCGGGCTCTGTCAACAGGCGTCGGGCGCCCTCAAAGATGCGCTCTTCATCGGTGGTCTCCACTAGGAACGCGGCG
>Ga0206679_10004503_pt1 | contig 10405 bp, 8 predicted proteins | sample M110012015metaG_FD_155464 | JGI IMG/M metagenome (GOLD analysis project Ga0206679, IMG submission 155464) | Ammonia-oxidizing marine archaeal communities from Monterey Bay, California, United States - M1 100m 12015 | ecosystem: Environmental > Aquatic > Marine > Intertidal zone | place: USA... | reverse complement strand
TATTAATTACCACGGGCTCATTTCCCTCCATCACTGAAACACAGCTGTTGGTAGTCCCGAGGTCGATTCCTATGATTTTACTCATGTTTGTAGATTTAATGTTTTTCGTTTGTTTACATCTCCTCTTAGACAAATCCCTTGCCACTACGAAATTTCAGGGTGTAACGTTCAACTTGTCAGTTTTATATGTCATTTTCTCTTTTCTTCATTCCCAAACCTGACACCCTGTCCGATTGTACTCTCACTCATGTACATTTGCCACAGTGAAAAATCCAGTTTCTTTCGCCGTCCTAGGATACGGTCATATAGGTAAGCGACATGCAGCTTCTATTAACGCTCATTCAGGCGCTGTGCTTGACTCTATCGGGGATATTGAGGATGTTTACACTTCTATTAGTAGCAATGCTGGATTTGAAGATGTTTCAGTATACAATTCTCTAGATTCTTTATTAGATGTCCCAATACTCCCTGAAGTAGTATGTGTTTGTACACCAAATGGACTTCATACTACTCAGTGTATTCAAATTCTAGAGGCCGGATGTCATGTAGTTCTGGAAAAACCCATCGCGCTTTCAGCATCTGATGCACGTCGTGTAGCTGAAGTGTCAGCATCAACGGGCAAACACGTTTTTTGTGTAATGCAAAATCGTTTTTCCCCACCTTCAGTTTGGCTTAAGTCTCTTGTGGAATCTGGTACACTAGGAAAGATTCATCAGGTTCACATTCAGTGTTTCTGGAACAGAGATGATTCATATTACGCTTCTAGTCCTTGGCGTGGAACTCTAGCGTTAGATGGAGGGCCTCTTTTCACTCAGTTTTCACATTTTATTGATGTAATGTATTGGGTTTTTGGAGGAATTTCTTCTCCCCGAGCCATTTTCAGGAATCAATCTCATATTCATAATACGGAGTTTGAAGATTCTGGATCTATATCATTCGACTTCCTTCGCTCAGGATGGGGTTCATTCACATTCTCTACTGCACTATTCCGCTCTAACTTTGAAAGTTCACTGACATTAATTGCCGAACATGGTACAGTGCGAATTGCCGGTCAGTATATGGAAAAGATTGCTCATTGTGATGTTCAGGATTATGAAATGCCTGACCTCCCAATTGTAGCTCCACCTAACGATTATGGTGAGTTCAAAGGGTCAGCATCGAATCACCATCATGTTATAGCAAACGTTGTTGATGTACTTAGAAATAATGCTCCTATATCGACTCCTATTTCTGAAGGTGTAGAAGTTGTAGAGATTATTGAATCTATGTACAATTCCGGATCTCGCCCCTAGAGTTATTCTAGTCAACGATATCGATTAATATAAATCTGGGCGTATAAACCGTAAAAAAGGTTTAAGCCACCACGAAGCATAAATAAGGCGCGCTCGAGCAACCCGATGTGCTCCAAACTCTTTATAAAATCTATCAACTCCAGGATCAGAACTGCCCCCGAAATCAAAAACGGAAGCATCATTAGATCGAGCTTCTGTCATTGCGGAACATAGCATGGCAACAGAAGCAATTCCTGAGATTTTGCTTCGGGTTTGTCCTCCAAAGGAATACAGGCAGGTATCTTTATTTACAAAAACAAATCCACCTGCAGCAATACATTTACCCTCTGAATCCAAGGCTTCAATAGCAAAGCTAGTGTCCATTTCTGAAACAGCCTCCAGAAGCTTACTCAGCTGAAAACTGTCTGAATAAAGTTCCTTTCTAATTCTGCTCTCATTATGAAGAGCTAGAACGTTTGTCCAGTCTTTAGCAATAGATAAGGTAATTCCTTCGCGTTCAGCTCTTCTCACTTGTTTTCTTCGATTGCTATGAATGGGAGAGTCTAAATGTATCTGCCGAGTATGTCTCCATTGAATTTTAAAGTCTCTCGGGGTATTTGCTTTTATACTAGCTTTTGATAGACTACAGTTGTCAGATAAGGGAGGAAGGTCAATTATTTTTAATGTCTCTGAACGTGATTTCCAATTTGAAGTAAGAGCTATATAGTCTTTAGGCGAAATTCTGCATGGTAGTCCGCAATCTAACGCCCAAGGTGGGGTTGCAAGAACTCTAAGCCCACGTATGGAGAATCTAGAAAGAACAGAATTCCCAGTTCCTGTTTTGAAAATCGTATAGTGAGCGCCACAATTATCCAGCCATGAAGAGCTGAGAAATGGGTGCGAATAAGGAGGAGTGGACTTGTCGTCTACTACTTCGACAATCATCCGCCAATACTACGTTTCACGGCTTCAAACTCCCGGTCTCCACTAAATAGGTCATCACCTAGGGCTAACCATTCTAGAGCTGCTGCTCGGTCGGTGAGTGATAGTATTTCAGCGTTGTAAATAATTGCCGAATGAAGGAGCTCAGTTTGCACCTCTCTTAAACCGCGCCCTCCAAAGTCTAGCATTAGATTACGAGCAATTTCATAAGTTTCCTTAGCTTCCTTCTTTGAGTTTAATTGTTGATATACAGCTGCAAACATTAACCATGCGCCTGGATCCTCAGGGTCTATATCGGTCAAATACTTATAGTATGATTTTGCTTTAGTGTATTTTTCATTGTCCATTTCTGTTTCAGCGGCATTCTTAGTTTCCCCCCAAAGAATATCGTAGAATTCAAGGAATTCGTGGTATAGCTCTCTTTCTTTGTCTTTTTTGACAAACTTAGATGTGTATTTTAAACTATTCTTTAATGCTTTGTTTTTATCTGCTTGATACTGCTCTCGAAGTCCGTGGTCGTCTGAAAGGTGTATTCCTAGGTAAGCCTGCCCCATGTATATATATGGAAGCGGAAGCTTCTTAGTTTTATCGTTTTCAGTATACCGAATGCATTTGTAAAGCACATTTTCATATTTCTCGTCAACAATCCACATTAATAGCTTGTTGTATTCTTGTTGTGAGATAAGAGGTTTGCGAGGTTTTTCATTCTCGTCTTGGTTGCCTCTTTGTGCGTAGGCATCAGTAGATAGAATGAAAGAGGCGGTGAACAGCAGGCTGAATAGCCAAGAAGTGCGGATTGTATTTGTATTCATGTTAGATATCATAGCAGAATTCATGCCGAAAGATAATAGAAAAAAGATAATGAGAATAGGTACTATATTTGCGCGACCATGCAAGAAATTAGAAACGGACTCTCCTTTATTGTCATTTTGTGCGCTTTACTTATTTCTACACCCCTCTTTTCTCAAGGTACAGTTAAAGGATTTATTCATTCTAAATCTACAGGAGAAGCTATTATGTTCGCGAGTGTTTCACTCGAAGGGACATCTCATGGAGTAATTACAGACGTTTCAGGTTTCTATAGTTTAAGTAAAGTGCCTGCAGGTGAGTATTCATTAGTTGTTTCTAGTATAGAGTATGAAAATATTAAAGAAACAGTTAATATAATATCAGGTAAAGTATTAACTAAGAGTTATTTACTGAACGACGGTGTTGTTCAACTTGGAGGAGCTGAAATTAATGCCGACAGGGAGGAGCAAAGGAATAGTGTACGAATGTCTGTCGAAACAATAAGGCCAGCTGATATTAAACATATCCCGAGTTTTGGTGGTACACCTGATTTGGTACAAGTACTGCAGGTGCTTCCAGGATTTGTCTCCACAGGAGACCAGGGCGGTCAGTTATACATACGTGGCGGCTCACCTATTCAAAATAAAGTTCTACTAGATGGAATGATTATTTATAATGCGTTCCACAGTATTGGATTATTCAGTGTATTCGATACAGATGCTCTTGCAAATGCTGATGTATATACTGGTGCTTTTTCTGCAAAATATGGAGGGCGTATTTCATCAGTGATGGATATTAAGACTAGGGATGGAAATATGCGCGAGCAGAAAGTGATTGTAGGTGCAAGTCCTTTCGGTGCTAAAATTCTTTTAGAAGGTCCTATTAAAAAAATGGAGAATAGTGCAGGAGGGATAAGCTACCTCTTTTCAATGAAGCATAGTTATTTGGAAAAAACGTCGGAATTTCTATACCCATATATTGATGGCGGTCGATTACCATTTGGATTTACTGATAGTTATGGGAAGATTACTTTCGGAGGAGCGGGGTCGAAACTTAGTTTATTTGGTTTTGGCTTTTCAGATCATGCTAGTGTTCTGGATGATTCTACTGGAGTCTCCTTTGCCGATTATGGTTGGAGGAATATTGGGGGAGGAGGAAACTTCACGGTAGTGCCTCCAGGATCAGCAGTGCTGGTGAATGGGCATTTCGCTATGAGCAGCTATAGTATAGATCTTATTGAGGAAAGCTTGAGTGATAGGTATAGTAATGTCAATGGTTTTAATTTTGGTTTAGACTTTAAGTATATTCTTGGAGAGGATAATATTGAGTATGGACTTGAAGTTGTAGGATTGGAAACGGATTATCGAACATTTAATGCTCTCAGCGTTATTGTAGAACAAACTGAGAACACCACGGAATTCGGCGGGTATATTGATTATACCATTAACAGAGGTAAGCTAATTGTTCAGCCTAGCTTAAGAATGCAATACTATAGTTCACTTGCCAGAATGCGCCTAGAACCAAGGATAGGCATGAAATATAAGCATAGCGAAAGACTCCGTCTAAAGCTGGCAGCAGGGATGTACTCCCAAAATATAATTTCAGCAAATTCTGACAGGGACGTCGTGAATTTATTTTACGGTTTTCTATCTGGTCCTGAAAATCTGCAAAGTGAGTTTACAAACCCTTCTGGTTCTGTTAGAGAGGTTGCTCATTCACTCCAAACTGCAAACCACGTTGTTGTAGGGTTTGAGTATGACCTAACAGAGTTTTTAAACCTCAATGTTGAAGGTTACTTAAAACAGTTCACTCAGCTGACAAATACAAATCGTCAAAAACTATTTCCTGACGATATTGATCATAACGATGTGCCAGAAGTTCTTCGACTAGACTACATTATTGAAAGTGGTTTTGCTAAAGGAGTTGATATGGTTCTGAAATACGAAAAACGCCACTCTTATCTATGGTTTGTTTATGGGCTTGGTAATGTTGATCGATGGGATGGTGCTCGCTGGTATGACCCAGTTTTTGACAGGCGTCATAATTTAAATTTAGTTGCGTCTCAAGATTTTGGTAAGAAGAAGGAATGGCAGATTAGCGCAAGATGGGCCTTAGGTTCAGGGCTCCCTTTTACCCAGAGTCAAGGTTATTACCAATCTCCTAACGTTAGCGATGGAATATATTCAGATTACATTACTCAAAATGCTGGAGATATCACTATTTATTATGCCGGCTTGAACGAAGGACGTTTGCCTTCATATCACAGACTTGATATGAGTGTAAGAAGGACCTTTAAAGATGTAGGAGGGGGGGATTTGGATTTTACAGCTGGAGTGACAAATGTATACAGTCGTGAGAATGTATTTTACATTAACCGTCTTACAGGCCAAAGAAAGAATCAACTTCCATTCCTTCCTTCAGTTTCTCTAGACTGGAAATTCTAAGGCGCTCTTAGCTTGTCAGTAGGACTCTCGCTGCTGCTCTAGCTTCTTCACTTACTTGTTTCCCACTAAGCATAGTCGCAACAGCTTCGTTTCGGTCTGAAGCATCTAGATATACAGCTTGGGTAATCGCTTCATTATCTGAAGTCTTTTTACACACTTCAAGGTGATGGTGTCCACATGCCGCAACTTGGGCTAAGTGAGTTACTGCAAACACCTGCTGACCAGAGGACATTTCCAGCATGGTTGATGCCATCCTTGTCGCAACATCGCCAGATACACCAGTGTCTATTTCGTCTAGAACTATTGTAGGTACTGATGTTCGTTTTGCTAATGCGGCTTTGAATGCGAGCATAACTCTACTTCGTTCTCCTCCAGAAGCTATCTGTGACATGGGTTGAGGAGGAGATCCTGGGTTAGCACTAAATAATAATTCCACTTCTTCAATACCCATAAGATCAGGGGTGCTCAGTTCCGTAAAAACCCATGACATCTCCACATGTGGGAGTTTAAGTGGTGATAATTGATTGTGAACCAATTTCAGGAGTTCTTTTCCAGAGTTTATTCTAGCATCGAGTAATTCCTTTCCAATTTTACTTAATTCCTGAAATTTTGAGTTTACAGTAGTTTGTGCAATTTTTAGAGCTTCTTCGATACCATCACATTTTTCTATCCTCCGATTTATTTCTTGCTCTACAAGAACTAATGCTTCGGCGTTAGGTACATTATGCTTGTGCAGTGCAGTAGAGAGAGCCTCCAATTTTGTTTGAACTAAATCTAATCTCGAGGGATCGTGATTTATGCTGTCCGCTATGTTGCTTGACTCTAAGGCTATATCCCGAATATCAATATGAACGCTCTTAAGTCGCTCTAGTAAATTGGAAGCATCTTTGCTGTACGATTCAATTGCCTCAAGTTCTTTTATTGCCTGTTCTATTGCCTTTATGGCATTCCCGCCTTCGGGATTGCTATCTAAGACTTCGAATGTAGAATGTAGCCCTGCAGCGAGTTCAGTGGCGTGTTTAAGACGATTATATTCCTCCTCAAGTTCGAACTGATTTAATGAATGTAGGCCCAATTCGGATAATTCTTCAAGTTGAAAAATGAGATAATCTCTATCGGATTGAGGGTTTTTAGCTTCAGATTCTAAATCATTTAGTCTATCTACTGCTGTGCGCCATGCAGAGAAGGATGCTCGGTAAGAATCTCGTACGTTCAGATGTCCACCAAAATCATCCAGGAGTTCTAATCTGGTAACCCTATCCAATAATGCTCTCGTTTCGTCTTGCCCATGTAGGTCTACGAGTTTGTTTCCGATTTCTCTGAGAGTGCCTGCACTTACAAGTGAATCATTGATAAAGGAACGCGATTTGCCTGACGATCTTACTTCTCTGCGAATAATAATAGTGTCTTTATTAGAGCCGACTCCGAGATTGAAATCGTTGAGAATTCTATTTACAATAGGAGAGAAGAAGGTCGCCTCAACTATGCATAGATCTGTACCGTGTCTAACATTCAAACTATTGCTCCGTGCGCCTAAAGCCAAACCTAGGGCTCCCAATAATATTGATTTTCCAGAACCAGTTTCACCAGTGACAACAGTGAGCCCATCTTTAAATTCTAAAGTAAGGTCGCTAATTAATGCGAAGTTTTGTATTTGTAGTCTAGTTAACAAAGGGACTACATCAAAGCATCATCGTACTTAGAAATATTTCCCGGGTCCATTTGTTTGAGGACGGGTAGAAGTCTAACTCTTTCAGCCTCTGATGATGGAGCGAAAAGCTTAATTATTTCGTCATTTTTTGCAAGAAAAAAGACTTGCAAATTATATGAACCTGGACGAATTCTATTTGTAGACCTCATTTCGATAATTGCGTCGGCGATGTTTAGTCGAGCCATTTCTAAATTATCATGTAATATATCAAACCCTTGTCTATGATATTTATACATGCATGCACGTAGAGGTCTGAATGTCTGGCTTAGATAATTCTCTACGAGCCAATATCTGTTTTGTTTGCCTTGGCTTGCCTTCCAACCTTTTCCCCCCGCATTTTGAGCGTTTGCAACAATGGTTTGGGCTTTAAGGAAAAATTCTGATCCAGATTCAAGGCCAAAGCTATCATAATCCATACCGATAATCATGTAGGAATAGTATGCTAGAATAGAACTCAGATTATCTCTATGTTGACCTGGATTGAATAAAATAGATGTACCGTCAACCCATTCAAATTCAAGGTCACCATCTAGAACAAATAATACGGGTGTGTTATAATCTGAATTGTAAACAGGGCGATTGCTCTGTATTTGAATTGACCCACTAAACCTCGTGTTTCCAATTGCCTCACTTATAGTGATCTGCATTGTGCACTCGATAAGTTCATCGAAGGAGAAATTATCGTTGGTCCATCTACGCCCATTCATGAATTCGCGAATTCCGTCTTCAAGACTTTCGAAAACGCTTGTTTCAACATTAGCGATTTGAGGAGCAATTACTTGAACAGAACAATTGAGTTCTTGAGCTGCAATTTTATTGGGATTACTTAGAATAATTATCCCGAAAAGAATAGAAATTTTTAATAATATCGGAATATCTATTGAAGGAAATTTTAAAGTCATTTTTTTGAAATCAACATGGGTGAAAGAACCTCAATAATATCATGAGCTACTTCTCTTTTCGTCTTTAACTCAAAAATACGCTTTTCAGTATGTTCTCCGACACTTTTAATTATAGTTACTTTATTTGTGTCGTGGTTGAATCCAGCACCTTCGTCAGCAAGTGTATTCAATACGATTAAGTCTAGGTTCTTTTTTTTGAGTTTTGATTCTGCACTTTTTAAACTTTCATTCACAGAGTCTGTCTCAAGAGCGAAGCCCACTAAGATCTGTTTTGAAGATTTTCTACACCCCATTTCAAGTAAAGTGTCCGGCGTGTTTTCTAGTGAGATGGAATCAGGTAAATCCCCTCGATGTAGCTTTTTGTTAGCAGGGTTTACAGGTCTCATATCTGCAACTGCGGCACATGCAATCCCCGCGTCCATTTTGTCCCAAATCTTAATAGTTGCGTCATGCATTTCTTCTGCAGTGCAAACATCAATTCTCTGTGCGACTCTAGGAGGTGTGTTAATGTTTACTGGGCCCGTAATAAGAGTTACTCGAGCTCCGAGGTCAGCTAACCGGCTAGCTAATGCAAACCCCATTTTTCCTGAACTCCTATTTCCTATGTATCTAACCGAATCAATAGGCTCTTCTGTAGGTCCAGCTGTTACAACCACCTTTTTACCAGATAAAGGCATCATATTTGAAAAGAACTTCTCTACAAAACCAGCAATCACTTCAGGTTCCTCCATGCGACCTTTCCCCTCTAATCCACTTGCTAGCGACCCAGAAGTGGGTTCAATAATTTTCACACCTCTTTCAGAAAGTATTTTTAAACTCTCTTGTGTTGCATCATTTGTGAACATATCTAAGTCCATAGCTGGAGCTACAGCTACAGTACACCTAGAACTAAGAAATACAGCTTGTAATAAATTTGAGCAAGCTCCTTGAGCGAAAGAAGATAATGTTTGAGCTGTACAAGGCGCAACAAGGAAAAGATCCCCCCAGATTCCTAGCTCAACGTGGTTTGTCCACTCGCCAGAATCAAGGTTTTCTGTAAAATCTGAGCTCACAGGGTGTCCAACTAAAGTAGCAAGGGTCAAGGGGGTAATAAACTCGGTTGCACTAGGCGTCATGACGACCCTTACCTCGGCCCCACGTTTCACTAATTCTCTTGCAAGAAAAGCAGATTTATAGGCAGCGATACTTCCTGTAATACCAAGTAGAATACGGCGACCTAGAAGTGTATGTTGAATGTCCTGAGATTCTTTGAATCCGGTCATAACACAAATTTATGATGCGGTATCCTCAGCCTTTTTCTCCTCGGTCTTTTCCTCAGCCTTTATTTCTGATTTCTCCTCAGTTTTGTCGTCAGATGCTTCAGTGTTGCTTGTTTCACCTAGATCTAAATCAAGCTCTTCCACTTTTTCTTCACGACGGTGATAGATTTGGCTGTCTTCAAGTTCTTTTATTGCAATGCTATGTGGCTTTGCTAGTCGCTCGTAAAATTTAGAAATCTCAATCTGCTCACGGTTTTCAAACACCTCTTCCAAAGTGTCATTTGGAATAACAAACTCTTCCATTTTTGCAGCTAATTCTTTCTTTAAATCTTGGGAAAGCTGGTTGCTTCGTTTTGAAAGTATAACAATTGTTTCGAAAAGATTACCTGTACCGAGTTCTTCGATGACTTCAGTATTACGGGTTAGCGTAGTTCTTTCAGCTTTTACGTTCTTAAAGTTCATTCTGCTAGTTTTCTTCAGATTCGAGTGTTTCCACGGCTTTCACACAGTTTTTATAGATACGCTGAGCGTCAGGTAAATATGAACTATCGGGAAATCGGGATGCAAAGGTATGAAAAGCGAGCGTAGCATCGTTAAAACGTTCAAGTTTCCTTCGATTTGTACTCTGAACGGCATATTGATAGTAGCTGTCGAGTATTAAAAACTGAAGTTCTTCGCGATATGGAGAGTCAGGATAGTCCTTTAATGCATTCTTCATTGCAATTGTCGCGCTCTTATAATGTCCTATTTTGTGATAGATAGACGCAGATTCAAAAGATTTCTTTTCGAGTTTGGACCTTAGATTGTCTATCATAGTTTGGCTGCTATCTCTATAGGCTGAAGCAGGATATCTGTCCATAAATAATTGTAGCTCTTGTATAGCAATAAGAGATTCTGTTTGGTCTAAAGACCAATTGGGAGATAAATTATAACTGCAAATAGCAGCGTTAAACTCCACCTCTTCGACCAAGTCACTATTAGGAAAAGTCTTTGCATAAGCATGGAAGTAATACCTAGCTAGATAAAAATCGTTTACACAATAATGTGCTCTTGCATAATTGTATTGAACTTTTTGAGCTCTTTGAGT
>Ga0206679_10004498_pt1 | contig 10416 bp, 3 predicted proteins | sample M110012015metaG_FD_155464 | JGI IMG/M metagenome (GOLD analysis project Ga0206679, IMG submission 155464) | Ammonia-oxidizing marine archaeal communities from Monterey Bay, California, United States - M1 100m 12015 | ecosystem: Environmental > Aquatic > Marine > Intertidal zone | place: USA... | reverse complement strand
GCCGAACATCATTTATCAGTACCAAAATGGATTTCAGGAACTAAATATCGGAACTTACGTAAAGTATGGAAACTTTACGGTTGGAGCCTGGTATAGAAACAGGGATGCATTTATTCTATGCTTTGGTATTACTACTGATAAGTTTAAATTGGGGTACAGCTACGATATCACCGTTTCAAAATTAGGAAATGGTATTTCGGGTGGATCACATGAAGTTTCAATGGGATTCAACCTCAAGTGTAGAAGAAAACCGAAAAACTTTAGGAAAATTTCCTGTCCTTCGTTTTAAGGTTTTGTAACGTTTTTAAAATTAAGAATTGTATATTCGTTAATTATAGTATAGTTATGGAAACTAAAAATTACAAAAAAGTAACTTTCTTTTTGATGTCGATTTTACTAATCGGATCATGTGCTAAAGAAAGGTCCACCTCAACTGGTTGGGAGTATAACGACTACAGAAATGGTGGTTTCGAGAAATTTGATGCTAAAGAACAAGAAACTGGTCCTGGACTGGTTTTTATCGAAGGTGGTACCTTTACTATGGGTAGTACTGAAGAAGATGTCATGAATGACTGGAACAATAGTGCTTCCAGAGTGACAGTATCATCATTTTACATTGATAGAACAGAGGTAACAAATCTGCATTGGTTAGAATACATGAACTGGATGAGACGGGTTTACAATAAATCCTATCCCCATATTTATAAAAAATGTCTGCCAGATACTTTGGTTTGGAGATCTCCTCTATCGTATAGAGAAAAATTCGTGGATTATTACTTAAGGCATCCATCGTACAGAGATTACCCCGTTGTTGGAGTATCGTGGTTACAAGCTAATGATTTCTGTAAATGGAGAACTGATCGTGTAAATGAGGCCATTTTGGTGCGTGAAGGTATCATTAAGTGGCATTTTGCAAATACTTATGATCATGAAAATTCTGATGTAGGAGCAGCAAATCGCCCTAACTACGACAAATCGACGTCTTCACCAGAGAATATGTTTTCAACGGAAAATTACTTGAATGGAAATTATGTCGTACATACAGGTAAACAAAAATTAAATAAGAAAGGAGATACAGTTAAAGGAGTAATTGCAGGTGGATATACCTTAAACGATGGTAATAATACCGCTGTTCGGGATAAAAACAACAGGCCTGTACCCAGAGATCCATATCAATTGCAAAATTATGACCCTGTCTACGCAAATGAATCAAGGCTAGGTTCTAGACCAGTGAAGCTGGAAGATGGAATACTTTTACCAAAATACAGACTACCTACAGAAGCTGAATGGGAATTTGCTGCGCTGGGATTAATTGGAAACCTGGATCCGAATTCTGAAAATATTGATTCTAGAAGAATTTATCCTTGGGACGGACATTATGTTCGACGTAAAGAAGACCAATGGGCAGGTGCCATACAGGCCAACTTCGTAAGAGGTAAAGGAGACCTTATGGGTGTTGCTGGAGCATTAAATGATGGTGCTGACGTAACTGCAAGGGTTGACGACTTCTGGCCTAATGATTATGGCCTCTATCATATGGCAGGTAACGTATCTGAATGGGTTATGGATGTGTATAGACCGTCAACTGGAGAGGTTAGCAATGAATTCATGCCATTTAGAGGTAACGTATATACAACTCAGTTATTGAAACCAAACGGCTTATATGATGTTCCTGTTCAGGCTGAAGATAACCTGTATGATATTTACGGAATGAAAGAATATGTGAATGAATTTGCACGAGCCAAATATTTGTCACTTACCGGTGGCCAGAGAGACAAAAATGGAAGAGCTGTTGGGGCAGTAAAGAGTTTTGATAAATCCAATGACCCTTCATATATTTCTAATTATCTGAATAAGAAACAGAATAAATACCTAAAATTTGATATAGAACCAACAAATAAAATGTCAAATGGACCATCTCAGGTAAATGGAAACACCATGGTGTTTATTCAGGATACCATTACGCTCACATTGACGAAGGCAGACAAGATTGTACAACCGGCTCAAGGAAGTAATTTCAATTATGCATGGGACTTAGGTCAGGCAACTGAAATTTCGAGAGCCAATAATGATACTATTGTAATTATTTCTTTCGATCAGGCTGGAGAATTCAATGTGGAACTGAGTCAGCCAAATGGACTAACTGAAGTAAAGACCATTAAGGTATTTGACAATCAAAAGTCATATGACGATTACATTAATTTTGTGAATTCACAAAGAGGTCAGGTTCTGGGTAATTCAAGACAAAACCCAAGAAAGTTTAAATTTAATACGCCTAAGGATTCCTACATATACAGCAATGATAATTTCTCTAAAAATGACAGTATTGAGTTTTGCGTTCTTGATGATATCAATGCCGTATTGGATACTGCTATATTTCTATTTAACAAAGGAAATGCAACAAAAGCTTCACATTATTTAGAGGTTGCACTTTTTGGAAATACACATAAGAAAGACGTTCTTTCAATTGAGGATTACAGAAGAGGTCACTTCGATAATAAAGAATATGCCGGACCAAATGATGATGAAATTACATTGTCTAATCCAGGAGGAGATGATGACCCAATTGTTGTAGATGATGTGAACGCAACGCTTAGTAAAATAGGTGTGTATTACGTATATAAAGAATGGGATTTAAATTCAAGTGGTACTGCTAAAATGATGTCGACTGCAACTATGAAAACCTCTGCGATTTTTAAAGATGATTATTTAGAGTACCGTTTTAGAGATTATGAGCAGGATCCCAATGTTACCGCCTGGATTCTTACCCTCAGAAATGGATTAACTGACTACGTAAACGAAACACGAGGTTCTCAGCGTTGGAGAAACGTTACAGAGGATGAAAACGCCGGTCGATTGAATTACAGAAAAGATGATTACATCAATTATTTGGATGGTGATCTTGAATCCTCTATTTATTACAACAATCAGAAGAAAATTGATGACATCAATAACGGTAGAAGAAACCCTAAATTATCTGTTTATCAAAGTGAATTTGAAAACTATGATTTGAAAGGTGCTGAAATTAATTCAGGAGCTACCGGATGGCCAACTACTCTGATCTCTGATAAATCAAGGGTTTACAAGGGGGGGTCATGGGCTGATCGTGCCTATTGGTTGTCTCCAGGTCAAAAAAGATTCTTAGATGAAGATAAGGCCACCGCATTAATTGGATTTAGATGTGCGATGGATCGTCTCGGAAGTACTCGAGCTAATCAGAAAAAGAAATAATAAATCTTATATATTTTAAAAAGTCCGTATTCGTACGGACTTTTTTTTTACATATTTGTAACATGGAAAAATTATTTTCTCTGTTTTACGAATCTTCAGGAATTTGTACCGATAGCAGAAGTATTTTAAAAGACTCTCTGTTTATAGCACTTAAAGGAGATAATTTTAACGGAAATAATTTTGCGCAGCAAGCAATAGAAAAAGGTGCAAAATATGCAATTGTTGATGAGGAGGATAAAGCCAATAATTCAACAGTCTTTTATGTCAAGAACGGACTTTATTTTCTTCAAAAACTGGCAAATCATCACAGGATGCGGCATAATATCCCCGTATTAGGCATCACCGGAAGTAATGGTAAGACAAGTACAAAAGAGCTAATTCAGGCCATCTTATCTATGGAAAAGCGTGTCTTATATACCAAAGGCAATCAGAATAATCATATTGGAGTCCCTTTAACTTTACTTAAATTAAATGATACTCATGAAATTGCGGTCATTGAAATGGGGGCAAATCAGCCTAACGATATAGAAGAATTGTGTGAAATAACTTCTCCCAATTGCGGTCTTATTACAAATATAGGTAAAGCCCATTTAGAAGGTTTTAAAACACTGGAAGGTATCATTCAAACGAAATCCGCCCTATTCAAAGCTGTTGAACAGAATAATGGCATCATATTTTACAATGAGGATGACGATATATTGCAAAAAATAATTCCATCAAGTACTACAAATTTTTCATATGGTATTCAAAAAGCGGATATTGTAGGAAAACTCATAGAGCTTAACCCTTACATACGAATGAGCTGGTCAGAAAAAGAGTACTCCTCCCCTATTCTTGACACCAAAATGATAGGCCGATATAATTTCTACAACTTTCTTGCAGCTATTTGTATTGGAAATTATTTTGGAGTGTCTCACAATAACATTTCAAAAGCGGTTCAAAAATATGTGCCAGACAACAACAGGTCTCAGGTTCAGGAAACAAATAAAAATACGCTCATTGTGGATTGCTATAATGCAAATCCAACAAGTATGTCTCTTGCCTTAGAGAGTTTCAATTTAATAAAGCACTCAAAGAAAATTGCGGTTATTGGAGATATGCTTGAATTGGGCCCTGAAGGAATGGTAGAGCATGAAATCGTACTGCAGTATTGCATTGATAATGAAATCCCTTTTTTTACGGTTGGCCCCTTATTTCGTTCAATAAATGAAAATGGATTTATGAATACCGGTGAAATTGAAGCTATTCTGGGCAATTTAGAAGACTGCCTGATATTGCTCAAAGGTTCAAGAGGAATTCGCCTTGAAAAATTAATCCCAGTTCTTTAGAACTATCTGATTAACGAAATGTGCCCAACAACGGCATGCTTATCTTCCGAGTATTTTCTTTTATAGATTATTCTGTACGAATACGTTCCTACCTGGCAGTCTCTTCCCTTATACGTTCCATCCCACACTGTGGAAAAATCAAGTGCTTCAAAGATTTGCTCACCCCATCTATTAAAGATCTGTACTTCAAAGAAATCCTCATCAATACTAGAAGATGTAGTTGGGAACCAGGTATCATTTAATCCATCGTTATCAGGCGTAAATGAATTTGGGGCAAAAATAATAGCATCTTGATCAACATAAATAATCAGCTGAAGGCTGTCCACACATCCCTGATCGGAAATACCATACAGTGTTATTGGGAAAAAATTCTCGTCATCGATGTCATATTCGTGAGGTCCAGGATAGAAGATAAGTGAATCAACAGATCCATCACCATAATCCCAGATGTAATCAACGGCATTAGAAGAATTATTTGTGAAATCAACCTCTGATGAACCAAAGGATATTTGACTAGTCGAAACAGTAAAGTCCACAATCGGACTTGGTAAAACACATATCAAATCATCCATTGTTGTAGATGCTGTACATCCATAAGGAGTACCCATAGATAAAGAAATATCGTAGCATCCTTCATCTAAAAAGGTAAAACTAAAATCTGAACACTCATTTATATTGGTCACCCCATTGATATCCCAGTTACAATCAAAGCTATTGGCAGTAGTATTTATGAATAAAACATTCAATGGCGAACAGCCCGAAGTGGCACTCACATCAAAAGTAACTTCGGGAACAGTATCGACAGTAACTGTAATAATAGCTAGATCTGCCAAACATCCGTTCAAATCATAGCTTACCTGATAATCAGTTGTTGCACTTGGTGTGACAGATACGGTTCCAGTGTTAAAATTACCCGGAGTCCAGCTAAAAACACCTCCAGGCACAGAAGGAGTAACAGTAAGAGAAATCGTTTCACCAATACATATTCCTGTATCAGAATAGCTCAACGACGGCTGATCTGTGACGGTAACCGTAGCATTTACGGGAGGGCTGACACAATTATTCAATTCATATGTCACTGTATAATCAGAAGTTACAGTAGGGCTGACAACTAAACTAGAACCTGTATCCATGAACCCTGTCCAAGAAAATGTTCCTCCGGGCAGAGATGGCACCGCAGTTAAAGTACCTGAATCGCCATTACAAATACCTATATCATCCATAGAAACTGTTGGAATTTCATTTACAATGAGCGATGGAGATTGCACTTCACTCGTACATCCATTTAAAGTATACGTCACGTCGTAAGTAATTGTCGTATCCGTTAATATCGTAATACTTGATGTGGAATAATTTCCGGGCATCCAGTTGAAAGTTCCACCATTTTCCATTGTATATGCCGTCAATGTACCCACATCTCCTTCACAAATTGAAACATCAGGTACAGAAAGAATTGGTGTAGGAATAACCTCCACTAAGAAAGAAACAGTATCCGATGTGCATCCGTTCAAGGTGTATATTAAACTATATTCGGTATCAACCATTGGATAGTCAGTGATGGTTGCCGTTGTTTCATTCGTTGGCAACCAATCAAATGATCCTCCAGGTAAAGAACTAGTCCCTGTCAAGGATGCAGGTTGAGTAGAGCATATTAAATCATCTCCCGTAATATAGGCTACAGGTGTTGGCAACACCGTAACCGTTGCAATAGCAGTATTACTTGGACAACCGTTTAATTCATAATCCACAGTATAAAAGTTATTTGAACTTGGGTCAACAACTACAATCGAATCAGTACCAAGACCTTGAGACCATAAATATGTTCCGCCCGGTTGATCCGTTTGTGCCCATAAAGCAATTGAATCACCTGAACAAATTACTTCAGAATTAACTGTTATAATTGGATTAGGAAGATCCAAAATAAATATTGAATCCACATTTACACAACCGTTAACTCCTGTCCCTTCTACATAATACATTCCTTCTGCGGTTACAGTATAATTCGCTCCCGGACCTAATCCGTTTAACCACAAATAGGACTCTCCTCCTACAGCCTCCAGGTCAATAGAAGTAGTATTACAATCCATAGTATCAATACCTGATAAATTAGTAATACCAATAGTAGGTAAGGAATAGTCTTCGGTAATTACAATCGTTGCCGTATCCTCACACCCATTAATTCCGATTCCGGTAACTTCATAAATTCCGGCAGTATCTACCGTGACCAAGTTTCCAGTTCCTAAAGAACCAGTCCAAACATAGCCGATTCCACCTGTTGATTCTATATTAATTGACGGATAAGTACAATTTAATTCATCTGTAGAATTTGTATTATTTGATATATCAATCACAGGAAGTGAATAATCCTCCTCGATAGTTATATCCATTTGTAATTGACAACCATTAGAATCTACATAGTCTACGTAGTATGTGCCAGAAATATCAAAAGAATTAACTGCTGAATTCGGTGTTAATCCTCCAGACCATGTATAATTAGATCCTCCAAACGCCTCAACACTTACACTGATAACAGTACAATTTAATGTGTCATTTCCAGTTGGGAGATCAATATAAGAAGGTTCAGCGCTTAAGGTTTCTACAACCACGGCAACATGGGTCTCCTGACAGCCATTGTCGTCTGTAACTACAGCATTATAAACTCCAGCAACCACACTCGGCAAATCCTCTGATAAAATAGTTCCGTTCCAAACCACATCATAGGATGAAACTCCACCAGAAATATCTATATCGACAGATCCTGAACCATTGGGACAAAGTACATTTTGAATAGTACTCAAAATCTCTATTGAATCAGGTTCTGAAATAAGTGAAAACTGAGAAGCTGTACACCCGTGTTCGTCTATAATACCAAATTCATATGTTCCTGATGGAATTAAAAACTGATTATTGCTGCTATATGATGAATTGTCTATTTGATAAGCAACACTTCCAAAACCAGTGGCAATTACATCAATAGTAGCACTATCGCTAAAGCATAATATATCGTCTATCCCATCTATGGAAACAATTTGAGGTAATTCATATACCTCTACACTAATTTGAGCCGTAAACGAACATTGATTTGGGTCTGGAGTAAAAGTAAATGTTTGAATGCCTGTAACTGTAGAATCAACTGCTCCAGACCAGGTTCCTGAATATCCATTCAAGGAAACGGTAGGCAGTACGGGAGATGAAGAGTTCTGACATATTGGACCAATGGGATCAAAAACTGGAATTTCATTGATATTATTCAGAATATATGGAATATCTGTAAAGGTATTCCAGCTATTGGCATAAGCATGAGAAAGAGGAGATCCTGAAACCGAAGTGCTACCCAGAATAAACTCCCATTGATTATTTACCTGCTTCCAATTCGAAATACCTCCCCAGGCACCATCTGCCAACTCATCAAAATATATATTAAGATCTACATTAGATGCACCAATGGAACGATTAATTTGATGATAGAACAAAGGATTTAAGCCACACACGCTTGAATCATACAAACTTCTGTCATATCCTTCATCTGTAGCATCAACATTCGCCATTCGAACAGTAAAAGTATTGGCGTTAATATCCAATGGTTTAACAATCACAGGTCTATATCTTAAAACACCTAAACTCGAACCAACCGGAAATAAGTAATCATCTACCAAATTTGTTTTCCTGGATAAGTACCCTCCATTTAAAGATGAAACAAAACCAGTAGTTCTAAGAATTGAATTCAGGTCTTCGTTTTCAACATAAAATGAGAATATCTCGGTTTGAAGCTCGATATGCTTTAAATTCAATACTCCATTGGAAAACGCATTGATTTCTTGTGTCTTTAAACCAGAACCATCAAGCGTGAGATTGAAAAAATGTGACTCAGAAGTTCCGCCAATTAGCTGATTTGCTCCTTCCAGAAATACAGTTCCACTATTCGTGCTAAAATTATTGTTATTGAACCAGTTTCCCAATAGACGAATATTCCCATCGGCTTCTATCAACCCATTATTGGTTATATTTTCGGTGACATAAAGCTCTGCCGCGGATGTCCAGGAACCATCTACATTAATAATTCCGTTAGATTCATTCTGCACGCTTCCGTTTACTGTGATAAACGCACCAGGTTCGGCCGTGATAAAACCTCCATTATTTTGCAATACCTGGCTAATGGCTGAAGATTCAACCATGCAAAATAGAAAAATAAGTATTCTTAAATAACTATTCATCTCTCTCTTATTGCTTGAATCTAAAATCAAGTCTCACTTTTACTTTTCCATCAACCTCATCCTCCAGAGCCTTTCCAATTACCCATTCAGAATTTATGGATTTCAGTGCTTTTCCATTATTAGATACTGTAATAAAGTCACCGGATAAAATAGCTCCATTATTCAAATCCACATCTATGAACACAATACCCTCAGTTCTTATAATTTTCTCTCCTACTTCATTAAGTTCACACACACCAAACATTAATCCTTTTGTAGATGGAGATGCCAAATACATTTCAGCATCCATTCTTCCCGTTTCTGAAGCCACAATTCGATTTTGGATCAATGAAGCATTCGTGCCTACAGAATTCTTTACCTGCTCTGAAAGAGCATCGATTATAGTCTGCTGTTCTTGAATCCCTTTAGTCAGAACAGGAATTAAAGAAACATAATCAACCATATGAAAATCACTTTCAAAATCCATACTTTCTTTGGATTTAATTGCAGATCTTGGATTCGGGATTGGCTTTTGTTTCACAATATCAGGAAAAACAAGTTTTAAGTCTTGAGCAATAAAACCAAATTTAGTCTCATTCGGTTTAAAACCCATTCCCGGAAACTCATCAGCACGCATTTCATATGTTTTCACTTGTAAACTCATGATCTTGTCTAAAACAGTATTCATGGGTTCAATATTTTTTTTCCATCTTTTATCAGAACCATAAAAAGTTTGTGTACACCCGACGTCCCCTGCAAAATAACCAGCCCACGCTACAACAGTACTATTTGTTGCACCATACACTCCAACACCATTCCCTGTAGTAGGCAAATGAACACCATAAACCCCAGAACCAACTCCGTCGGTAACTCCTTCAAACGCATTCCATCCATTCGAGGAAGAAGTATTGTATGCGGAAAATGCCACTCCTGAAATTCCATCATTTGTTGCTTCTCCAAAAGCAGTTGCACCAATATTTGCATTATTATATAATTGGAACTTGTATATTGGTGATGTTGTAAAAACACCAATAGAACCATCACCATTCAAATATGAATCTCCTAGAGTCATAAATTTAAAATCTGATTGGGTGTTCCCATCCAATATATCCAGATACGTATATCCTCCCGTAATATAATCCACATTAAGCTTTTGATAGATGTCTCCACCCGCCGTAATCCTAAATGTTCCATCAGAATGTAAATCAGCATCAGGACCGGCAGTACCTATACCCACACGCCCATTTGACTCAACAGTCATTCGTTCCAATCCATTGGTATATGTTCTAAAATCTATGGCATTATTGGTTCCTATGTAATTTGCAGAAGTTGCGGTATTTCCGGTGGTTAGCCATGCACCTAGTGTACTCGTTACTGGACCTCCTGAACCAATAGTTCCATTGACAACTACTGTTCCATCCGCATTCAAAAGTGGAATTTCTAATGTCCACCCTGGACCAGGGTCTCCCTGAGGACCAGGATCCCCTTGTGGGCCCTGAGCGCCATCAGTACCGTTTGTTCCATCAGTACCATTTGTTCCATCAGTTCCGTTTGTACCATCTACTCCGTCGTTTCCAGCAGGACCTTGAATACCAGGGTCTCCTTGTGGTCCCTGAGCACCATCAGTACCGTTTGTTCCATCAGTTCCGTTTGTACCATCTACT
>Ga0206679_10004494_pt1 | contig 10420 bp, 7 predicted proteins | sample M110012015metaG_FD_155464 | JGI IMG/M metagenome (GOLD analysis project Ga0206679, IMG submission 155464) | Ammonia-oxidizing marine archaeal communities from Monterey Bay, California, United States - M1 100m 12015 | ecosystem: Environmental > Aquatic > Marine > Intertidal zone | place: USA... | reverse complement strand
AAGGGATTTTTTTAAGCTTGTCCTCATCATAATCTTTAAATATTTTTTCCGCCTTTTCCTTACTGTCCGCAAAAATTGAAAAAACATCAGAGAGCCGCTCCTGTTCTTTTTTGTAAAACGCATACTCCATTAAAGTATCTGACTCCCTTAGTTTGGAGGCTAAATAATGGGTAATACTCTTTGGCAATGGAATTTTCATTTTTGCAATTAAATTTAAGGATGTGGACCTTTCCTTATTATTATATGCAATATCTCCATAGGTCTCTATAGTAACCGGTGATAGATCAATGCCCAGGTTAACTTTACCACTTCCTTCAAGTGAACAGCTTTCATCCTGAAGCATTAAATAATGATTTGAATAAGACAAGCTAGCACTCCCAGGGTTGCTAGATAATAAAAATGCCCCCTTTTCATAATCATATGTTACCCTGCCTGATGCTGAAAACAAAAACTGGTCCTCGATTCCCTCTTTTCGAGAAAAAAATGCCGGATAAACAGTTAGACTATCTTCTGCCTCTGAGTCTTTCCACAAAAAACCCATAGCCAGCTCTTCTCCATCCTTATTTAATGGATTTTTGGAAATTGGAATAACTACATTCTTAGCCAGCACCGTATCCGAGAATTTTAACCACGACTTATTAAAGTCACATGAATGGTTCACTCTTGCATAACCATCACATATAATTCCATCATTTTTTGATGAAATTTCAAAATTTCCAAAATAATCGAATTTAGAACTTAGCTTAATTTGATCGTCTTCCTTAATTTCAGTATTTGCTACAGTTTTAATCTTGTCAAAATAGATTTTTCCAATATCAATTTTCGTCTGAACACTATCTCTATCGAAATAGAGATAATTCCCTTTCCCATCAAACTCATTTCTGCCCAAAACCTTTATTGTTACATCCGTAAACTGATGAATTCTAGTAATCCGATTGGCTATGATTTTCGCATTATATAATGTGTCTATAACCGCATCCTTCTGAATATGAATTTTATTTCCATCAGGAATAATATAGGCATCTCCAAGCTCTAAAAAATCTATTCTGAAACAATTGATTGTTTCATTTTTTAAATCATATTGAGCACTAATTGATTTAAACTGTAGGGAATCCTGGTCCTCATCCAGAGAAAAGAAATTATTCTTTACAATTCCTGCACTACTTTCAAATTTGGTTTCAGCTTCTTTCTTTTTCTCAAAATCAATGGACTCTCCATCCATTTGCCAAATGAACTTATCCATCTGACAATAAAAATTGTTACTCGGAAATTTAATTCTCTTTGTTCCTCTGGAATTGAACTCTCCTATTCTGGTTTTAAATGAAATCGCCGTTTTAAGCCCCTCAGATTGAATAGCTAAAGGGTTTTCTCCATATTTTGCAAACCTATTTCTTAAATTAAATGAAGCCGAATCTGAAAAAATTTCTGAGGAAGAAAATTCATAATTATCTGATTCGAGGGATGCATCAAGTAACTTAATTCTTCCAGAGCCGTTTATTCCGTTTTCTGACAGAGAAATCATTCCACTTAACAGAATCTGATCTTCAAACATCGAAAGAGCATAATCCTTATACGTTTTAACTGTTAGCACCTTTAATCTTGGTTTAAAAGAAATTTCAGACAGATTAGCATAAGCTTCGGGAAATTCTACACCTATAGAGTCTTTGGCATTATAGAACTCAGCCAATCCTATAGTTGAATCAGGTAAAAATGTCAACATTTTAGATAAAGCCGTAGCATTTAAGAAATCTATCTTTCCTGCACCTTGAAGACCATTGTTTGATAATAAAATCTTGTTTTTATACATGGATTCCGTTTGATAAAACGAATATCCCTCCTCAGGTGCCTGAGTTACAAATCCAAACGAATAATCATTCATTATTTTAAGGGGTTCATTAATTTCAGGAAATATGCCATCGGATATGAGACCTCCTTCCATTCGCAGAGAACGCTCATCAAAATCATCTAAACTGTCCAATATGAAGGGATCTAATACGTAATAAAACCTAGTGCTATCATATGCCCCACCTACCGTATTTTTCGAATTGTAAAACACCTTTATAGAATCTTGAACATCTACATATGGGAACTTGGAATTGTCAAAATGTCGTCCAGACTTCGATTCTGGATGATCAATATGCAGCTGTCCCTGAAAATTGCCTAATGAGCTGACCATATCGATGGGGCCTCTGCCATGACTTGGATTAAGCGGATTGACACTTAAGTAGGCCTCATCAGTGCTATCTAAAGACACTATGAATTCATCATAGAAAAATTTAGACTCAATATTATGCGTAATTAATTTTCCTGATTTCAACCATCCCGAAAAGAGAATATCTCTATTTTTTAATACTTTGATATAAGACGAATCAGGATATAATACTGTTTGCTGTTTTGATGAAAAATTAACCTGTTCTATTTCATTTAAAAAAACTTCGTTACTATCAATGTCAATATAGGCATAACAGGGCTGCAATTTTCGTCGCATGGATATACCCTTGTATTCTTCCTCCAATTCTTGTAAATACGGGTCTTTACTTATTTGCTCTGATGAATATTCAAGTTTTTTAGGTCTCAGATCCGTAAAAAAACTTAATTCATCAAAGTCCTTTTTCCCATTTTTGGATAGGGCATAATTCAATAATTTTTTCTCTACTATGACTACATTGGATGTGGATGAGTATTGAATAAAACCTTGGCTCGAAATATCTATGAGCTGGGATTTACTCTGACTTATAGATTTTCTTAATGCACTCGCCACTGATCCAACGGGCAATTCTAAGGAATTTTTAGACAAACTCAATTCAGCAATTTTCATTAATGGATTTATATTTCCTATTCCAGCGAATTGATCAAAAGACCTTTCATCAAAATAGTCCCATGAATTAATGTGGGCATACCTTTGCTCCTGTGCGGATCCAAATTCGTACGTGAACATAGGAAAAGCACTATTTAATCTCCAAGACAACACAGGTGTATTCATTGTTAATTTGAAATAGCTATCAATAAATGGAACCTGATTAGAGCCTATTTTTGCAGCGGTAATTCTCAATTCTTTTTGGTCCTCATTCCAGTACATTAAAGCTCCTTTCGCATAAAGAGAATCTCCAGAATCATAATGCATTACAATGTTCGAATTCCGGGCGATAATCTGTTGCGGATTCATTAAAAAATTTAAGGCTTTAATCTCAAATAGAGGTCGTTCCTTATAATGAATGACAACCTTGGCCAAATTTCCTTCAACACCTCTTCCTATAAAATTTGCGCCTTCCAAGGTAAACCCACCGTCATAATCCATTTGATCTCGTAATCCTTCAATTAATAATCTTTTTTCGAAAGAATTAAATATGGGACTCGATTCTCCTTCCCGAAGATCAAACTGGGTTTTATCGACAAGTCTTCCAAGTATTGGTTTTTCAAAATATGGAGTAGTCAACTCTACGGTATCCACTTTTAAAATAGTTCTTTCTGTATTTACAGCATATCCTCTGATTTTTGCAAAAGTCTCATTTTTTGGGAAATTCACTTTTTCCCAGGTAAGTACTCCTCCCCTTCCGCGCCATTCTTTTCTATCGACATCAAAATATCCTGACGTATTCTTAATGACAATACTGTCCAAAGGGCCTGACTGATAAGTAATACATTTAAAATCAGTATTTCTAATCTCCAGCTTCAATGACCTGCCCTTTGACCAGCTGATGCTACCTCCTTTATATGTCCAGTAATGATCATTATCTATGAATAAGGCATGATCCATAAATAAACCCTCGCTAAATTTTATGAATTCTTTAATATCACCAAAATCGTCTCCTTCGAACTTTTCTTTTAAGTATGTCCTCCAGCTGGCAACAAAGGAACCAGAATAGCTATTCTTTTTTGCATAATAAACCGCGTGAATATATCTTATGATATCAGTAGAGCTAAATGAGCTCTCGGACATCTTATTACAGAATACTACAACATCATTATATTCCTGAGAAGAAAGCTTGGAAGTAAGAATAAATCCCGAAAAATCTTTTTTTACAAAATGTGCAAAAGATTCACTGTGGATTTCCTTAGTCAGTTGTTTCAGAAATTTTTCTTTCTCAACGGAAAACTTCTGAGCTTTAAATTGGAAAAATAAAAGAACAAACAAGAAAAGTAAAAAAAGACGCATAATTCTCATTTTTTTAGAATAAGCAACGCCCATCCTTCCATTAATTCGGACGAAATAAACCTCATTCCACATTTTTCAGCTCGAGAAATTAACTCCTCACGATCTGAATCGAAAAACCCACTTAAATATAAGAAACCATTTTCACTTAAACTTTTAAAATATTGAGTCATTTGCTGCATTAAAATATTTTTATTGATGTTGGCAAAAATATAATCAAACTTCCTGCCAATAATAACATCAACGTCTCCACATATTGAATTAATATGTATGCATTTATTTTCAGAGGCGTTCTCAATGCAATTCTCTGCAGACCATTCTTCAATGTCTACTGCTGTAATATCCTTTGACCCCATTTTTTCACTTAATATGGCCAATACTCCTGTTCCAGAACCCATATCAAGTACCTTTTTCCCGGTAAGATTGAGTTTTAAGATGGATTTGCACATCAAATGAGTCGTTTGATGATGTCCTGTGCCAAAAGACATCTTTGGCTGAATCACTAATCTAATTGGATAATCTCTGCTTATATCGTGAAAAGGAGCTACAATAATCATATCCTCGTCAATTTCAACTGGTTTAAAATTCGATTCCCAGCTTTCATTCCAGTTCTGATGAGGGATTTTTAACTTTTCATATGAAATATTGACTCCTTTCGAATCCAATAAAGTCATGAGCTCTTTAAAGGAGTCTGGATTGAATGAATTTTCTTGAATACAGGCTTTTAGCTGTCCATTATCTTCATAAAATCCCTCAAAATCAAGCTCAAGTAGATAGACAGTAAGAATTTCAGACCACGGATAAAAAGGATCTATCTTAAAAGAAAATTCAAAGTAATTCATTCGAAGGAATAGACAATTTGAGAGAAGGAATCAGCTTTTAAAGAAGCTCCACCAATTAAGCCACCATCAATGTTGCTACATTTAAATAATTCAACTGCATTATTTTCATTACAACTGCCACCATAAAGAATGCTCATATTCTCTGCAGAGTGATTAGAAAATAAGCTCAATAATACTCCTCGTATAAAGGCATGCATTTCTTCAGCCTGAATGGGTGTTGCAGTTAATCCTGTACCAATAGCCCAAATGGGCTCGTAAGCTATTGATATTTTTGATAGCTCCGATTCATTGAATGTATTCAAGAGTTCAATTTGAGACTGTATTTTTACTTTGTGTCGCCCTTCTTCTCTTTCGACTAAAGTTTCGCCAATGCAATATATTACGTTTAGCCCAGCCCGTAAAGCTGATTTTATCTTTTTGAGCAGAGCATCATCTGTTTCTCCAAAAATATCTCGTCTTTCACTATGTCCTACTAAGACATAAGAACAGCCTAAACCTTTCACCTGCTGAGCACTAATTTCTCCAGTAAACGCCCCTTTTTCTTCAAAGTGGAAATTTTGGGCACCGATATGGAACTTACTTTCATTGGCTGTAAGAATTTCAGATAAATAAATACTGGGTGGGAAAATAATCACATTGACCTCATCACCAGGGTTTAATCCGTTTTTAAGCTCATTGAATAAGGAATTAGCCTCACTTTTTAAGAGGTTCATCTTCCAATTTGCGGCTATTATTTTTTTTGCCATTATTTATCTTTATTTATTTCCTGCATCAATTTCTTAGGATCAAATTTATTGTCGTCGTTGCCTTCAAAGAAGATTCTGTCCTTACCCTGATACATATATAGTACTCCAGGAAATTGATTATCATCCCAAAAAATTGGATTGAACTCTGTAATGGATAGAAGCTGATAATCAAATTCCATTCCGATATACTCAAAAAACTGCTTCATTTCCTCCTCCATACCATTTGCAAATGCGTCCATGAATAAAATTTTAACCTCAGGAAAATTTTTATTCTCTTTTTTCAGTTTGACAATTTCTTTTCCGGCATCCATGCAGTGCTCACAGCTGGGATCGAAATAACACAATATCTTCTTTTTTTGAATTGAATTGTACAGCAAAGAATGCTCCGTACTGGACTCTGCCGTAAAACTCGATGAACTGGTGGGCAATAGAAAAACGAACATGGCCAAAATACAGCTCAATATACAAATTGGTATCGGACTAAGTTTACGGTCATCAACAACCTGATCCTTAAAAGGACGAAGCAGAACGAATAATAAACCAATAGTCAAGACATTCTTAATTAAGGCTTGCAATGGAGTCATAGGAATCAATTCACCAAAACATCCGCAATTACCGGCATCCCCATGGATGACCTGTACCAACAAGTGAATGGAAAAGATACCTAATAGACCAATCGTGACAGGAACAATAATCTTCTTGAAATAATATGGAAGCAACAGTAAAACTGCAAGAGAAAATTCAAAACCGATCAACATCCTTGATACGATCCTTGCCAGATCATCTTCAATACCAATCGCCCCTAAATACTTCGTTTCAAAGGCACTTATACCGAGAATTGGTGATGGATAAAGTTTAGCTACTGCCGAAAGAACGAAGAGAGCAGAAACCAGTATTCGAATCCCCCAGACAACTTGTTTTTTAGTTTGATCAGTCATGTTTTTATTTTTGAAATTAATCTATTTGTAAAAACCTCATGCATTTTTAACAGTTCTTTAACCTTCAGTCTCTAGATGAATCATGGCAAAGACGGCGTAATTCAGCATATCAAAATAATTTCCTTCCACTCCCTCACTTGCAATCGTAGACCCTGAATTGTCCTCAATTTTCTTAATCCTCAAAATTTTGGCAAGAATTAAATCAGTTAAAGAGCTGATTCTCATATCTCTCCATGCCTCTCCATAATCGTGGTTTTTTCCTTTCATCAGCTCAAATGCCTCTTGAAAAACTTCATCATACCATTTCACTGCAGTTTCACTTGTCAATTCGGAATCATCTATCTCGTATTCATGGCGAAGCTGAACAACAGCCATTACACAATAGTTAATTATAGAGCTAAAGGCATCTTCAAAACTCTCGCCCACCTTATTCTCCCCAGTATCCTGAATTGTTCTAATTCTATTGGCTTTGATAAATATTTGATCGGTTAGTGAGCTGGGTCTTAAGATTCTCCACGAAGTTCCATAATCAAAAGTTTTATTTCTGAATATTTCTCTACAAACATTCATTACTTTTGTGTATTCATTTGTTGTTTTATCCATTGTTCAGAAATGTATCTTTATCAAAATATGTACAAAGCCAAGAGTATCAATATTAAGGGAAAATTATTCCATTTTGATGCCCCAAAGATAATGGGAATTATTAATTTGAGCGAAGATTCATTTTATGAAAATGATGCTGAAACGTCACAAAAACAAATAATTGCAAAAATAAGCGGATTCATTAAGAATGGTGCTGAAATGATCGATCTGGGTGCTGTTTCTACCAGACCAAAGGCTAAATTGCCAAGTCTCAAGGAAGAAAGAAGTAGACTTATCCCCGTACTCAAATTGGTACGGAAAAAATTTCCGAAAGTCATCATCTCTATTGATACTGTGCGTTCTAAAATCGCCGAAGAAGCTATTCTTGAAGGAGCAGACATCATTAATGATATAAGTGGTGCATATTACGACAAGAAAATATTGAATATAGTCAGTCAGTATAATTGCCCTTATATTCTTACACATAATCTTGAAAAAAGCATAAATAATCACAAGCTAAAAGCTCCCAATACCATTAAAGAGGTTTTACGCTACTTTTCTCAAAGGATTCAGGAGCTTAAGAATTTCGGAATATATGATATCATTATTGACCCGGGATTTGGATTTTCAAAAGAGATTCAACAAAATTTCGATATCATGAAATATTATGAAATGCTTCATATTTTAGAATTACCGATTTTAACAGGTATTTCAAGAAAATCCATGATTTATAAAACATTAAATTCGACACCAGAAAATTCATTAAATGGCACGTCAGTACTACATTCATTTTTAATATCACAAAACTGTTCCATATTTCGGGTGCATGATGTGAAAGAAATGAAAGAAGTGAAAATGTTGTGGGAGGCATCATTTAATTGATGCTCGGGTAATCAATTTGAAACTTTTTTAATTACTTTCGTAAAAATATTATGTAAATTTAAATCGTATGAGGTTTATCGCCTTCTTTATTTCGTTTTCATGTTGTGTTTTTGCCTTTAGCCAGGCACCAACAGCGAATTTTTCATTGTCTTCTGCTCAGATCTGTCAGGGAGAATGCATTACTGTTACTAACAACTCCACCGGAAACCCGATTAATTTCGAATGGACTTTCCAGAACGGAACGCCTGAGACCTACAATGGAGCAAATCCTGGCCCTATATGTTTCAATACGGCTGGTACATATACAATTACACTCATGGTGTCGAATACATTTGGTTCAAATCAAACTGCTCAAACCATTGATGTTGGTGCGACTCCTTCTGTAACGGCCACTCTTTCTGATACTCTTGGAGGAGTATATGTTGAAATTCCGGATACAACAATTTTTATGTATCAGGAAGCTTATTTATATGCCACTGGAACACCTCCAGGTGGTTATATGATTTGGTATCCTAGTGGCGTAATAGAAGACAGTCTATCTCCACTAGCCAATGACTCCTTAGTTGTTAATCCATTTTATGACACCTACTACGTAGCCTCTTACACTACTCCTGAAGGCTGTACATCATATGACACTGTATTTGTAGCAGTTGTATTTATGGATTCGATTCAAGTGGCATTACCTAATTCTTTTTCTCCCAATGAAGATGGCGAAAACGATGTATTCCGTGTTTTGACAAATGTGGATTCCGATCAGAACTTTGACAACGGGTTCTACGAAGGTGGAGCTGTTGTTGAAGTGGACTTTAGAATATATGATCGTTATGGTCAAATGGTTTTTAGAACAACTGACCCCCATGAAGGCTGGGATGGTATCTACAAAGGGAAACCTGTCAATCCAGCTACTTACTATTATATATTGGAATATCGTCTCATTAATGGAGTTTCTGAGTTGTTAAAAGGAAACGTAACCTTATTTAGATAATCATGAAAAAATTCACAATTATTATACTGTTTATTGGATTTGGGAATATTTATGCTCAGCAGGACAAATCTATTAGTATGTGGTCTCAATCACCCATGATGTATAATTCAGGAGCTGTAGCGACTGGAGAGGAGGACTATAGCTTTTTTACAAATTTCAGGTATCAATGGTTTACAGTTGGAGAAAAACCAATGAGAACAAACATACTGAATGCGAGTTTTAAAATTCCAGATGGCTTTTTGGGTACTAATAACTTTGGAATAGGAATTAATGCCGTAAATGATCAAACTGGAGATATCGGCTTCATGACAACAGCTGTGTCTGTTCCTATTAATTATACGATTGCTTTAGATAAAAGAAATAAATTGTCTGTTGGAGTATCTCCTGGGTTTTATCAGCAAGGATATGATGCTGGATTACAGACCTGGGAAAATCAATGGACTGGTGGTGGATTTAATAACGGGGGCAATAGTGAACCCTCTTTAAATGCAAATTCATCCTATGCTACAATAGATATGAGCACTGGTGTATTTTACCAACACTCTCTGCGAAATAAAACGCTATTGTATGGAGGTATCGGATTAAATCACATTACTAAACAAAAAGTTAATTTTTCTTTTAACGGTGATAGATTATATATGCAGACCGTAGCTCATGCAGGTGCTAATATTGTAACGAAGAAAAGAGATTTGCGAATTCAGCCACAAGTGATGTATTTTAAGACAGGGCCAGGGTCCAATCTCATTGGTGGTATTTCATTGGAGCATATATTGAAGGAAGGATCTGCGATTACCAATATCAACAAAACTGTAACAGTAAATTATGGATTCTACTATAGACACCGAGATGCTTTAGTTACTACGTTTGGTTTTAAAATAAAAGGATTCCGTATGGGAGTGTCATTTGATGCCAACCTGTCTTATTTCAATCAAGCTACAAATAGTCTTGGAGCATTCGAAATTTATATAAAGAGCTTACACCTTTATAAAAACTCAAATAAAAGAGATAAGATTCTATAAGCATTATTATTAACCATTGTAAAGTCCTCCTGTATGTACAAAGAGGACTTTTTTGTTTGTGAGCTTCTCGGTTCGTATAAAATCGTTGAGCGCAAACATGACCTTTCCGGTATAACTTGCTTCAATTCTAAAATTTTGATCCTTATTAAATTGTTCAATAAAAGAGTTCAGCACTGGATTAGATTTAGAATATCCTCCAAAGTGAAACTCATCCAAAACGATTATTCTTGACTCATCATAAAATAAATTAAATTCCTGAGCCATTTTGCTCAT
>Ga0206679_10004493_pt1 | contig 10420 bp, 6 predicted proteins | sample M110012015metaG_FD_155464 | JGI IMG/M metagenome (GOLD analysis project Ga0206679, IMG submission 155464) | Ammonia-oxidizing marine archaeal communities from Monterey Bay, California, United States - M1 100m 12015 | ecosystem: Environmental > Aquatic > Marine > Intertidal zone | place: USA... | reverse complement strand
GACGTTCTACAAAGCCAACAACATAGCTTTCTGGAATTTTCTCACCATTGATACGAATCCTTTCACGAAAATCAATAAGGTGTGGGGATGTGAAAAGGCCTGTTTTATATCCTGCTCTCTGCATTACTGAGGCAACCATATGTGCAACAGTACCTTTACCATTTGTACCTGCAATATGAACGAACCTCAATTTATTTTCAGGATTTCCGATAAGATTACATACCGCCGTCGTTCCGTCTAAGTTGGGTTTATAAGCAGCAGGACCCGATCTCTGAAACATCGGTAGTTTTGTATAAAGGAGTTCTATAGCCTCGTCATACAACATCACTCTAGTTCAAATCTGATCGTAATAAAACCAGATCTCCGAGGTCTAGAGGCATCGGTTGTGAAAGTAGCTGACAAGGCTGCCTCAGTGGCCAAACGTATATGTTCGGAATCCGAAAATGTAGAGTTTAACCCTCCGTCAAATTTTGCGGAAATGACCTTTCCGTTTGAATCGACAAGAATATTCATACGAATTTCACCCTCACGTTTTGGTTTTTCTTTAAGCTGTGGGGCATTTACAAGTGAGCCGCCATTTAGTGATGCGTTGCCGAAATCGCCCGACACTACACCTGACCCGTCAATCTTTCCGTCTTCATCTCCTTGATTCCCAACACCAGCTGAACTACCCTCTGATCCTCCTCCGCCATTAGACGCTGAATTAGATCTTATAAGATTGGCGGCTTCGGATGTCCTTACTGGTTCTTCCTCAACTGGTATTTCTTCATCTTCAGTTTTTTCTACGGGAACAGAAACTTCAGATTGCTCTTGAGTTACCACTTCCTCAGCTACAACTGGGGTCACTACAGTTGGTTTGGTAATAGACTCTTCTATTACTTCCTCAACTACTTCTGAAGGAACTTCTGACTCAATAACTCCTCCGGCATCATCAACAGATCCAATATCTGAAAACCCTACAGCCACAAATTGTTCCCCAGGAGGTGGGTCTTGAATGGTAAAGGCAACGAGGAAAAAACAAAGCAATAAAACCGCTGAAAAGACAATGCCAGTCATCACGCCTGCGCGAATCCTGTTTTTCTTTTCGTTGCGTTCATGCAATGTTTTCTGATTCATAATATTTTATTTCGCCGGATTTGCTCCTAGCATTACTTTCCAGGAGTTTGCTTTTGCGAGACCGATAATCTCCACTGTTTGGCCTGTGGGAACAGACTGGTCAACCTGAAGGTATACCACCTTTTCATCTTGTTTGGCCATTTCTATTATGAGCTTAGATTCCAAAACTTCCCTGCTCATGGGGTCATACTCTCCATTCAAATGGTATGACCCATCAGCTTGAATACTCACCGTTAAATTAGAGGTAACAGACGTAGTCCCTTTAGCCTGAGGAAGATCCACATTCACTCCATTACTCACCAGAGTTGAGATGATTATGAAAAATATGAGTAGCAGAAATACTAAATCTGTCATGGTATTCATGCCACCTGTCACATTGATTTTATTTCGAGTACTTAGATTCATATCTGTGCTTTAGCGTTTTGCTGGCTCTTCAAGAATATCAATAAATTCAAGCGACGTAGCTTCCATTTTGTGCACCACTTTCGATACTTTTCCCACGAGATGGTTATATGCCATATATGCCAAAATACCCACGATAAGTCCCACTATTGTCGTAACCATAGCTTGTTTAGTTCCTGAAGAAATATCTGAAACCTGAACTGTGCCAGCCGCTTCCATATCTAGAAAAACGTTTACCATTCCTATTACAGTCCCAAGCATTCCTACCATGGGGGCTGCACCCGCTACTGTAGCAAGAATATTCATGTTTTTTTCTAGAATATAAATTTCTAGCTTCCCTACATTCTCTATTGCCGTTGATATATCACTCAGTGGCTTTCCAATTCTAGATATGCCTTTTTCAAGCATACGTGCCATAGGGGTATCATTATCAGCGCATAGATTCTTAGCGCTAGGTATTTGGCCTTGAGAAATGTAGTCCTTTAATCGTTGCATAAAATCCGGAGAAGTTCTTTGAGCTCTTCGAATAGCCATATAACGTTCGAAGTAAACATACATACCAAAAATGCTCATTAGAGCAAGCGGCAACATAATATACCACCCTCCTTCCATAAGGAGTTCTAGGATATTTACATCAACTTCCGAGACTGCATCTGTGACCGCTTCAGCAGTATTCGCTTGTAATAAAATAGTATGGAGCATATGAGTATTCGCTATAATGAAACTAAACGTCTAAGTTCCATTGATTCGTATACTTAATCACATGAAATCACTTTCGTTTTCAAGTTACTCAGGTTAAAAACCTTGCTTAAGCAAACATGAGAAGATATACCCCTGCACCAGCAAAATATCCAGCTATAGCAAGCAAACTTATCTTTTTTAAGTACCAGATAAAATCTATACGCTCTAAGCCCATAACAGCAACACCCGCTGCAGAACCTATAATAAGAGCAGAACCGCCAGTACCAGCACAATATGCAAGGAACTGCCAAAAATGTCCGTCCTTAGTTAGTGCAGCCGTCCACTCATCTGTTACTGCATCAATAGGGGTAATATCATACATTCCCATAGATGCCGCTACCAAAGGAACATTATCTACGATTGCAGAAAGTAATCCGATTGACATGTCTATTAAGTAGACATTATTAAGAGCTTCACGAAGGTAGCTAGCTGCAAAAACAAGATGGCCAGCTTCTTGTAATGCTGCAACGGCTAATAGTATACCAAGGAAGAATAAAACTGATGAAGTATCTATCTTACGCAAAACGCCAACAACAGAAAGTTCAGATCTATGCTCATGGTTCTTTGAGTAGTGTAATCGTTCTGTAAGAATCCATATTACACCCAATGAAAGCATCATCCCCATAAATGGAGGAAGGTGGGTTACTGTTTTGAAAACGGGCACGAAAAGTAGACCACACACTCCAACAGTAAAGACTAAGTTTCTCTCAAAACTTGTAGTAGGATCTGTACCAGGCTCAATATTATAAACAGGTCTATCTACTGTTCCTTTTAAACGGAATGAGAGAATACCAAGCGGCACAATCATAGCAACAATAGATGGCAATATTAGATTCACAATAATCGCTGAAGTACTAAGTTGACCACCAATCCAAAGCATAGTAGTCGTGATGTCACCTATAGGAGACCAAGCACCTCCTGCATTTGCAGAAATAACAACCATACCTGCAAATAACCAACGTGTTTCTTTATCGTCTATTAGTTTTTTCAATAGCGAAATCATTACTATTGAAGTAGTCAGGTTATCAAGTGCTGCTGAGAAGAAGAATGTTAATATGCAGATAATCCACATCAACTTCACCTTACTATTTGTATTAATCTTATCTGTAATTACTCGAAACCCCTCATGTGCATCTACGAGTTCAACTATTGTCATTGCTCCTAAAAGGAAAAACAGAATACTTGAAATCTCCTCCATATGATGAAGGAGCCTATGTTCATAGAAAACACTCAAAGAACTATGTCCACCATCAGCTGAAAAGTCAGAAAACATCTCTACTAGATGTGCTGGAACCTCATGATATCCAATAGCGAATAAACCCCAAAGTAAAGTTCCAGTTAATAACGCTGAAGCAGCTTTATCTACCTTAATCTTATGCTCAAGCGCTATTCCTACATAACCTATTACGAAAATCGCAAGTAAAATATATTCCATGCTTTTTAGTTCAATGTTTTAAGTGCCTTTTCAAATGCTGTTGCAGTTAGTAAGGTTAAGTCTGCATGCATTTTATGAGTTGCTTCTAAAGCTCTACAAATAATATCAGATGTGTCTCTAAATATTCCCGCATCTGACATATCCACATTACTGTCACCCATAAGGTAAGCAAACACTCTAGCCATCCCACAATTTGCAATAAAGTCCGGGATTAATGTTATCCTCTTATCAACTGATTCTGCAATTGGGCCATAGAAAATAGCTTTGTCAGCAAATGGAACATTTGCCCCAGAAGAAATAAGCGTTACACCTGCGTTAATCATCCTATCTACTTGATCTTGTGTAACAAGTTTTGAAGCTGCGCAAGGTAAAAATACATCCGCTTTTACATCCCAAATAACTTTATTTACTTCAGCAAATGAAAGAGATTCACTTGCGACGAGTGAATTACCCCTTTTTGCGAAGAAGAGATCTGTCACTTGTTCATTACTCATTCCTTCAGGGTTAATAAGCCCACCCGCTTTATCAATAATCCCAACTATTTTGGCGCCTGCTTGAGACAGGTAATAAGCTGCTGCTGCACCTACATTTCCCCAGCCTTGAACTATCACCCTCTTATTTTTTAGATTACCGCCATAGATATTGTAGAAATGACGTACAGATTCTGACACTCCATATCCTGTAATTAAATCGGCAACTCTATACTTACGATTTGGATCTGGAGAAATATTTATGTCTTCCACAATTTGAGAAACTCCTTGTCGTAGATTACCTATACGGTGAACCTTTTGGGCTTCATTTGGTTTAAAATGCCCATTAAAAACTCCCTCCTGAGGATGCCAAACTCCGTTTCCTTCAGTAATGGGAATCACCTCGTGAATTTCATCTACATTCATGTCTCCCCCTGTCCCGTAGTAATGCTTAAGGAGAGGCGTAACTGCAGCATACCATCTTTCAAGCACACCTTTTTTGCGTGGATCGTTTGGGTCGAAGTTAATGCCTGATTTTGCACCGCCAATTTGAGGTCCTGAAACAGTAAATTTTATCTCCATTGTTTTTGCCAGAGACTCTACTTCTTCTTGATTTACACCAAGGTGCATCCTTGTGCCACCTCCTGCAGCTCCACCTCTTAAAGAATTAATTACTACCCAGCCTACTGCCTCGGTCTCACTATCATGCCAACTAAAAACAATTTCAGGTTTACGTTCTTCGTAACGCTTGAGAATTTCTTTCATTTAGATTTTGTTGATCTGATGACTTCTATCATCTCAGATATAGCGCCGCAAATATAACGATATCAAAACAACTTGTAACTTCTTTATTTAAGCCCCCTCTAAGGACAAGTAGTGCCAAATAAAGCTAGGAACAATAATAAATCATTCGTATTAACGAAGCCGTCATTATCTAGGTCTCCTGGGCAACCATCTCCTGCAACTGTTCCATCAGGTAAGCAACTTGAAGTCACAGCATCGTAATACGTTCCTGCACCACATATACTTTGCAAATCATATTCGCAGCTACCATCGTCAACAGTAGCGATAGGATCATAGTTAATTGCATCAATGTAGGTACATCCAAGACTCCAGCCAATTGCATATGTACATGCTGAAGCGTCATAACAAGCAGTAGCATCATAACAAATTGAAATTGGATCTGAGCACTCGTCATAATTACAAGCTAAAGGATCATCACAAGTTGGGTATATACAACTGCCATCATCTGTATTAGCCGAAGCATTATAATTGCAAGCTGTGCTGTCAGTACAACCCTCTACAACAACTGGTGACATAGTAAAGCAATTCGATGGACTTCCATTCATAGTTCCCTCAAAGTATCCTCCAGTAATATTATAATCACCATTGTATTCTGTTCCACTTCCGCCGAACAGCAAAGTGAACGAAAGGCCGCATAGTGACCAATTTCCAACACTTCCCGTTGAGCTTTCAAAAGTGAAATTACTATTTAAAGTCCAAACTGAATTTCCTGTGTTACCATTACATCCCCAATCATATTCAACAGACCATTCAGTATCTAATAGATTTGTAGGTGGAGAAGAGTAATAATCGCAATTACCATCATCAACAGATACCGAAGAATCGAAGTTACAGGCAATAGCATCGGTACAACCAAGGCAAGAAGTAAATTCACAGGTTCCATCATCTGTATTAGCTGAATCATTATAATTGCAAGCAGTGCTATCAGTACAACCCTCTACAACAGGTGACATAGTAAAGCAAGAAGGGCTGCTGTTAATAATTCCTTCAAAATATCCGCCAGAAATATTATAATCACCATTATAGATATATCCATTTTCGAACAGCAAAGTGACCGAAATGCCACATAGTGACCAATTTCCAACACTTTCACTTGAAGTTTCATAAGTAAAGTCACTATTTAAAGTCCAAATTTCATTTCCTGGGTTACCATTACATCCAAAATCATATTCAAGATACCATTCGGTGTCTAATAGATTTATAGGTGGAGAAGAGTAATAATCGCAACTTCCATCATCAACAGCTGCCGAAGAATCAAAATTACAGGCAATAGCATCGGTACAGCCATTACTCGATGCAATCAATTGAATTTTAGAACAATCATTGGTCATACCATCTTGAGAATAGTATTCTCCGGCAAATGTATTGTCCTCAATCGTCCAAGACCCATCGAAAAGCAAACTTCCGTCTGATCTATATAACATTAAATCAGACCCACATAATGTCCAATAGCCTTGTCCTTCGAAATTATTTAATTCCCATGTATTATTGATATTAAAAGACTGTTCTAATTCAGTAGCACCAAGGTAGCAACCTATGATAAATAACCATTGAAAATCCACCACTTCAATAACAGGAGTATTGCTATAAGTACAATTCCCATCATCTATTGTAGCAAATGGTAAGAAATTACATGCTCCCGAATCTGTACAGCCATAACAAGATATGTCTCCACATGGTCCACAATCTCCATCGCATGTAGAGCCGTTTCCGTTTGGAACTCCACAGCAGTCAGCGCATGAAGTATTGTCACCATTTATTACTCCACATTCATCCAAACAAGATGTACTATCTCCACAAGGTCCACAATCACCATCACATGTATAGCCATATCCATTGATAACACCACAACAATCTGTGCATGAAGAATTATCTCCATTTGGCACACCACAAGCATCTAAACAAGATGTATTGTCTCCACAAGGCCCACAATCTCCATCGCATGAGGACCCGTCACCATTTGGAACACCACAACAATCAGCACATGAGATATAATCACAAGAATCATCATCATAATCAGCTAGAGGATTGTAATTACACGCTGAACTATCAATACACCCTACTGTTTGAAGTGGATACATTGCAAAAGTTCCTATGGGATTAAATACATTATCGAGAACCATTCCCTGAAAGTATCCATTGATAAAGTCATAATTAGCAAAATAAATGTTGCCATTATCGCCAGTTAATGTTATTTCTCCTTCACACAACGTCCAGGTTCCAAACAATTCATCACCACCGAAATTAAGCTGACCGTTTTGATCTTCGAAGATTAGATCATCAAGAATAAAGCCGTCCCACCCAGTTATAGGTTCTACACTTATAAACCACTCAGTTAATGTTATACTTGGGACAGAATTGTCAGATCCATAGATACATAAAGAATTGTCTGGACAATCATCCGGACCCGGTGGGATAAAATTACATGCATTATCATCAAAACAACTTGGATATGTACATGCGTCACCTCCACCTATTATTACCTGGGGCTCTATACAGGCCCCTTCATAGTTACATGCTGATTCATCAGTACATCCTATATTATCCCATCCTATAGCGAAATCAAAAATTCCAACATTTGATCCAGAACTATTTAAAATTTGCCCACCAGGAAGTCCGGAAATTTCCCATCCTATTTGATTAGGGGTATTACCTGGGAAAACTTCGAAAGTAAAGCAACCTTCCCATAAACAAATTGATTTAGAACCACTTGAACCCCAATCTAAAGTTCCTTCAATACTACCCTGCCCTGTATCAATAAAAAAAGACGCGCCATCCCATCCATCTGAATTAGAATCACTCATATTTATGGTTATACAATGCTGTCCCGTAGCGCAATCGGAACACGCAGCCTCATCCCCTCCGCAAACATTGGGATTATAATTGCAAAAATCCGGGTTCGGACATCCAACATTATTAAGGCAACACTCATAGGCCTCTTTTAACTCACTTGTCCAAGTAAAGGAAAGTCCATTTCCAGAATTACCTGCAACTTCTTGTAAAGCGGAAAGAATGCACGCCTCATTCGCCAAAATATAACCATACGGTATATAGGGTATGAAGTCATCACAATTATCACAAACTCTGACTAAGTCGTTAGAAAAAAACACGGGAATATAGAATTCATCTCCATAAAAGCAATCTTCAGAGTCCATTGGATCCTCACTATTTGGACAGGCCGTCCAATCATAATTACAGGCCTCTATGTTACTACAACCTGGATTCGGACAATCCATGGACCAACCGAGATCTTCCATGATACCCACCGTAATTGGGTCGATAATTCCTGGCGTTGATTCTTGAGAAGAAGGTGCCATTAGTGGCCGTTCAAAAGAACCCCCACATTGAAGTCCATTTGGCGCAACAACCCAGAATGCATCATGGAGGTGGGACAAACTAACCCCTTGATCCCATTGTGTCGGAGTCCACAAAGGAACCCTTTCACCTAGGTTCATTTCTCTAGCTTTAGGGCCATCCCAGAAAACACTCATTGGCCCCGACGTCAAGGCCGCCGTAACATCCTCATCCTCCAATGACATAAGAGGAATCGACGAACTGTTACCCACCACCAAATATGTATCGTATAGGGATGGAATCCAAGGTTTCTCAACATTTCCATTAATATAATTTATGCTAAAATCCGATCCAAATCCAAGGCCATGTATCAATTCATGCAGTACCGTTCGTACCAAGGTTGGTGAATCAATCGTGCTTAGTGGAGGATCTGTGGTATCAAAATTCCATGTTTCATTACCATCAAGAGAAAACAAAAGGTCAAAAGTAAATACGTTTTGGTCAAATCCTGAGTGCGAATTTGCAAGTGCCGCAGGGACATTAACAAGAGAGAACCAAGGCACTTCACCATTCCAAAAGTCGTTAAATGGTGAGTCATCAGGCACAATATCAAAAACTTCCTCAATTGGCATAGTATAGTTTGTTGAGGATGCTGCGCCAAGATTATTACTAAATGTATCAAGATAACCCAATTCATCCCAGTTGACAAAGACCGTAATTGGTACACTTGAATTGAAATAATTAGAAGCAACATCACCACAGAATTCAATTACTTCTTTTGCCTCATCAGGTGTGCCCAAGGAATAGGTAAACTCAAACGTAGCATCTGGTTGTGCATATATAGAATTATGATTTAATAATACAGATGTAAAAACAAGAAAAAAGCACGATAATACTCGAAGAGTGTATTTATTAAATGAAGTCAACAGCATATCTGAAATTTTGGTTAACATAAATATACAACATTTTAATATTAAATATATCATAATGTATTGGTAAAGACGCCTTAAAATAGACATTTTATAGAATAATCCTTCAGGTTGAGTAAGAAATTGCGCCGCAAAAACATTCCTATGGAAGCCAAACAGCGCCACCTGAAGAGGTCTTCACAGCGCCGGATACAGATGTTAAAATATTAGGTTCTTTCAACCATCTCATCAATCCTAAAAATGCAAATGCATAAGCTTCTTTACCTTGAATCATTATATCATCGGGCAATACATAGTTACACTTCATTCGATCCTTAGCCATTTCATGCAGCCTATGTATCAAAAATGTATTATATACGCCTCCACCAGTGATTAGAACATTACCTTTTGTTGGTGTCACATCGAAAATAATTTTTGCTATATATTCTACAGATGTTCGCAATCTATCCTCTAGTGGAACATGCTTCCAGTTATCCAAGATGGGGAAAAGCGATTTGTTGACCCATTCCATGCCCAGACTTTTTGGAGGAGGGAATTTATGAAATGGGAGTGACAACAATTGAGTAAGGAGTTCATCGATTACGTTTCCCTTAGCAGCAATTTTTCCACCATCATCATAATCTAGATTAATCTCAGAAGTTAGCCAGTTCAGTAAATTGTTACAAGGTCCAACATCGAATGCTTGTGTATTTCCATCATGATCAAAGAATGAGATGTTGGAAAATCCACCTAAATTCAAACATCCAGAATATTCACTGAACAACATCCGATCGGCAAAAGGAACAAGAGGAGCACCCTGTCCACCATATGCTACATCTAGTCGACGTAAATCACAAACTACGGGGAGAGAGGTCAGTGCCGCTAAATCGGCACCAGAACCTATTTGTACAGTATACCCATCTGATGGATTATGAAATACTGTGTGCCCATGAGAAGATAGAAGATGAGCTTTTGTGTTCAGAGTGTTTACGCAAGAAGCTGCAAAACGTGACCAATCCCTGTCTAGTTGAAAAAGTTTCTCAGACGTCATACTCATACTTTCTCTAAGACGAAGGGAAAGGTCAGACGGATATTTAAAACATTGATAATACGTTATTTCACCCCTCCAATTTGATAAATCTGTATTTACATCGAACTCGCATACCGCGACATCTAGACCGTCTAAAGACGTCCCACTCATAAGACCTATCACAACCCATGGCCCCTTTAAGGAGGCAGTTAATGTATAT
>Ga0206679_10004492_pt1 | contig 10421 bp, 11 predicted proteins | sample M110012015metaG_FD_155464 | JGI IMG/M metagenome (GOLD analysis project Ga0206679, IMG submission 155464) | Ammonia-oxidizing marine archaeal communities from Monterey Bay, California, United States - M1 100m 12015 | ecosystem: Environmental > Aquatic > Marine > Intertidal zone | place: USA... | reverse complement strand
GGCTTGTATTAAGGTGATGGATTCAGCAACTGTATGTGATTACCGTATGGTAAAATACATGAAGGAGTTATCGAAAAAGAAGAAAATGAAAACACAATTAGAAATATTACCCGCAGGAGGAACAGATACAGCAGGAATACAAAGAATGAATCCAGGCGGATGTATTGCGGGGGCGGTTTCTATCCCAACAAGACACATACATCAATCTATTGAAATGGTACACAAAAAGGATGTTAGAGGAGCAATAGATTTGTTGCGCCACTCGGTAGAAAACTTACATACTTACGATTGGAGTTTTAGGTAAAATGAAAAAATACTTTTTTATTTTTATCTGCTTACCTATTTTTAGTTTGTCCCAAACAGATTTATTTAAAGAAAAAATGCTTTCAAGTTTAGATTTATGTGTTTTAGGAGACAAACAAGATTGGCTAAACAATGACAGTATTAGTCATAAAAGATTAAAATTATCACCTTGTAGCACATGTAGTGTTTATAAACATTCAGAACAACATTATATTTGTTATTCTGGTTTAGACTGGTGTGGCTCTAGAGGGTGTAGTGTTTTTTTAATAAGTAATATTGATAATAAGCATGTCATTTCGGATGAAATATTTGGTGATATGTGGTTTGAAAAAGATAAAATTTTCTTTGGTGAAAAATTTTATGCAAAATGTGGGCATAGAATTTATTTGACCAAGGAAATTGAGATTGTAAATGGAGGGTTTAGTGTTAAATCAATTTATGATTACTCTCACGACAGAGACTATACAGAAGATCCTTGTGATTATGATACTTATAAAGAGGAAAATTTTGATTATCTGAATAGAAACTAATTAAAAAACCATGCTGTTATGTGTTAAAAAATATAAAACAAGCTAAATACTTTTGTCAAACTGTTTTAAAAAACGCACATCATTTTCAAAAAATAGGCGTAAATCTTTTACTCCATATTTTAACATGGCAATTCTTTCAATTCCCATTCCAAAGGCATAACCGCTATATTTCTTAGAGTCAATTCCACAGTTTTCCAATACATTTGGGTCCACCATACCGCAACCTAAAATCTCCAAATAACCTGTGTATTTACATACATTACATCCTTTACTATTGCAAATATTACAACTTACATCTACCTCAGCACTTGGCTCAGTAAACGGGAAGTAAGAGGGTCTTAATCTTATTTTTGTTTTTTCTCCAAACATCTCTTTTGCAAAATACAATAGCGCTTGTTTTAAGTCCGAAAAACTTACATTTTCGTCAATATACAATCCTTCCACTTGATGAAAAATACAATGTGCTCTTGCTGAGATCGCCTCATTTCTATACACCCTACCAGGAGAAAGTGTTCTAATTGGCGGTTTGTTATTTTCCATATACCTTACCTGTACGGATGAGGTATGTGTTCTTAAAAGCACATCAGGATTAGTTTGTATAAAAAAGGTGTCCTGCATATCTCTTGCAGGATGTTCTTCTGGTAAATTTAAAGCAGAAAAATTATGCCAATCATCTTCAATTTCAGGACCTTCACTTACAGTAAATCCAATTCGGTTAAAAATATCTACAATCTGGTTTCTCACCAATGAAATAGGATGCCTACTTCCTAAATTATCAGAGTTAATATTTTTAGTTAAATCAATATCTGAATTAACAAATTCTGTTTCAAAACTATCTTTATACTCCTCAATTTTATTTTGAACTAATTGTTTTAGATTGTTTATTGCGGCTCCAAATTCCTTTTTTTGGTCGTTAGGAACCTCTCTGAAAGAAGAAAATAAATCATTTAACAACCCCTTCTTTCCTAAATATTCTATTCTAAAAGCGTTTAACTCTCCCTCTGTTTTCGGAACAAAAGAAATTACTTTTTCAACTACTACCTTTACTTTTTCTAACATCTTAAATAATTACCTATATTTGCTTGTACATTTCAGAATACAAAGTAAAACAATATTTTTATATTAATCATGAAAACAACTCTACATAAAATATCTAAAATCCTATTCGGGATTTTATTTCTTGCTTCAATATCATCTTCTTGTACTAAAACTCCAGATACTATCGGAATTATAAAAGTAGTGAATTCCAGTGGTCAATCTATGGAGGGGGTTACTGTAATTTTAGATCAGCAAAATACGGAACCAGGAACCGCTCCTATTGATGAACTAAGGAAATCAGCAAAAACAGATGCAAACGGAAAAGCTTCATTTAAATATCAATACGAGTCTATTTTAGATGTAAATGTAAATAAAATTTCTGGAAATGATACTTATTCTGGAAGCGGTGTAATCCGATTGCTTAGAGGAAAAACAGAGCAAATTGTTGTGGAAGCAACCAAACAATAATTACTCAAAGTATTTAATAATAGCTTGTTTCATTAGGTTTTTCTGAGATTTAGCTCCTAATTTTTCTACATTTTTTAATTCTTCATAATGAGGCCATCCATCTTCATCAACAGATTTAAATTTATAGTAACCAAAAGAAGATAATACCCTACATGTAGCAATGTGAAACAAATAAGTTTTCTCTTCCTTATCAAATTCTCTTATACCTTGTCCTAATTCCTGTACCCCTATTAAAAACAAGATAGATTTTAAGTTTAACTCATCCTCAAAACCCTCTTGTAATTTTATAATAAGTTCATCCCATTTTTTTTCAATGTCTTCCATAGTGCAAAAGTATTAAAATACTATCTTTACACTATGAATTATATTGATATTATTATTGCAATTTTAGTATTATTAGCTGCTTTTAAGGGTTTAACAAGAGGGTTAATAAAAGAACTGGTATCCTTAATTTCTTTAGTTGCGGGTATATATATAGCGAGTAATTTTTCTGTTTTTTTAGAAAATTATTTATTTAAATCTTTTCCAAAATATGTTGAATTTGTTTCTGTATCCTCTTTTATTATTGTGTTTCTTATCGTGTTTTTATCTTTAAAATTAGCGGGAATATTAATTAGTAAACTTGCAAAGTCATTACAACTAGGAAACTTAAATAAAGTGTTGGGATTACTTTTTGGAGTGTCAAAAGCGCTCTTAATTATTTCTATTGTATTATTCGAAATAAGTCATTTGTCCGAAACATTTGGAACAATAATACCTAAAAAACAGATAAAAAAATCTATTTTATACAAACCTGTGTATAATATTGTACCAACAATTAGTCCGGTTGCAAAAAAGAAGCTAGGATGGCCCAAAAAATTAGAAAACACCATAGAAGATACAGTTGAAGAAGGAAAAGACCTTCTTACAAAATAGCGATTACTCCAGGTAACTCTTTTCCCTCCAAATATTCTAACATTGCTCCACCACCTGTAGAAATATAACTTACCTTATCTTCCATTTTAAATTTTTTGATAGCTGCAACAGAATCCCCTCCTCCAATTAAAGAGAAGGCTCCATTTTTGGTCGCTCTACAAATTGCTTGTCCAATTTCTTTGGTTCCGTTTTCGAAATTACTCATTTCAAAAACCCCCATTGGTCCGTTCCAAATAATGGTTTTGGAGTTTAAAATAGCATCCGAAAACAGTTGAATACTTTTTTCCCCTATATCTAAACCCATAAAACCTTCCGGAATTTTCATTATTTCAGAATTTTGAAGATTGGCATTATTATTGAAATCATCCGCATTTACAGAATCTGTTGGTAAAAGTAAATTTACCCCAATATTATTTGCTTTTTTAATAATACTTTTCGCTAAATTAACCTTATCTTCTTCTACTAAAGAGTTTCCAATTTCACCCCCCATCGCTTTTGCGAATGTATAAGCCATTCCCCCTCCAATTATTAAATTATCTACTTTTGTAAGTAAAGATGTTATAACATCAATTTTCCCAGAAATTTTAGCTCCACCAATAATTGCTGTAAATGGTTTTTGGGGAGAACTAAGAGCTTTTTCTAAACTATCCACTTCATTTTTTAGTAACAAACCAAAATATTTATCATTCGGAAAATAAGATGCTATAATTGAGGTGGAAGAATGAGATCTGTGTGCGGTACCAAACGCATCATTTACATAAACATCTGCAAGCTCAGCAAGTTGTTTTGCAAAATCTACATCCCCTTCTTTTTCTTCAGGATGAAACCTTAAGTTTTCTAAAAGTAAAACCTCCCCTCCTTTTAGCTTGTCAACATCCTTTTTAGTGGTTTCCCCAATACAGTTTTCTGAAAAAGAAACACCTACCCCAAGTGTATCTTCTAAATGACTTACAATATGCTTTAATGAAAATTTGTTTTCATTCTCTTTTGGCCTCCCTAAATGAGACATTAAAATAATTTTTGCTTTATCTTTTATTAATTTATTTATAGTCGGTAAGGCAGCTGTTATTCTGCTATCATCTGTTATGTTAAAATCATTATCTAATGGAACATTAAAATCAACTCTAACAAGTACATTTTTCCCTTCAAAATTTTGGTCTAGTAAGTTTTTCATTTTGCAAAAATAAACAAAGTAAAAAATCAGACGAATGATTTCCCAAAAAACAGTAAATTTGACGGAAATAAAATTATGAGGTTTACAGATATATCAGGGAATACAGAGTTTAAAAAACATCTAATTAATTCGGTGAAAAACAACCGATTAAGTCATTCTCAGATGTTTTTAGGTTCTTCAGGAAGCCCAAAACTTGTACTTGCTATAGCATTTGCTAAATATATAAATTGTCAAAATAAAACCCTAACAGATTCATGTGGTAGTTGCGATTCCTGTGTTAAATACCAAAACCTAAGCCATCCAGATTTACATTTAATATTTCCAGTTTTATCTATTAATAACATAAAAAAAGTAGTTAGTGATAATTTTGTTGTTCAATGGAGAGATGCGGTTTTAAAGAATCCATATCTTAGTATAAATACTTGGTTTGATATTTTTTCAGATGAAAATAAAACAGGAAAGACAGGTTATATTTACACCCAAGAATCAGAGAATTTACATAAAAAACTAGTTTTAAAACATTACGAATCAAAGTACAGAGTTGTTATTATATGGCTTCCTGAAAAAATGCAAATTAATACTTCTAATAAATTATTAAAATTACTAGAAGAACCACCAAAAAACACTATATTTTTATTGGTTTCTGAAAATTCAGAAATGTTGCTTAACACTATACTTTCTAGGTTGCAGATTACAAAAATAAAAGACCATACAATTCAAGAAAAAAAAGATATTTTACAAACTAAATTTCCAAACAAATCTAGTTTAGACATAGATAAATCTATAAGTTTTTCGGATGGGAATTTAGGAGAAGCGATACATGTTTTAGAAACAGAAAAATTTGAAGATGATAACTTTGAAGATTTTCAAAATTGGATGAGGTTATGTTATTCTGTAAACATTTCAGAAATAACAAAGTGGGTAAATGAAAGAAGTAAAAAAGGGAGAAGATTACAATCTGTTTTCCTTAAATACGCTTTAAAAATGGTGAGAAATTGTTTAGTTTTTCATTTTTCAGATCCGAATAGTTTACATATTACAGAAAAAGAAAAGAGTTTTTTAAATAAATTTCATCCTTTTATTCATGAGGGAAATATATCTGATATAAGTGAAAAACTAGAAGAATGTATCAAAAACATAGAACGAAATGCAAATGCTAAAATTATGTTTTACGAACTATCCTTACAATTAATGAAACTGTTGAAAGTAAATCGTAAATTTGTAGAAATAAAATAAAGAATATGTCTTGTGGAACTGGTGGTGGATGTGATGGATGTGCGGTCTCTGAAAAAAGAGGTTGTGGAACAAGTTCAGTTTTTAATTGGTTGGTTAAAGTAGAGGACGCAAAGAGTAATACAAACTCTAATTTAGTTGAAGTTCAATTTAAAAAGAACAGAAAAGAATACTTTGAAAATAAGGATAATATAACAATTTCAGAAGGAGATTTTGTTGCGGTTGAGGGAAACTCTGGACATGATATTGGTAAAATTACTCTGATAGGGGAAATAGTGAGTTATCAATTGAAAAGGAAGAAGATTGACACCTCTAAAGAACCTCTAAAGAAGATATATCGTTTAGCAAAAGACACAGATATTTTGAAATACGAATCCGCTATTGATCTAGAGGATCCAACCCTTAAAAAAGCTAAACTGATTATTAGAACACATAAACTTGATATGAAGTTGGTAGATGTTGAATTTCAAGGCGATAAATCGAAAGCGATATTTTATTACACAGCTGAAAGAAGGGTTGATTTTAGGGAGTTAATAAAAGAATACTCTAGAACTTTTGGGATTAGGGTAGAAATGAAGCAAATTGGAGTAAGGCAAGAAGCAGCTATGGTTGGAGGTATTGGTAGTTGTGGTAGAGAGTTGTGTTGCTCTACATGGATGACAGATTTTCCAGCGGTTTCTACTTCTTCAGCTAGATATCAACAACTTTCAATTAACCCTCAAAAAATTTCTGGTCAGTGTGGAAAATTAAAATGTTGTCTTAATTTTGAACTAGATTCTTATTTAGATTCGTTGAAATATTTTCCAAAATCAAAACTTAGTTTAAAAACTAAAAAAGGAGAAGCTAAACAAATTAAGATTGATGTTTTCAAAAAGAAACTTTGGTATGTTTATAAAAGTAAAGACCCAGGTATTTTTGAATTATCTCTAAAACAAGTTTCACAAATAGTTGAGGATAATAAAAATGGAAAAACCCCTTCTTCTTTAGAGCAGTTTGTAGAAGAAAAAGAAACACCAAAAAAAGATTTTAAAAATGTTGTAGGTCAAGATAACATTAATCGTTTTGATAAGAAAAATTCAAAGAAAAATCCGAAAAATAGAAATAAAAAGAATTTCAAAAAACATAATAGAAATAATAAGAAAAAAACAGTATCCAAAGATGAAAAATAGATTTTTAACATATCTATTTTTCACCATAATTATTTCTTCATGTACCAAAGAAAAGATAGAGTATTATAGTTTTCCTGAAAACACTTGGAACTCGGAAGATATAGTGAAATTTGACATCAATTTTGAAGATACAATTCGGATGTATAGTCTAGATTTTTCTATTCGTCATACTACTTCATATCCATATCAAAATATAATATTCTTTACCCATCATTATTATAACAATGTAAAAATATCTACAGACACGTTTAATATCGATTTAGCGTTTTATAATGGCGAGTGGTATGGCAAAGGAAAGGGTTATATTAGAGAGTTTACAGGACCTGATTATAATGTTGATCAATTTTATAGTAAAGGAGTTCATACATTTGAATTAGAACTAGCTATGAGGGATAATAATATTAAAATAGATGAATTAAACCACATTTCAGATATTTCACTTTTTGTGTTAGGTATAAATGAGTAGAAAAAAGAAAATATTAATTTGGATGTTGTGTTTAAGTCCGTTTTACGGATTTATTATAATGATGTATTTTGTAAAAATAAATACAATTTCAGAGAATTTACCAGAAGGAGAATCTAGAATTCCTGGTATAATTTATTTTTCTGATATAGAAAATCCAAAGAATAATTTATCTACTATTATTTATTCTTCTGACGGAAAAATTCTTGGAGAATATTATAAAGAAAATCGTTCCAATACAAATTACTCTGAGTTATCTCCTATCTTAATAGATGCTTTAATATCCACAGAAGACATTAGATTTAGAAATCATTCAGGTATTGATGCAAGAGCATTGTTAAGAGCGTTGTATGGTGTTTTTACAGGTAGCAGTAGTTCTGGTGGAGCAAGTACCTTATCTCAACAATTATCTAAGATGTTATTTACAGGAAGACCCTCTTCAGGAATAGGGAGATTAAAACAGAAGTTAAAAGAATGGGTTGTAGCGGTAGAATTAGAAAAAAGATATTCAAAAAACGAGATTTTATCTATGTATCTTAATCGTTTTGATTGGATAAATCAAGCTGTGGGAATTACCTCTGCATCTAAAATATATTTTAATACTACTCCAGATAAATTAAGTGTAAATGAAGCTGCAATGTTAGTAGGAATGTTAAAAAACCCATCCCTATATAATCCAAAGCCAAATCGAAATCCAGAAGGAACTCATAATAGAAGAAATGTTGTTTTATCTCAAATGAAAAAGAACGGAAAAATCACTCAAAACGAGTACGATTCTTTAAGAGTTTTGCCTTTAAATTTAGATTTTCAAAAAGTTGATCATAATGAAGGTTTAGCTCCATATTTTAGAGAGCAACTTAGGGGAATGATGAAAGATTGGTGCGCTACAAATAAGAAACAAAATGGAGAGCTTTATAATTTATACACGGACGGTTTAATTATCCACACCTCTATTGATTCAAAGATGCAAATTCATGCGGAAAACTCTGTTATAGAGCATATGTCTAGTTTACAAGAAGAATTTTATAATGTCTGGGAAGGTAGGAAAAACGCTCCCTACCCTAAGAATTTCTCCAAAAAACAAATAGAGTCCATTATTTATCAAGGAATAAAAAGATCAGAGAGATATAGAAAATTAAAAAACAATGGGAGTTCACAGAAAGAAATAGAAGATATTTTTAATATAAAAGTCAATACAACCTTATTTTCATGGAAAGGAGAAATAGACACCATCATATCTCCTAGAGATTCTGTGATATATAACAAGTTTTTCATACATACAGGAATGATGAGTATGGATCCAATTACAGGATATGTAAAAGCTTATGTGGGAGGTATAAATCATAAATTTTTTAAGTACGATCATGTTTTATCAGGGAAAAGGCAAGTAGGATCTACCTTTAAACCATTTCTATATTCTTTAGCAGTTCAGGAAGGGATGGGACCTTGTGATGAAATATTAAATTCTCCAGTTGTATTTGAGAAAGATAAATGGGGGTTAGAAAAAGATTGGATTCCTTATAATTCTGGAACAGATTTTGATGGGCTTTCCTTACCTCTTAAGTTTGGTTTAGCGAATTCCATTAATATAATGACCGCTTATATTATGCATCAGTTTGGACCCAAATCAGTAGTAGATATGGCAAGAAAAATGGGGGTTACCTCAAATCTTCAAGCTGTACCATCTATCTGTTTAGGGACATTTGATCTTTCTGTAAAAGAAATAACAGGAGCTTATTCTACTTTTGTGAATAAAGGAGTGTATACAGAACCTATTTTTATCACTAAGATAACTGATAAAAATGGAATAATTATAGAAGAGTTTCAACCTGAAACAAAAGAAGCTCTTAGTGAAGAAACAGCAGCTCTTATGGTAGAATTATTAAAGGGAGTTATTTCAGGGGTTTATAATCAAGAGGTTTACGATAAATCTGAAAAAGGAATTGGAACAAGAGGTACAGGAATGAGTTTAAGAGGAGGAGAGTATAAGATAAAAGCGGAAATAGGAGGAAAAACAGGAACAACACAAAACTATTCAGATGGTTGGTTTGTAGGTATTACTCCAAACTTAGTAACTGCTGTTTGGTCAGGGTGTGAAGATAGGTCAGCTCATTTCCGTAATTATCTTGGGTATGGATCTCACATGGCTTTACCGATATTTGGTAAATATATGAGATATATATATGATGATGAAGAAATAAAAGAGGTTACAGAACAGGATATTTTTAAATACTCGAGCGCGCAAATTAAAACTTGGGTTCAACAACAAATGAATTGTAATCAGATTGAATTTTTAAACCCAGATATTGATATAGATAATGAAGATTTTTAATTATGATAAATAAAGTAGTAGATAACATTGAACAAGCTTTAGAGGGGGTAGAAAGCAACATGACTTTTATGGTAGGAGGTTTTGGACTTTCGGGAATTCCAGAAAATGCAATAGAAGCGCTTTCTAAAAAAGATATTTTCGGACTAACTTGTATTTCCAATAATGCTGGGGTAGATGATTTCGGATTAGGACTTTTATTACAAAGAAAGCAAATTAAAAAAATGATTTCTTCTTATGTTGGGGAAAATGCAGAATTTGAGAGACAAATGCTAAGCGGAGAATTAGAAGTAGATTTAATTCCACAAGGTAGCTTAGCGGAAAGATGCAGAGCGGGAGGAGCAGGAATTCCAGCTTTTTTTACTCCTGCAGGATTCGGAACAGAAGTTGCAGAGGGAAAAGAAGTTAGAGAGTACAATGGAAAACCTCACATATTAGAGACGGCACTAACTGCTGATTTTGCTTTTGTGAAAGCTTGGAAAGGAGACACTGCTGGGAATTTAATTTTTAAAGGAACTGCCAGAAATTTTAATCCATTGATGGCAATGGCGGGTAAAATTACAGTTGCTGAGGTAGAAGAATTAGTAGAAGCAGGAGGTTTAGATCCAAATCAAATTCATACTCCAGGAATTTTTGTACAAAGAATTTTACAAGGAGAAAAATACGAGAAAAGAATAGAACAAAGAACCGTTAGAACAAAAGAATAACGGCATTAGATAAAAATCAAATAGCGCAAAGAATAGCTCAAGAATTACAACATAATACCTATGTAAATTTAGGAATTGGAATTCCTACTTTG
>Ga0206679_10004489_pt1 | contig 10428 bp, 7 predicted proteins | sample M110012015metaG_FD_155464 | JGI IMG/M metagenome (GOLD analysis project Ga0206679, IMG submission 155464) | Ammonia-oxidizing marine archaeal communities from Monterey Bay, California, United States - M1 100m 12015 | ecosystem: Environmental > Aquatic > Marine > Intertidal zone | place: USA... | reverse complement strand
AGCGGATGTTAAAACAAGGTATTTGTTAAGCTGTTTTTTCCTTTTTTTCTTGTTTTTCGGCATGTTTAATGTCTTTAATAACCGCCCCCATACTACAAGATCCAGTAAATGAAGCCCCTGGCTCAATAGATAATTTATTTGTAATAATGTCTCCGTTTAATTTTGCTGTAGTTTTTAATGAGAGTAATTGTGAGACTGTAATTCTGGCATTTATTGTACCTGAAATATCAGCATCCTTACAAACTACATCTCCTTCAATCACACCTTCACGCCCTAATACAACTTTTCCTTCAGTGTTTACTGAGCCCTTAAGTGTTCCATCCACTCTAATATCTCCTTTTGAAATCACATCTCCAGTGATGATTGTTCCTGCTCCAATCATATTTACTGCAGCAGTAGGTTCTGAATTTTTCATTGTTTCGTTTTTATTTGTAAACATCTTGATTTGGTATTTGTTAGTGCAAAACTAAATAAAATATTGCAATCGCTTAATTATTGTCTAAATAATTCTTTTTAAAGAAGTTGTAGTACCCTTCAACATCCTTATTTTTATAAAATTCTTTGAAATTATCAAAGGAAATAGCAAGCACTTTAAAGTCTGATTTATTTAGCTGATTAACAATTTCGATATTCTCTATTATCAACTCACTATAAACAACTGCATCACTTGAATTATCAAATGTTTTTACCATTAATAGATGCATCTCTAAACCCATTAACATTGCACTAATTTCAAATACTTCATTTTCAAAATCCTGAGAATGATAGTCTGAAATTAATGTTTTCAGGTAATTAATATCTACCCCTTTCTTTGGCAATATAATAAGGGTCATGTGCTTATTTCCGCTCCTGAACAAGTAAGGTGATTCTGTTAATGCTTGCTCGTTTGCTTTTTTCATTTGTTCAGGATTTCTAATCGCCTCTAATAAATATATTACTTCTTCTTTAATTTCAGCATCCTTATCAATACTTATAATTTTTTCTAGTGTTGTTATGCACTCAGTAGAATCCTTTATAGCTGAAAACGACAAGGCTTTTAGGAATAGATATTTTGACTGATAATCATCCTCAGCAACTTGAATGCAACTTTCAATTACCTTGTTGTAGTCCTTAGAAACATACAATTGATACACCTGCTGATATGCTAACTCATCTTGATTTACCTTACCTAGCAATTCTTCCTGGAAGTTAGGATTGGTTAATAATTGAGCATACACACTGTTAGGGAAGTTATGGAGTAATAGGTTTTTCATTACCTCCGCTTCTTGATTTTTACCAACTTCCAAATGATTGACATACACATTATAATAGGCTAAAGCCGCATAGTTTTTGTCATACGGAAAACGAGAAAGCAAGCTCATAAATAATGCCGAACTCTTATTATATTCTTGCAAACCACTCTTATAAATCACTCCTGCTTGATAGGTTGATTCTTTTATCATTTCATCCGAATTAGCAAAATCTTCTTCCGTTTTTGGTAATTTTTTCAAGTAATAGTTCGGGTCTTTTTTATTTTCTGTTAGTACAACAGCACTGTCTGTAGCTACTGAATCAGTTTCAAACACATTATTTACTTTCTTATCTTTTCTTCTCCAATCGTCCTCTAACTTTCTTTTTCCCCATTTTTTTCTAAATTCTGAAAGCCCAAAGCTTAAAGTTGCAGGATTGTAAAAATACCATTTCCCGCCAGAAGTATTATTTCCAAACTGCTCACCCCTTCCACCGTTTCTATTATTTTCATACATCATTTGTTGCTTGGAGCGCTCAAGTTCTAAAGCCTCTCTTTCTTTTTCAAGCTCGGCTTGAATAATCTGATTAATAACCTGGGAAAGTTCGGCTGGCGGAAGTGCTGCTAAAGTCTGCAAACTATCCTGTAAAGAAATAATATCTAAGTGATACACTAACTCCTGAAGGATTTCATACTTTTCTTTTGCGGTCGAATATTCTCTAAAATCTTCATCCATATAAAACAGAGTACTGTCATAATTAACCTTTGACTCTCTATATAATGACCTGCTATAATGAATCCTAGAAATAGCTAAAAAAGATAAGGCTTTTTGAGTGTTATTTTCAACACTATTAACAGTAGATAGTAGGTAATTATCAATAGCAGAAAGCGTATCAGAATTATTAATATCCATTTCAGCTAGCGTAAAATAGATTTGGTCTAAGTACTCCTTATTCTTGGCATCTTTCGTCATTTTAAGTAACTGCTGGCGCATTTTTTGAGTATCTCTGCTTCCTAATTCTAACGATCGAGCTAAATTCATTTTAGCATTAAACATCATTTCATAATCTGGGCTCGACTTAAGCACTTGTTCATATTTCTTTTTAGCACTTCTATGATTATTATCTTGCTGATAAATCTGTGCCACAATATAATTATAGCGCACTTTTCTTCTTTTCCTTTTTATCAGTTTATCAACTTTAAGCAATTGCTCCAAAGCCAAAGAATAATTATCTTGTTGTAAGTAAAAATCAGCACTTATTTTTGCTAATTCAACATCCAAATTTTTAGGAAACTTCCGGTTATTTGTCAATTCATCTAATTCTACTTCAGCCGTCATAAAATCCTTTTTTTCAACTAAGGATCTTATTAACCACAAGGAAGCGTCAAATCGGATTTCATTTTTTTTGTATTCATTTTTTATAAAGCTGAATGTTTTTATCGCCTCATCAAACTCTCCTTTATAAAAATACGATTTTCCAACTATAAAGTAATTATCATCTATCCATTTACAATATTCTTTTCCTTTAATTTTTATGGAATGCCTTTGTATAACAATTGATCCTTTTTTAATCGCCTTATCCATGTAGGAATGCGTTTTCTTAGATTTTTTTAGGTCTCCAGTTTTAAAAACAGGAAGTATTGTTGTGTAGTCATCAACAAAATTTTCTTCTAGTTTTTTTACGCCTAATTTAATGCTTTCTTTACCATTAAAATAGCCGTTATACTTAGCGGTTGTATTGTGAAATGTACGACTAACCCATGTCTTTTTTTTAGTAGAACAGCCAGTTGAAAACAACAGTAATACCGCTAAAAAAATGTTTAATATATGTTGTGTATTCAGCTTCACTTGGGTAGTAAACTTCTTTTAATTAAAATTATTTTACTGCTATTCGTAAAATTCTCGCAAATATGCTTATAATTTTATGATATTTGCAAACATTATGCAAGATAAAGAAGGAAGAGAAAAATATTGGTCTAAATTATTTCACAAATACCGTTTTGTGGTAATGACAGACAGTTCATTTGAAGAAAAGTTATCCGTAAAATTATCGCGATTAAATGTTATTGCTTTTATGGGTGGGCTTGTTTTTTTCTGTTTTTTTAGCACATTACTCTTAATTTCCTACACGCCCCTTAGCGAATACGTACCTGGGAAATCATCAGCTGAAGTACAAAAAGATTTAATTGCATTATCTCTAAAGTCTGATTCATTAAAAAGCATCCTATTCAAAAGAGCTGTTTACCTTGAAAATATTAATAAAATAATTAATGGTGAAGAGCTAGTAAATCCAGAAAATTTGGAGGAAATAACAAAAAATCAATCTGAGATTTCATTTGAAAAATCAAAGGAAGATTCGCTTTTACGGGTAACGGTTGAAGCAGAAGATAAAAGTTCTATTTACAGTAAAGAGAATGCTTCTGACAATAATTATTTAATGTTTTTCACACCTCTTACTGGGCTAATAAGTGATGGTTATAACAGCAAAACAAAACACTTTGGAATTGATTTGGTTGCCAAAGAGAAATCACGAATTGCTAGTGTTTTGGACGGGACAGTAATTATTAGTCATTGGACTTCAGAAACCGGCCATGTTATTGGGGTTCAGCACAGAAACGATTATATTTCTTTTTATAAACACAACTCTGTTTTACTAAAGTCAGTTGGTGATTTTGTAAATGCTGGCGATCATATTGCAATTATTGGTAATTCTGGAGAGCTTTCTTCAGGACCACATTTACATTTTGAGCTCTGGCACAAAGGAACGCCAGTAAACCCAGAAGACTATATTTCTTTTTAATAACAATGGGATTAAAATCATCACTTAGTTTACCTTTTGCAAAATACATTATTGAAAAAAATAAGCAATGGAAAAATAATGCCATAAAAGTTCAGAACGACCTTTTATTGTCATTGATAAAGCAAGCTTCAAGTACCCAATTTGGGGAAGACCATTCCTTTGCTAAAATCTCAAATTATACCGATTGGAAAAACAATGTTCCTGTGCGAGATTATGAGGATTTGAAGGGTTATGTGCAAGAAATAATTGATGGCAAAAAAGATGTGCTTTGGCCAGGAAGACCTCTTTATTTTTGTAAAACTTCAGGAACAACTTCAGGTACAAAATACATTCCAATTAGCAAAGAAAGTATGCCTCACCATATTACTGCTGGCCGTGATGCAATACTAAGTTATATCGCTGAAACTAAAAATACATCTATTGTTAATGGTAAAATGATTTTTCTACAAGGAAGCCCTGAACTTACAAAAACTGGAGAGATTCTAACAGGAAGACTTTCGGGAATTGTAGCACATCATATCCCTGCTTATTTAACAAAAAACCGATTACCTTCTTTTGAAACTAATTGCATTGCTGATTGGGAGGAAAAAGTTGATGCAATAGTTGATGAAACCCTTCCTGAAAACATGAGTTTAATCTCTGGAATTCCTCCTTGGGTACAGATGTATTTTGAAAAATTACAAGATAAAACAGGAAAACTCATAAAAGATATCTTCCCTAAATTTGACCTTTTTATTTATGGAGGGGTAAACTATGAACCTTACCGAAAGTCCTTTGAAAAATTGATTGGAAAACAAGTTGATAGTGTAGAGTTATATCCTGCTTCAGAAGGTTTTATTGCTTATCAAGATTCTCAAGAAGAGGAGGGGATGTTGCTCTGTGTAAATCATGGAATCTTTTATGAATTTATTCCTTCTGATGAATTTTTTAACGAAAATCCAACCCGAATTTCTTTAGCTGATGTAAAGGTTGGTGTTAATTATGTGATCATCCTAAATACTGATGCAGGACTTTGGGGTTATAATATTGGGGATACCATTAAATTTGTTTCAGTTGATCCGTACAGAATTATTGTAAGTGGTAGAATAAAGCATTTCACCTCAGCATTTGGCGAGCATGTAATTGCTGAAGAGGTAGAGAAAAGCTTAGAAAAAACAATTGAAAAACACGCCGCACAAGTCAATGAGTTTCATGTTGCGCCAAAGGTAAATCCTGAAAACGGACTACCCTACCATGAATGGTTAATTGAGTTTGAATCCCAACCAAAAAATTTAGCCATTTTCACTAAAATGCTAGATGATGAATTGCAAAACCTAAATACTTACTATAAGGACTTGATTAGTGGTGGGATTTTAAAACCTTTGCAAATAACAATTATCGCTAAAAACGGATTCCGAAATTACATGAAGTCAATAGGGAAATTAGGAGGGCAAAATAAAGTGCCAAGACTGGCAAATGAAAGAAAAATAGCAGATAAATTAAACGCATTTTAATGGAGGGAAAGAAAAAACAAATCGCAATTTTAGGCTCTACTGGCTCAATAGGAACACAGGCCTTAGAGGTGATTGCTGAACACGCTAATTTATTTGAAGTTGAGGTGTTAACCGCAAACAACAACAGCAAACTGCTGATTGAGCAAGCAATAAAATTCAAACCTAATACAGTTGTTATCACCAATGAAGATAAGTACAAAGAGGTAGATGATGCGCTTTTTAAACTAGGTATAAAAGTATTTGCAGGACAACAATCCTTAGAAGAGGTGGTTGAAGGAGAAAATATTGATATTGTGCTTACTGCTTTAGTGGGTTATTCAGGATTAAAACCAACTATTAGAGCGATAAAAGCTAAGAAGAATATTGCTTTAGCCAACAAGGAAACTTTGGTTGTTGCTGGAGATTTAATCACAAAACTATGCCAAGAATATAATGTTCAAATTTATCCGGTAGACTCTGAACACTCTGCAATATTTCAATGTTTAGTTGGTGAGGCTTATAATCCTATTGAAAAAATATATTTAACAGCTTCTGGTGGCCCTTTTAGGGGTTGGACAAAAGAAAAACTACAAAACATCAAAAAAGAGCAAGCACTAAAGCATCCTAATTGGGAAATGGGTGCAAAAATCACCATTGATAGTGCTAGTTTAATGAATAAAGGGCTTGAAGTAATTGAAGCAAAGTGGCTATTTGATTTAAAGGCAGAACAGATTGATGTTATTGTTCATCCACAATCTATCATTCATTCGGCAGTTCAGTTTGAGGATGGTTCTATAAAAGCACAATTGGGTGTTCCGGACATGAAATTACCTATACAATATGCCTTAGGTTTCCCAGAAAGGTTACCAAATACTTTCAAGCGTTTTAGTTTTATGGACCACCCTAATTTAACTTTTGAAAAGCCCGACATGGAAACTTTCAAAAACCTACAACTCGCTTTTGATGCAATGGAAAGAGGAGGAAATATGCCCTGTATTTTGAATGCAGCAAACGAAATAGCAGTAGCTGCTTTTTTAAAAGATAAAATAGGGTTTTTAAATATGTCTGATTTAATTGCCAATTGTATGGAAAAAATTACTTTTGTTTCCAATCCTACATTGGAAGATTATGTAGCAACCAACAAGGAAACACGAATATTAGCAAACGAATTATTATAAATGGATTTTTTAATAAAAGCAGCACAACTCTTAATGAGTTTATCAATTCTAGTAGTTTTACACGAACTAGGCCATTTTATACCCGCAAAACTATTCAAAACAAGAGTAGAAAAATTCTACTTATTTTTTGATCCTTGGTTTTCAGTAGTCAAAAAGAAAATAGGCGATACTGAGTATGGTATTGGATGGCTTCCTTTGGGTGGTTATGTGAAAATATCAGGAATGATAGATGAAAGCATGGATAAGGAACAGATGGAAAAACCTGCTGAATCTTGGGAGTTTAGAGCAAAACCAGCTTGGCAGAGATTAATCATTATGCTAGGTGGGGTTACGGTAAATCTGTTTTTAGGAATGTTTATTTACTCCATGACGCTTTATACTTATGGCGATAAGTACTTACCTATTGAAAACATGAAAGATGGTGTTCATGCAAATGAAATGGCAACAACTCTTGGTTTTAAAACTGGTGATAAAATAATTTCTGCTGATGGATTTAAGATAGAGCGTTATTCTGATATTATGGAGAGTATCATTACTTCAAGAACAATTTTAGTAGAAAGAAATGGTGCGGAAACAGAACTTATTATGCCTATTGATTTAATTGATCAATTCCTAAGCAACCCTTCAAGACTGATTTCAAAAAGAATTCCTACTATAGTTAGTGGGGTGGAAAAAGGATCAAATGCGGAAATAGGAGGATTGCAAAAAAGGGATATTATAAAAGCGGTTAACGGAATATCTTATTCTTATTTTGATGAATTTAAAAAAGCTTTAAGCACACATGTTTCAGATACTATTAAGGTGATGGTGGATAGAGGAGGGAAAGATGTAGTGCTTACTGTTTTGGTTTCTGATGAAGGAACTTTAGGTTTTGCTCCTGCTAACCTAACTATCACACAATTAGAAAAACTAGAAGTTTATGAATTTGCTTCTGATAAATATGGATTCTTTGCCGCTTTCCCTGCAGGATACAAAAAAGCGATTAAAAAGTTGGGGAGCTATATTTCTCAGTTTAAAATGATTCTTTCTCCAAGTACTGGGGCTTATAAAGGAATGGGAGGTTTTGGAGCTATTGGCTCTATGTTTCCTGCAACTTGGAACTGGGAGATATTTTGGAACTTAACCGCTTTCCTTTCTTTGATGTTGGCGTTTATGAATATCTTACCTATCCCAGCTTTGGATGGGGGACATGTTGTTTTCTTATTATACGAAATTGTAGTTGGTAAGCCTGCTCCTGAAAAAATTATGGAATATGCGCAAATGGTAGGAATGATATTATTATTAAGTCTGTTGGTTTTTGCTAACGGAAACGATATACTAAAACTATTCTAAATTGTTTGAAGCGCTAAGTACATATCACCTTATTATTATCTTTTCAATAACGATAATCATTTCTTATTTCTTTAATCTGTACGCTAAAAAATCAGGAATTCCTGCTGTACTTTTATTAATTGGATTAGGAATTGTAATCAATTATACTTTGCGTTTTTCTGGCTTCCCAAAACCTGACTTACTACCCGTGCTTGAAGTGTTGGGTGTTGTGGGTTTAATCCTAATTGTATTGGAGGCGGCTTTGGATTTACAGTTATTAAAAGAAAAAATAGGGTTGATTATCAAATCCTTTTTGGTGGCTTTAATTGGGCTTGCAGGAACGTCCTACTTAGCTGCTTTAGCACTCAACTATTTAATGGAAGTTGAAGTGTTGAACGCACTGCTTTATACTATTCCGCTTTCTATTTTAAGTTCGGCTATCATCTTACCAAGTATTGATGATTTGGATGAAGACAAGCGTGAGTTTATGATTTATGAAAGTACCTTTTCGGATATTGTTGGGATTATAGGTTTTTATAGTGTGTTAACTATGGTGGGCTCGCACACTGAGGAAAGTGTATATGGTGAGGTGTTTGGTAACCTAGCATTAACGATTGTTTTCTCAATTATCATTTCTTATATTCTTATCTATGTTTTCCAGAATATAAAAGGACATGTAAAGTTGTTTTTACTGATTGCTATCCTTTTACTATTATATGCAATAGGGAAGATGTTCCATTTATCTTCTCTTATTATCATCCTTATTTTTGGGATGATATTAAACAACTACAAAGTGTTTTTCAGAGGTGGATTAATGAAATTATTGAATGTAGAAAAAGTAGAGGAAGTACTGGATGATATGAAAGTTATTACTGCTGAAACAGCTTTTGTTGTTAGGACTTTCTTCTTTATTATTTTTGGTTGGTCAGTTTATTTAGGGAGTTTGTTAAGTTTTAAGGTAATTGGGATTGGCTTGGTTATTTTGGCGATTATATATGCTGTAAGAGCAATTGTTTTATTCTTGTTTAATGGTAGGGATATCGTTACTCAACTGTTTTTAGCCCCAAGGGGATTAATAACCATACTCCTGTTTTTTGCCATTCCTGAAGAGTTAAGCATAGGTGCAGAATTTCAAGGAGTATTGTTATTTGTTATTTTAGTGAGTTGCCTTATTATGACTTGGTCAATGATTGTAAATAAAAACAAACTCGCTAAAATTGAAGAACTAGCTGCTAACCTTAAACCTTCCGATAAAAATATTACTGGATCTTCGGGTGAATTTGGATTAGTAGAAACTAATCCTATTCCATTGGAAGGTGTTTTTGTTTCTTATGGTTGGGTTCCTCTCTTAAGATACCCTTTTATATCTGATACAGGATTTACAATATATCTTCCTATTAAATCTAACAGAGTTGGAAGTAAAGGATCACAATTTGGTGGCTCTACTGATATCTATGAGCTATTTGATATTGATGGAATAAAATTAGAAACAATATACATAAATAGTTACCAATCTTTCACTTCAAATAAAGCGCCAAGTGGGTTTTTTCTTTCGACACAAATTGATGAAAGTCTAGATGCTGAAAAAGTTTTAACTAATTTTAAAAACCTTTCAAAAGAAGAAAAACAAAATTTAGATAAAGAACGTTTTAACAACTTACGCCTGCAAAAATAGATGTCGACTGATACCAGAATATATGTTAGAAGGTTTAGGGTTATTTAGCAATCAATAACGAACAAACTAAGAGTTAGTAAAAACAAGGGATATCAAATCATACCTCATCTTTTTTCCTAATTTTGCAATCTCATTTTATAAAAATAAATTACAATGATTGATATTAAAAAAACATTAGATGTATTAGGAGTAAGAGCAACTAACAATGGCACTTCAACTGGTTTAGTTTCTTTTGGTGGTGGAACTGAAATTGAATCTTACTCTCCGGTAGATGGAAGTTTAATTGGAAAAGTAACTTCAACAACTCCTGAGGAGTATGAAAAAGTAATGCAAGCCGCAACAGCTGCATTTAAAGATTGGAGACTAAAACCTGCTCCACTTAGAGGGGAGATTGTTCGTCAGTATGGGGAAAAATTAAGGACTTATAAACAAGAGTTGGGAGAGCTTGTTTCTTATGAAATGGGGAAATCTTTACAAGAAGGCTTAGGAGAAGTGCAAGAAATGATTGATATCTGTGATTTTGCAGTTGGTCTTTCCCGTCAACTACATGGTTTAACTATGCACTCTGAACGTCCAGGACATAGAATGTACGAACAATATCATCCGCTTGGTGTGGTTGGAATTATTTCTGCATTTAATTTCCCGGTTGCTGTTTGGAACTGGAATACAGCATTAGCATGGATTTCAGGAGATACTTGTGTTTGGAAAGCTTCAGAAAAAGCACCTTTATGTGCAGTTGCTTGTCAAAATATCTGGAATGAAG
>Ga0206679_10004483_pt1 | contig 10440 bp, 6 predicted proteins | sample M110012015metaG_FD_155464 | JGI IMG/M metagenome (GOLD analysis project Ga0206679, IMG submission 155464) | Ammonia-oxidizing marine archaeal communities from Monterey Bay, California, United States - M1 100m 12015 | ecosystem: Environmental > Aquatic > Marine > Intertidal zone | place: USA... | reverse complement strand
CCAACGAGTTATTGATGTCATAACTAAGGTAGATCCTAACTATTATCGTTGGATACTTGAAAAAGATTTTTCTGTTCAAGTAAAGAGGACTATAAAGCAGATTAAAGAAACATATGAAAAGCAAAAGGCATAGTTTATTGTTTTTACTGGCATTATCATTATGTCTTTTTGCCTGTGCAGAAAAGGAGGAGGGCTGCCTAGACGTCTATTCAACCAATTTCGATTTTGACGCGGATAAACCCTGCGAAGATTGTTGTGAATCTCCCGTGTTCAGTCTTAAAGTGAGTCACTATTGGGATTCATTGAATGTGTTCCGATACAGTAATCTCGTTTTTGAGAATCAGGATAGTATGGACACAATCAGAATACACCAATTAGGTTTCTTTATTTCAGATATAAGACTGCATACAATGAATGATTCTTTAGGTATGGATACCTATGTTGAAGTAGCAAACACATTCGGTAGTAATCTTTTTCTTGAGTCTAGTATAAACTGGATAGATCAAAAGAGCCTTAGCAGCGAAGATTTAGGAATCCTACTCCATAAGGGAGAACAGATTGAAGCTGTATCTTTTTGGATAGGTTTTAATTCTGAGTATGGAATACCAGATCCAATAGGTTTGGATCCTGTTCATCCGATTTCTATTGAATCCGATAGCTTGAATTGGTCAGAAAATCAGGGTCTATTGTATGGATATATGAATTTTAGTAGACAGGGTAATCTTGCTGTTGATAGTATGAGTGTTGAACTTCTGGCTCCTTCATATGTTAAGATTAATCTTGAATCAATTGTGACACTTGATGTCGGAGAAGATGTTTCCTTGGACCTTAGATTATATTATTCTGAGTTGTTAGAGTCTTGTAGTTTGATCTCTGCCAATACTATGCAATTAAGAACTTGTTTGGAAGAAAATTTTGGAAATTCATTACAGGTGTTTAGTTTGAATTAAATTAGTTTAAATTATGAAAAATATTTCCCTTTATACTTTATTCATTGTGTTGATCTTTGGATCCTGTACGCCGGATGAGAGCAGCATGCCTGATTCAGATTTAACAGTGAAGTTCAAAAGCTTCTATGGGAGTGAATTGTTAGTACTTGGGAAAACGTACAATTATCTAGACTATGAGGTTAATTTCGATAAGTTCAAATATATAATCTCGAATGTTGAATTAATTGACGAGAACAATGCCTTACATGCTTTATCAGATGTAGAATTGATAGACTTTAAAGATTCAAGTTCAGAGGATGAGGCAGCTAAAGGTATTACTTTCTCTTATTCAGGAGTACCTTCTGGTACTTACAAGGCCATTCGTTTTGATTTTGGCTTAGGATCAGAATATATAGGAAAAACGCCTGCGGATTATTCTTCAGACGAAGTACTTGCCCAGTCTGAATTGTTTTGGGATTCTTGGGGTAATTATATCATAGGGAAGCTTGAAGCTCGATTTGATTCTAACAACGACGGTAATTTCCTAGATGAAACCTTTCAATATCATTTGGGCGGTGATGATGCATTTAGAACTGTTGAAGTACCCATTGACTTGAATTTGTTAGGAGATGGGCTCACTGAACTTGAGCTATCACTTGACATTAGTGATATAGTTAGGTTAGACAATAGTCTTATTGATCCTGCTGTTTATTCTGAAACACATTCACCTGAGTTCAACTGGCTAATAGATGAATTATTAGATAATATCCAAACCTTATTCACAGCTAATTGATGAAGAAATTTTATTTTTTAGGACTTTTTGCGCTGAGTTTTATTCTATCCTGTGGTACGGATGATGAACCAATATTACCGGGGGAATTCTCTAGTATAATCTATGATCCTCAGATGTATGACATTCCGCAGCCAGTAGGATTTTCGAAAATGGCTCAACCAGCTAATAACATAGCTACTGTAGAAGGGGTGAATCTTGGACATTTATTGTTTTTTGATCCTATTCTATCTGCAGATAGTACCTTGTCGTGTTCTGGATGTCATTTACCAGAGTTTGGTTTTACAGATGGAAACCCAGTAAGCACAGGTATCACAAATATAGCAGGTTCTAGAAGTTCAATGTCTCTAATCAATATAGGATATGTCTCTAATGGTTTGTTTTGGGATGGAGGTATAAATAACCTAGAGGCCCAAGCATTGATGCCTGTGGAAGATCCAATTGAAATGGCAGCCTCATGGCCTAACATAGTTGAGCGAATAAGAAATCATGACGTTTATCCTGAATTATTTAGAAAGGCTTTTGGTATTGAAAGTCGATCTGACATCGATAAGTTTATGGTAGCTAAAGCAATTGCTCAATATGAACGATCTATCGTTTCTGCAAACTCAAGGTATGATCAATTTTTAAATGATGATTCTAATTTTGAATTTGAGGATGAAGAATTCGAGGGTCTACTTATGTTCTTCGACGAACCAACTGCTTCTGCTGATGCGGAATGCTTTCATTGTCACGGTGGAGCTAATTTTAGTAGTAATGAGTTTTTCAATAATGGCTTAGATGCTCCCGAAGATTTAGTAGATTTTGGGCGAGAGAATGTTACAGGGAACGAAGTCGATAGGGGGAAGTTTAGGGCGATAAGCCTGCGTAATTTAGAGCTTACTGGACCTTACATGCATGATGGAAGAATTCTTGATTTAGAGTCAGTGGTAGATTTTTACAGTGATTCCGTTCACATAACTGGTAATTTAGATGTTAACCTGTCTGAACCTATTAATCTAAACGAGGAAGAAAAAGAATATCTATTAGCATTTCTAAAAATGCTTACGGATACCAGCTACTTATCAGATCCTCATTTTCTAAATCCTTTTGAATAAAAGTAAACAAGTATTATATAATATAAATATATATATTGTAGCTGTGTAATTGGATTACTTAATATTCAATTTTACAGTTCAAATTAATTAGGAATATTGAAGGCATAGTCTTGCGAGGCTATGCCTTTTTTTGTACGAGAATAGTTAATATTTGATTATATTGCATTCGTCAACGTATAACACCTGCCCAGTATTAGAATATCATATGTTTGTATAGCATATGTACTTTATTTGTTTACCCTTTCATAATCCCTCTTTATGATACTCATGAACCATAAATTAAGGCACTGGGCCTTAATCTTACTATTTGTCCCTTTTTGGACGCTCTCCATTTTTGCACAACTGAATCTGACGCTTGAGTCCAATTTTATGGGTTGTGCTTCAAGCTCTTCAGGTTTTATTAATTTATCGGTGCAAGGAGGCGATGGCAATTATTCCTACTCATGGAGTAATGGAACAACGAATCAGGATCTAACCTTTGTACCTGCTGGCGTTTATTCTGTATCTGTTACAGATGGCGCTGGTCTTCAGGCGACGGCATCTAGCGAAATCATCGAGCCATCCATTTTGAATATTGAAGATATATCAATAGACTTTAATTGCATTGACTCTGCCTTAGTTACTTTGACATTGGAAGGTGGAAGTCCTCCTTATGATATTCAATGGTCTACTGGCGCTACTGGTCTACAAAATATACTTCCATCTGGAAATTTTGCTGTCTCTGTATATGACGACTTTGGTTGTGCAGTATATATGGCAAATGAAGTTCCAGATAGCTTCTATGTAGACCTAATTGTATTTGATGAGACGTGTAATATGGAATGTGATGGGAGTATTTTTACTTCCGTAAATGGCGGTAGTGGACCCTATGTTTTTGATTGGGAGCACGGAGCTGATAGTGCTAACATTTTTCCATTGCATTCGGATACTTTTGTAGTGACAGTCACGGAGGGTTCTGGATGTGAAGCATTTGGTGTAGGTGTTGTTAGTTCACCTGACCCGATTGTTATTGAGTTTAGCGCTGATTCCTTACTATGTGGCGGTTTAGAGCTTGGTAATGTTAATGCACAGGTGAGTGGAGGCTTCCAACCTTATACCTACCTCTGGTCCACAGGAGATACAATGTCATCAGTAACGGATTTTCCAATAGACTCCATGCTCACATTACTTGTAATTGATTCTACAGGGTGTTTCTCTCGAGATACCTTCTTTCATTTTCAGTATGATACGATCTTAGTTGAAATGAATATTTTTCCAGATGACTGTGGTGGAGAACCGGATGGTTTAATCTTTCTTGATATATCAGGTGGAGAAGGGCCGTTTACCTTTGATTGGTCAAATAATGCGGCAAGTGGATTTATTTTCGATGTTGAGGCTGGGGACTACAGCGTTACAGTTACCAATGAAGCAGGATGTACAGGAATTGCTTCTGGAACAGTTGAGCTTGTTAATTCTCCTTTAGATGCATTTATTATTGCAAACCCTCCAAGTGAATGTTTAGCTGAGGATGGTCAAATTGTGGTTACGATGACTGGTGGGGTAGGACCTTATACTTACAATTGGTCTACAGGAGCTACAAGTAATATTCTTTCAAATTTAGCACAGGGAATATATACAGTTACCATATCTGATCCATTGAACTGTCCTATAGTAGAGGTGGTAGATTTGAATGTCTACAGTGCGCTGGATGTTTCCATTTCTGGAGATGAAAATATCTGCGAGGCAGGAGATTCCATATTTCTTGAAGCTTCTATTTTAAGCGGTATACCTCCATTTACATATTCCTGGAATACGGGAGATACAAGTTTAGGAATTTGGGTTTCGGAAGCAGGAACCTATGTTTTTGATCTTGAAGATTCATTGGGTTGTTATGGAAAGGATGTTGTTGAGATTCAGGATGGAAGCAATTTAAGCGTTGAAATAGGCTTGGTTCACGCATCCTGTGCAAATAGTATTGATGGTATTGCCTGGGTGAATGTATATTTTGAAACAGGAAATTATACTGTTACTTGGAGTACAGGTGGCACGGGTGAAGTACTAGAGAATTTAAGTCCTGGGATGTACTCCGTAACCGTTGTTGATGATACAAATTGTCCGGTGACAATAGATTTTGAAATAACAGGTTCTGATCCAATACTTTTTGATTTGCAATCAACAGATGTACAATGCTATGGAGGTTCTACAGGAAGTGCTTTAGTTGATATTTTAACCCCTGGTGTAACAATCGAGTGGGACAATGGAAGTACTACTCCGCTTTTAGTGGACTTAAGTGGTGGAAATTATTCTTTTACACTTACAGATACATTGGGATGTACTCTGGATTCTACGATTATTATTCATGAACCTGAGGCATTGATTTTAAACACTGAAGTTACAAATATTGACTGTGATAATGTGGATGGTCAGATTAGTGTTAGCCCATCAGGTGGTGTAGGTCCATACCAATACAGTTGGTCTTCTGGTCAGACAGACAGTTTACTAACCGTTTCGGATGCAGGGATTTATTCAGTGACTGTAACGGATGTAAACCTTTGTGAAGCATATGCAGTTTTGGAGCTTATAGAGTTTTCATTGATTGATATCAGCATTATTCACGATTATCATTCTTGTTTTTATGATTCAGTTGCAATTGCTTCTGCAATTGTAGCTGGTGGCTCTGGCAACTACAGCTATAGTTGGTCAACTGGAGAAACTACTCAGCAGATTGAAAACTTGACTGGTGGGGATTATGCATTGACTGTATGTGACGATTTAGGCTGTTGTGCTGCTGAGGCATTTACCATCATCGATTCAGATAGTATTAATGCAGTAATCGAAGTTTTTGCACCCAGTTGCGAACAATCATCAGATGGCTATGCAGTTGTTACCATTTTAGAAGGTGTTCCCGGTTTAGAATATTATTATACGTGGTCTGACGGAGGTTCATTATCTGGACAATCAGGTCTTTTAGGTGCTGGAAATTATAGTGTTACAATTGGAGATAGTTTATTGTGTTCAATAGTTTTGGATTTTGAAATCCCCAATGCACCTAGCTATAATTATGAGTTTATAACTGAATCAATAGATTGCCCAGGAGAACCTACTGGTTCAATTACAATTCTAACAGATCCTGCCTATCCTGATTCTGAGGTAGTTTGGGATAATGGTTTTACAGGTCCTATCCTTGCTGATCTAGATTCAGGAGGCGAATACGGGTTTTTAATTTATTACAATACTGATTGTGTCTATGAAGGCTCAGTTTTGTTAGAAGCACCAGATCCATTAGTTTTGGATGATGTGTTACTTACAAACGCTTTGTGCGCCGGAGACCTTGGTAGTATACTTGTCCAAGTATCTGGAGGGACAGAACCTTATTCCTTCGACTGGGGTTTTGGAGCGGATACTTCATTTATTGAAAATCTTGAATTAGGGTGGTATTCAGTTACTGTTTTAGATTCAAATGAATGTTTTTTAGTTGATTCTTTTGAAATTCAGCTAGAAGGAGATTTTACAGTAGAGGCTGAGATTGTGGAATTAGACTGCTTTGGATCTTTAAATGGAAGTATCTCACTAACAGTAGAAGGTGGCCTTGCTCCTTACTCGTTCCTTTGGAATACGGGTAGTATAGACAATTCTATTAGTAATATAGGTGCTGGCACATATACGGCTACTGTATGTGATGCAAATAATTGTTGTTCAGAGGAGACCTTTGTTATAGAGGATCCCTTGTCTATAAATGTGGACGAAATAGTAGTAGAATATCCTTGTTACTCCTCATCCAACGGTTCCATAGATTTAACAATATCGCTAGGGGTTCCACCTTACACAGTCCTTTGGTCAAATGGATTAACTGGATCTTATATTACAGGTTTGTCTGCTGGGTCTTATTCTTATACCATTATTGATTTAAATGGTTGTGCGATTGATGGTGCGATTGAATTAGAAGAGATCGAGGAAATAGAGGTTGAGACGTATGCAGAGGAAAGTTGTTTTGGAGGAATGACGGGTTTGATAAACATAGATGTTGTATCAGGAGTCGGACCATTTACTATTCTATGGGATTCAGGTCAAACATCATTTACAATTGATGATCTTCAATCTGGAGATTACTTCTTCACCATAACTGATAGTAATAATTGTTTAGTGGAGGGTAGTGTATTCGTTGGAGAAGAAGACTTATTGGAATGTGAAATCGAAATAGTAGAACCAATATCAGAATGTGAAGGATTAGATGGTTCTATAGCAGTGTTGTTGCCGGAGCCCGGTATGCAAATAAATTGGAGTACGGGTGATACGACTGCTTTAGTTTCTAATTTAGGTACTGGTTTGTATGAAGTAGTTTTAAGCACACCGGATAATTGCATTTACAACTGTTCAGTAAATCTATCTGCACCAAATAGTTTAGGCGATTTTATCTGGCATGATGTCAATGGCGATGGACTGCAAGGTTCAGGTGAACCAGGCTTAGAGGGTGTGTCAGTTTTACTATTTGATTCAGTAAATCAACAAGTCTCACAGACTAGTACAGATATAAACGGATACTATAACTTTAGCGGTTTACAAGATGGGGCCTATTATATTCAAGTTCAGGATACAATAGTTGAGCTTAATTTTACATTGTCCAATAATGGTTCTGAGTCCTTAGATAGTGACGTAGATCCCCTTAGCGGACAAAGTGATTTGATCAATCTAAGTGGAGGAATATGTTATGAGGATTTAGATGCTGGATTTAGAGATGCTTGTATCCCAGTAGAGGAAGCTGGCACTATCGGATATGACCAAGCAATTTGTGGATTCTTAAATATCCCTGAAGAATTGGTAGAAATTACTCCTGCAAGTGGTGGTTCGCAACCCTACGAGTACGTTTGGTTGTATTCATACACCTATGGGCCTGTAAATAGTGGTACTTGGTTTCCTATACCTAATTCTAATGCGCCTAATTATCAACCACAAGCTCTTTCGCATACTACCTATTTTATTCGTTGTATTCGCTCACTTGGGTGTACGTCTTTTATAGAGTCTAATGTTGTTGAAGTATTCGTTGATCCTGATATTGTAAGCAATATTACTGCTCCGAATTACACCTGTGTCAATGAGCCGATTACATTGACAGCTGCTGATAATGGTCCTGGAGCAACCTACGAATGGTATCTAAACGGTGTTCAAGTAAATATTCCGTTAAATTCATTGAACCTAGTTTTGTCTTTTGGGGAGGTTGGATATCATGAAGTTGAGTTGATTGTTTATCTAGGAGATTGTACCTCATATTCTACGAAACCTTTTTACGTTTTAGACGATGTAGCCTTTTGCAATACAGCTCCCTTGCCTGGTGGCGATGATCAGGATGCTGGGTTTTTTACAAATGATTCAGCCGTAGAGAATTTTTCAGTTATTCCTACGTTAATTTATCAAGAGCAAGCTAGAGTGAAATTAGATGGCTTCCGAGTTTCAGATATAAATGATATTTATGCCTTGGATGTTAATGGTCGTGTTCATGTTGTTTCTTTAGAACAACTAAGCGATGAGGATGCAATCTTTAGCACTAATACCATGAGTCCGGGTGTTTATTTGATAAATATTCAACTTGGTAATGGTAAATATTTGAGTCGAAAGTGCATTATCATGCATTAATGTTTTTCATATTACAAAACTTGTAATTTAAAGACAATCAGTCTTTTATATTGCAAGTCTTTGTTGTTACTTAGTTTTGAATGCTCAATAATTTAAGTAAATTAAGTATTATTAAAACTAGAGTCATAAGAGATTCTAAATTTATGTTGTATATGGTTCTGAAAAATTATTATTTAATCATTTTGTTAACTTCTTCAGTTTTATTTGGGAATTGTTCTTCGGATGAGGTGGTTATTTCTGACAATCTTGATCCAATAGAGGAAGATCTTCTTAGGACAATAAATGAATTTAGATTAGCTGGAGATAATTGTGGATCGGGCTTGAGTCAGAATGCAGGGAATTTAAGTTGGAATTTCTTGTTAGAAGAGATTGCTAGATCACATGCAAATGATATGAATACTAATAACTTTTTTGGACATGAAGGGTCAAACGGTTCTACTGTGGGAAGCAGAGCAGCAGACTTTGATTATGCCTTCAGTACAATAGGCGAAAATATAGCAAATGGGTTTACGACTGTTGAGTCAGTTATGGCTGGCTGGATTAATTCTTCTAGTCATTGTGAACTCTTAGTTAACGATAACTTCACCGAAGTCGGTGTTGTAAGAGTGAATGATATATGGGTGATGGTTTTGGCCGCCCCTCTTTAAATATCAGGACCTCACAAAACTATTGATCGAATTTTAAGACCATTGAAGTAAAATACTTCTTTGGTCTTTTTTTATTCAATTTTTGATATCACTTTAATGTGATAGAGAATGTCAACTTGGTTAATTGCAGGATTTTTGTAAATAAGAAACTTAATGAGCACTTCGGAATTATCCCGAAGTGCTCTTTTTTGTGTTCTTGAGTTTAGGTTAAAAAGATAGTTGAAGTAAATGCTTAGTCTCATCTAATTTAGAAAAATAGCAATAAGAACGCGATCCTCCCCCCCAGGAGTTATGCGTTATTATTACCATTTCACCTTGTCATATCAAATGTATAGCTTAGCCTTTGAATGTTTTTTTTAAAACAGGACATTTATTATTTGAAACGAGACAATTCTTTTTTTTGGAGGTATTCCTTATCTTGAATAAGATATTTTATCCCAAAATTCATGTTTTTGAATATTAAAGTCCTATTCTCATTAATCCTTTTCATAACAGCTATGCCTTTGCATGGCCATAATTCCTTTAGTGAAGGCCATAAGCATGATGCTGCAACCAATGCAGTTCCATCTGATAGCTTAATCTTCCACATTGAAGAAAAATTAAAAGTTGTAAATAATTTTCTTTTCCAAGAATTATTAGATAGTGCTCATATATATGTCGATCCATTAATCGCAGATGTTTCTAGTTTGGATTTATTCGAATCGAATCTTGGTCTTCGAGTGCGGCTAGCAAAAATATATTCATTTGATTTGGAATGTGAATCAGGTGCAGCTCTTGAATCAGCTTTTGATGTGATTGAAACTTGCAAGCAACAAGAAAATTGGTTGATTCTTGCGTGGGCATATCTGCTTGTAGAAAGAGTATTTGAATTCCAGAATAAGCCTAAGCAATCCTTTGTTTACCTAGAAAAATGTTTAGACCTTGTAACGGCTTATGGATTAGAGCAGCCTTACCCTTCACTATGTATTCGATTTTCTAGGTACCATAAACTATTTGGTGGCGAAAAGGAAAGTTTCTTTTACCTATCAGAAGCATTAGATGCATCGAGCCGCCTTTATAAATCTCAGAATGAAGTTTTTTCTAAGCAAAAATTTGAAGATGTAACCTTGGATTTTGCTACTTCAAATACGCTGATGGGCTTTTATTATCAAAAATTAGGAGACAAGGATAATGCGCAATTTTATTTTGATGAGGTTTCTCGTGCTTACCAAAAAGTAAACGATGACTTTCATTTGCTTTGGTCATATCTTCATCTTTCCAAGATGCATTATGAAATAGGTGATATTAATCTTGCTTTAGTATACAGTGATAATTGTCAATATCTCAATCCAGATGTTTTTCAAACTTACGGTCATTTTGGCCAATAA
>Ga0206679_10004480_pt1 | contig 10444 bp, 10 predicted proteins | sample M110012015metaG_FD_155464 | JGI IMG/M metagenome (GOLD analysis project Ga0206679, IMG submission 155464) | Ammonia-oxidizing marine archaeal communities from Monterey Bay, California, United States - M1 100m 12015 | ecosystem: Environmental > Aquatic > Marine > Intertidal zone | place: USA... | reverse complement strand
AGAAACAGACAATCCGACAACGCCGCTTGCAACATCAAAAACAAGCCGCATAATCAATCACACAAACAAACCAGAGCCTCCAATGCTCAAGCCGCTCTGACGTCCAACTTTATATGACGACCGACACTCTTCGGTTTGCGAAACGCAATTGCTCTTGAGCGCAGCCGCGGCGCGAACTCAACGCTTCGGGCCAGCTCGAACGCGCACCTAATTCTTCTGGACTTGCTTATCTTTTTAGCAAGTTCGTACGCTGGGCTTCCGGACTGTTCGCGCGCAATTTCCGTACGGCAAGCGGCAGTCGTTTCGCTATGGACTGTATCACTTGCAAAATCCACCTAGCGCCGCTCTTGCAAACGCCAGCATTGCCTGCGGCCCACAGCTCGGCAAACGGCCTAAGGTACATAACCCGCAAACTTGTTGTAGAATGCCCCTCATCACTCCGCAGGCCAAATTGCATATCGTGCTGGTCTTCGGAGACATGCAGTGAACCAAAAAGCCAATCCCAGACCGCCAAAGCCGCACCGAAATTTTTGTCGTAGTGCTCTTCGGCGATGGAATGATGGATCTGGTGCTGGGCGGGGGAGATCAGGATATGCTCCAGCCATTTCGGGTAGCGAATATCGACATGGCTGTGGCGCAGGTTGGAGCCCGTGACATGGAACAGAAAGACCAACCCGTTCACGCCGAGGATCGTAACAAGGTTCACAGTATCGCCAAAGAGATAGTAGAACAGCGCAATGACAGGCCCCTGCGCGATGGTGCTGCGTGTGGCATAGAGGACGCCCTCCAGCGGGTGCACACGGTAGACAGTCATGGGCGTCAGGGTCTCGGCCGAATGGTGCACCTTGTGGATCGGCCAAAGGATCGGCCAAGTGTGCATCCAGCGGTGCAGAAGGTATTTTGTGAAATCATCTGCGACGAACATCGCCACCGAAAAAGACGCAACGACAAGCGCGGCAGGCGCACCTGCAAACAGGCCCCAGCCATCGTAGCTCAGATTGATGAGCAACGTGTAGAGGGCCGTTGCGACCGCGACTTGGGTCAAAAGAACCGGGGAGATAAAGCCGGTCAGAACACGGTTGATAATAAAGATCTTGTAGTCCGCCCGCGCAGAGCCCGAGAACCAGATTTTTGGTGAAAAGATCTGTGTCAGACTTGCGCGAAGACTTTGGCGCCGGATCACGAACAGGACGACAAAGCCCAGCAGCACCGACAGGGCGACATAGCCCAAAAACAGCCGCTTTTTGGGGTTGGTGAAGTCGGAAAACAGGCTGAGGAATTGGTCAAACAGATCCATGTCAGTCTCCGTATCCACATGGTGGCCTCAAACAGCTTGTACCCGAGCAATCGCGCACAAAAAAGGGCGCCCCGCATGAGGCGCCCTTTCGCATTATGTAAACAGATCAGTCAGTTTCTGCGCCGCCCGAGTCGGCGTCCAGAGTTTTGATCAGATCGCCCATGGCATCGGTTGCGTCGTTCTTGCGCGCCTCGACACCAAACTTCTTGATCATCAGGTCCTGAACCTTCAGCATGTTCAGCTGGTAAGCGTTCCAGGACATCTTGGCTTCGCGGACAAAGTTGCCGTCCGCGTCAATGCCCGTCACGACGCTCTCGTCCAAGGTCACCGGACCAAAACCGATCAGACGGTTCAGGCGCACAGCTGTGCCGCCGAGGTTTTCTTTGCCCGTCTGCATCGCCATTGCAAAGCCTTTCAGCTCGCCCCAGTGCTTGATGTAGGCCTTGTAGACATCATCCGGCACGTTGTTCTTGTCCGCGCGGATCTTCTCGATGTCCTTGTAGACGGAGCCGGCATATTTGAACGTGGCTTCCGCCATGACCTTCAGCCACTCTTCGTCAATGGTCTCAGCATAGGCCACCAGCTGCGCACGCTGCGCGTCGCTCAGCGCTTCGCCATTTGCCGAAGCAATGACCTTGCGACCCTCGAGGAAGGCGGAGGTGATGGTCGGCAGATAATCCGTGCCCGCTTTGTCCGCATCAGCAGCATAATAAGCACCGCCAAAGGTCATCTCGGTCCTCAGGTCGATCATGCCGTCGCCATTGGCGTCGCCCGCCTCAAGCTCTTTTTTCTTGGAAATTCCGTAGGCCTGGTCCGCCGTCAGGCTCAGTGCGTGTGCCGGGGCACCAAAGTATCCAAAGGCTTCGTCCCAGATGTGCTCTTTGCCGGTCCAGGCCGCACCATCGCTGTAGGGCTTGTTGTTCGGCTTGCTGTCCGCGGTGAGCTTTTCGTCGAGGTAGTTGTCGACCGCCTGGTTGTAGGCCATCGCGCCCAGACCAAATTTCTGGATCAGCTGACCAAAGTTGTAGCCGTTCTCATAATCGATGCCACCATCAGACATGGTCGCATGGTGAATCAGGTGCTCCATCACTTCAACGCCAGTCATGTTGCCGGGCCAGCCGGGAACCAGACCCTTGTAGGTCTTGCCGGAGATGTTCTTGCCTTTGGAAATCTCGTTCAGCGTGGTCTGCATGATCGGGAAGCCGTCTTTGGACTTGTGCGACACGATCGGCAGGTCTTCTTCGGAGCCTGCAAAATAGGCCATCATGGTGGCTTTCAGTTCTTCGGCGTTCTCGCCGCCAGTGGCCTGACCTGCCAGCGACTTGAGGCTGTCCAGCAGAACCGAGCGTGCCACCTGCCCAGTGTAGGACACAGAGTTTGTCCGGTCACCGCTGTAGCTTTTTTCAGTGATTGGGAAAGGGCCATAAGTGTCCGCGGATGCAGCGCCGGCCAGCAGAGCGACAGTCGCGATGGCCGTGCCCAGTTTCAAGGTGGATTTCATAGTGGCTTCCTCTGGATTGAGTTTTCCAACGATTATTGTCGGATTTATTCCGAAGCCTTGTTTGAAGAATCATAGTAATTTTGTCAACAAATAAGAAAAGCTGCCACGCCGGAACGCAGCAGCCTATATCGCAGAACAAAAATGCGGATCAATACCAGCCAACCTCGTTAAAGATCTGCTGCGCCCGCGTGATGTTCTTGGCCACTTTGCTCAGCTCCACTTTGTCGGCTTCGAAGGTGCCCAAAGCCGCGACGGACGGGGACAAAGGTACACCTGGCACTGTTGGGAACTCGTCATTGCCACCGCTGAAATATTGCTGTGCTGAAGTGCTGGCGAGGTACTCGAGGAACTTGATTGCGTTCTCGCGGTTTGGCGCATTCGCCGCGACCCCAGCCCCGGACAGGTTCATATGCGCACCTTCCGCGCCTTGCGACGGGAAGATCCAACCGACGTTCGGCATGGCTTCTTCCGGCAGGCCTTTCACACCTTTGCGCAGCGCACGCGCAAAGTAATAGCTGTTCGAGACCGAGATATCGCACTCGCCCGACACAAGCGCGCGCAGTTGATCCGTATCCCCGCCCTGCGGCTCTCGGGCAAAGTTGATCACGACGCCATCTGCCCATTCCTTGGCCTTTTCCTCACCGTGGTTTTCGATGACCGCCGCCAGCAACGTCTGGCTGTAGGCGTTGGACGATGAGCGGTGACAAACCATGCCCTGATAAGCGGGATCAGCAAGGCTCAGATAGTCCATCGGCGGGTTTTCGACGCGGTCTTTGGCATAAAAGATAAGCCGCGCGCGCTGGGAAAACCCATACCACTGCCCGTCACTGTCGCGCAGATTGGCAGGGATGCGATCATTCAGAACCGCGCTGTCGATGCTTTGCAGCACACCCGCATTCTTGGCCCGCTCCAGACGCGAGGTGTCCACGGTGATCAACACGTCCGCAGGCGAATTGCGCCCTTCGGCCACCATGCGCGCGATGATCTCGTCGCCTTTGCCCTCGATGCGGTTCACCTTGATGCCCGTCGCTTCGGTGAACTCGGCATAAAGCTGTTCATCCGTGTCATAATGGCGCGAGGAATAGAGGTTCACCTCTTGCGCAAACGCAGATGTCGCAAGGATTGTGGCCAGAGCGGCCCACAGAAACGATTTCATTCGGTCTCTCCTGTTGAAGTGTTCCAGTCCATCACGGTGAAGTCTTTGCGGAACGCAAAGCGCGCGAGATGGCTGTCGATGATGTGATGGCCGCGTTTCTCAAGTTCTGGATCGTTGAGCTCGATCCGGATGTACAATGCATCCGCTGTCGCGGTCATGAATGCGGGACCGATGGGCAGGTCCGCGCGGCCTTCCGTGTCGGAATACCGGGCGGTGATCTTGTGGGCAAAGTGCTTGCACAACTGCGCGATGTATTTCGCGCCGTGCTCCGTTTTGAAAACACCCGAGGTAACATGCGGCATGTGATTATTCCGATCAAAACACTCGCCTTTATATTGCGCCCACTCTGCCCTTTTGCAAGCGCTCAAAGCGCAGGCTGGATCACAAGTTGGCCGGACGCGGAGGGCTGGACAAAAATCGGCGTCTCATAAACGTCGCTCAGCGCGGTGTTTGTCAAAACATCCTGCGGTGCCCCATCCGAATGTGCACGGCCGTCTTTCAACATCAAAACCCGGTCGGCAAATGCTGCCGCTAGGTTGAGATCATGCAGAACAATCAGCACGGCAATGCCGCTATCTGCGAGCTGCTTCGCATGCTTCAACACGCTGATCTGATGGGCAATATCGAGGCTTGCGGTTGGCTCATCCAGAAACAGCGCGCACCGATGCCCCAGCGTGGTATTCGCCTTGAGCTGCATCAAAACGCGCGCCAGATGCGCGCGATGGCGCTGCCCTCCGGACAGAGCCGAGACAGCCTCCTGTTCGCAATGCGCAAGGCCAAATGCATCTAACAGCATGGCTTTGATCCGGACCAAATCAGATAGCGCAAGTTCAAGCGGCGCGCCCAGCTCTACCAGTTCCGACACGCAAAACTCTGCGGACAAGGTTGGGCTCTGTTCCAGCACAACCCGGCGTGTGGCCTGCTCGGCTGGGGACAGAGTGTTCAGCAGAGCACCATCATAGGCCACTTGCGATGCGCAGGATGCATGCTCGCCCGCAAGCACAGACAATAGAGAGGATTTGCCCGCCCCGTTTGGTCCGCAGACGGCCAGAATCTCGCCTGCATCCAACGTCATGTGCACGTCCTGCAGGATGGTCTTGCCACCCAAGGTCAGTGTGATGCCGGTTCCAGTGATCATATTTTCTTGGTCCGCATCAGCAGCCACAAAAAGAAGGGCCCGCCCAATACCGAGGTTGCGATCCCAATCGGGATCTCTGAGGGCGGCACGATGTTGCGCACGAAGAGGTCCGCAAACAGCAACAGGTTCGCGCCAACAAGGGCGGAGATGGGAAGAACAACCGCATGGCTTGCCCGCACCAAAAGACGCGTCATGTGAGGGGCGACCAATCCGATAAAGCCGATGGGCCCCGCAACGCTGACCCCTGCCCCGACGGCGACGGCAACCAACGCGCAGATCTGGAACTTGACGCGGCTGACATTTACGCCTGCATGCAACGCCGCGCGCTCGCCAAGCTGAAACAGATCCAGTACGTGTTGAAACCTAAGCAGCGCGGCGCTGGCAAGGCACATGGCAATGCAGGCAATCAGAACAGTGCCCCAATTGCTCTTGGCCAGGCTGCCCATCGTCCAGAATGTCAACTCACGTAGCTGCTGGTCAGTCGAGATATATACCATCAGCCCAATCGCAGCGCCTGCAATCGCGGTGATCGCAACGCCCACCAGAATGAGCCGCGCCGTGGAAAACGTCTCGCCAATCCGGGCCGTGGTGAGAACCACGATTGTAACGGCAATGCCGCCGGCAAAGGCAGCGGTAGGCAAAATCGCGGACAGCATCCAAGCTGGAAGCCCGTCCAGCACCGCATCCCCCAGTACAATCACGAACACCACGGCCAAAGACGCCCCGGCCGTAATCCCGATCAAACCGGGATCCGCAAGCGGATTGCGCAGAAGCCCTTGCAGGCTTGCTCCCGAGATCGCGAGCGATGCGCCAACCGCAAGCCCCAACACCATGCGCGGGGCGCGGATGTCGAACAGGATCGTATCGGTGCCCCGGCTTCCTGTCCCCATGACCGCCGCCCACATCTGCTCAAAGCTCAGGCTGACAGGACCCACGGTCAGCGCCAGAAAACACGACAGAATCAACAGAGCAATCAAACTGATATAGACAACACCAAGCCAGCCAAACGTCATACGCTGCGCTGTAACGGGTTGCTCAAGCGCAGCCATGATTAGCTGCCGTTCAGCTCTTCAAAGGCGGTGATCAATGCGATCATGGCCTGAGGCGAGCGTGGCCCAAATTGCAGCATCATCTGCGGGTTCAGAACGACATAGCGCTGCGCTTCGCCAGCAGGCGTCGCCGCAATATCCGGGCGGTCCATGATGACCTCAACGCCGCCCAACCGCTCTAGGTGCAAATCGGACATGATGATGATCTCGGGAGCAGCCGCAATGATCGCCTCAGAGTTCATCGGCTTCCATCCTTCGAAACTCGCGACATTCCCACCGCCGGAAATAGCGATGATATCATTGCCCGTCGTCTCTGTCCCGGCGGCAATCGGCGCCCCGTCACGCACCGACAGCAAAAGCAGCGCACGCGGAGCTCGGCTCAGCCCATTTCGGCGCGCGGCGACCGTCTCCATCTCAGCCTCATAATCCGCAATCAATTCAGCGCCGCGTTCGGGTATATCAAGAACATCCGCCACAAATCGCACCTTGTCCGGGTAGCGTTCGGCACCTGTGCCTTTGGGCGCATAGGCAATTTCCATGCCAGCTGCTTCAAGGTTGTCCATCACCGAAGGCGGCCCCATGTCGTCTGCGCCAATCAATAGATCCGCCCCCATGGACAGAACCCCTTCAGCAGACAAGGCGCGGACATAGCCGATCTTGGGCAAGTCCAGGACGCTCTTGGGATAGATTGAGGTTGTGTCGGTCGCAACGACCTGATTACCGACGCCAAGCTCGAACAATATCTCTGTGATGTCGCCCCCGGCTGATGCGATCTTGGGGGCGTCGTCTGCGAATACAGGCAGGGCAACTGCCACTGCGCTCGCCAGCGCCAATGCAACGCGTTTCATGTCGTCATCCCCTTGCCAATTGATCCAATAGTGCGCGCCACTCTGGAAGCTCGTCCTTGCCTTCTTTGCGTTCACCAAACATCTGAAAAATCAATTGATTTTCTGCGTCATACGCCTCGAGCGAGTGGACAAATCCAGTGTCTACGGGTTTCTTGACCACCCAGACATGCGCGATGTGATCGGTGCGCAGATGCATGTGGAATTTCGGGTCCAGAACGTTGATCCAAGGGCCCATAGGCTTGATGTTTTCAACCGGGTCCGTGTGGATCTGAATGCAGCCATCAGACGCAATGAAAATCATCACCGAAACGCTGGTCTCAGACGCGATGTTGAGCGCCCGGGTCACGCTGTCTTGCGCCGCGGGGCGCGCCCAACCCGGCCCAGCTAGACGCAGCGCCTGCATGCGCCCGCAGCCATGTTTTTTCAGCAGAACAATAAACTGGTGCGTATCCGTCATCTCGCCCCAGGCCGTCCTGAACGCCTCCGCGTCCATATCGGCATCCGGGGCATCGGGCGGCAAGGCGGACGCAGGCTCGACCGCGATGGGCGGCAAATCAACCGTGACCCACTTGTTCACGAGGGCCTCAAGTTTGGCACTGTCCGTGCCCGGCGTGCTGTAAATCTTGTGAACCGCCTCACCATGTTTGTTGAAGAACTGCAGTGACAGCCGCGTTCCGTCAGGAATGTCTTGCGTTTCGACAAACCCAAACGCCCATTTGTGCATGAACACGCGCAGATCGATCGTGCGGTTCAGCACCAGACCCATCGTTTTTGTCAGATGACAATTGTCGAACTCACCATAACGCTCGTGCACAGCCGACGCATTGCGGGTCAGGCACATGACCTCACCGATGCCGACCAAAGCCTCCAGCAGCTTCGCAAACCCAGTTTCGGTCCGCCGCAAGCGGCGAACTTTGCCGGTCAGAATTCCAGTTTGCAAAAGCTCGGCCTCGGTCACACCAAGTGTATGGGCCGCATCGCGGATCCGCTGTTTTGGCTGCTCCGCGCGCAAAGCGGCGTAGTCATCGGATAGTCTTGAGATATCTTCGAGAGCGTAGGCCAAACGATCGTCCTGTTAAAAGGTGTCGTGGCTCACGCGCGGCGCGTTGGCTCCGGTTGTATCCGATGTGTCTTAACCGATTAATTTTGTCAAGAATAGCCAGCGCTAATTTGCGCATTGTTCTGTATCAAAGCGCAATAAGGTGGTTGTCAAAGCGCAGTGGCACTGATTGCACGGTTTCCAGTCTGCCTGACGACAATTCCATGACCTGTCCCAAACCATTTGTCACAAGCGCTTTTCCCGATCCCAAACGCGCGATGCCGCAAGCATCTTCGGATTTGTGCTCCGCAAAAACCTCGCCCGCTTGCGACACGCTCAAAATGCGATTTCCGCGCGGCGCAGACGCGGCAAACCCGGTATCACCCAGCGCCGCCACACTGCCGATGTAACCTTTCAGCTTGCGCAAAAGCGTGTCGGACACCGGTATAGGGTACAACCCCGCTTGAGGATCGAACAAAGCCAGCAGCGACGGTGTTTCGAACAGATCCCCTTGCCACTGCAAACCACATAGGATGGCGTCATCCGGGCCTTCCGCGATATGCCGAACAGAGTTAAGCCGTTCGGCTTGTGGCAAAAACGCTTGGTTCAGGATCTCGCCGCTTTGCGACAGGATCGTCAAATTAGCGCGCATCGTAGCGAGGTTCAATGCCTCGCGCCCACTGTCTGGATGTGTGCGGATCCCGCCATTCGCAACGGCCAAAGCACCGCTGGACAGCAGGATCACCTCGTGTGGGCCGATACCGCCCGAGCTGAACTCCCCCACGCGCGCATAGCGAAGGCTGCGATCCCAGACACCGATGCGCCCTTCGCCCGTCTCTATGTCGTTCTCTGTTGTGAACAGGTGCTGGCCATCCACTGAAAACGCGGCATGGCCATAAAAGTGACGCCCAACGGGAGCGTTTAGCACGTGAAGGATTCTGCCTGAGCTGCATTCGATCACCTTGGAAAAGGCACCGGGCCTGCGCGCGATCGCAACAAGCTCGGCAAATTTTGGATGTGCCGCGGCTGCATGCCCTCTGGCAGGCAGTGGAACCTCGAACGTCATGTTACCTTGTGCGCAAAGGCCGACAAACACATCCTGCCCGCCTGCGGTGCGCGCTCCGCTCCCCGCCACGGGCTTGCCCAGATCGGCCCAGCTTGCACTTGTTAGGAATGGCAGCGCGCCAAGGCCTGCAAGGACATCGCGGCGGTGCGTCATCTCAGTCCCCATCCAGCGCATTAAACCCAGCTGAGATGCCTAGGCGCGCGCCGATCTCATCCTCAGCCGCCTCTTGAATGTCGCGGACGCTGCGTTGCAGGCTTTCAAGGCGCAGACGGGCTTGCGGTTCTGCGACACCCGCAAAGGCGGGATCATCCAGAGCACGTACACGGTCCAACGCGTCTTCAAAAGCGGCATACGTGCGGGGCGCGTCTCCTCCGCCCAAATGGATCGACAAAATGTTCAATGCGATCAGCGACAATTCCACGTGCTGCTGCGCGCGCCCAGAGCGACGCGCTTCAGCCCGTCTTGGACGTGGACGCTCGAACGTGCCCAATGGACGGCCAAGGCGCTGGTGGTGCAGAAACTCCAGCCCGACGGACAGCGAGGTATATAGCGCGCGCGTTACTTCGTCTGTAGATTGGAAGCGTGTATTTTCAGGCGCGCCTGCGGTCCGCATTAATTCAGAAAACTCCGCCCAATCCGCGTGGATCAGAGCGCTGTTCCGCGCGATTTCGGCGGCGATCGCCTGGATCAGACGGCAGGCGTAGTCGGGGCCAGACTGGGGATCAAAAAGAACCCGCTCCAGCGCCGTAAACCCCTGTGCAGCCACGGAAACCTCTGCGAACAGATCCGGGTCATCCACAACAGGATCTTGCGCGACGCTCAGACGCGTAATGGCTTTGCCCACCCTGTCCTTGGGATCAGGCCAGAAGGTCATGGCCAAGGCGAGGTTGCGATCCTCAACAGGGCCAAACTGAAAATGCGACACTGCGATCCACGCATCATAGGTCGAAAAGAAAATTGGCTTTAAGGCGTCTGGACTGCAATCTGCCCGCGCGCCATCAGACAACATCTGCGCGCTTGTAGCGAGCAGCGCATAGCCACGCCCGACAAAGGTGTCTGCATAGTCATTAACATCCGCTCTTACGGGGCTTGCAAAACACAGCAAAACAGTCAAGGAACGCAGCATCTAAAGGCTCTCCAAGAAACGGATCAGCGCAGCGCGATCCGCGGGCGGCATCTCAACGACTCGCTGCTTTTGCGCCTCGGCCTCTCCGCCATGCCACAGCACAGCCTCCAAGAGCGAGCGCGCGCGCCCGTCGTGCAGAAAATAGCTGTGGCCTGAGACTTGCTGCGTCAGGCCAATGCCCCACAAAGGCGGCGTGCGCCATTCGCGCCCCGATGCGCGGCCTT
>Ga0206679_10004476_pt1 | contig 10449 bp, 8 predicted proteins | sample M110012015metaG_FD_155464 | JGI IMG/M metagenome (GOLD analysis project Ga0206679, IMG submission 155464) | Ammonia-oxidizing marine archaeal communities from Monterey Bay, California, United States - M1 100m 12015 | ecosystem: Environmental > Aquatic > Marine > Intertidal zone | place: USA... | reverse complement strand
CATAGGTTTCAAGAATACCATCAGAACCAGGAATGGTTGGTACACCCGCATTCTTCATTGTAGTCTTCGCGGCGGCTTTGTCGCCCATAGAATCAATCATTTCTGGACTAGCTCCAATGAATTTGATGTCATTTTCTCTACAAATTCGAGAAAAAGCGGAATTTTCCGAAAGAAATCCGTATCCAGGATGTATAGCGTCAGCATTTGTAATCTCTGCTGCAGCAATGATGTTAGGGATATTAAGATAACTATCAGTACTTGGGGGAGGTCCGATACAAACGGCTTCATCGGCAAATCTAACAGGCAAACTATCTTTATCTGCAGTAGAATAGACAGCTACAGTAGCTATTCCCATTTCTCTACATGTTCGGATAACTCGCAAAGCTATTTCACCTCTATTTGCAATTAGAATCTTCTTAAACATGACTTAAAGCTTAAGGGTTAGTTTACGAAGGATCAACTAAGAACAAGGGCTGGTCGTATTCCACAGGAGTATTATCCTCAACTAGGAATTTCACGATTTTACCTCTGACCTCAGATTCAATTTCGTTGAATAGCTTCATAGCTTCGATAACACAGACCACTTCACCTTCTTTTATGCTATCTCCAACGTCTTTGAACGGGTCTTTATCTGGACTTGAACGACGGTAAAATGTACCTATCATAGGTGACTTTACTTCTATAAGATTGGAAGTGTCATCACTAGAAGGTGATGCAGCAACAGCCTCAACAGGATTAATTGTTTGTGGGGCTGGAGTTGCTACAGGGACAGCTACTTGTTCAACGATAGCCGAAGGAACACTAATGCTATGAACAGAAACTTCTTCACCTCCCTTTCTGCGCCCTTTAGGCATTTCTGACTTTATTATTATTTTAAAGTCTTTCTGTTCTATTTCAACCTCTGTAACACCGGCTTTTGCGATGAATCTTATTAGGTCTTGAATTTCCGTTATTTTCATGATATCATGATTTTCAGGTTCGAAAGGTACTAACTGAAAGTTAAGATTTAGCGTCGTATGCCCACTTCAAGTAAATTGATCCCCATGTAAACCCACCACCAAATGCTGCCAGAATAAGATTGTCACCTTTCTTAAGTTGTGATTCCCAATCTCTAAGGCATAAAGGTATTGTCGCAGCGGTAGTGTTTCCGTAGTTCTGAATATTGATCATTACTTTCTCTTTATCAACACCCATACGCCTTTGAGTGGCATCAATAATTCTAAGGTTTGCTTGGTGAGGAACTAGCCAAGCAACATCTTCTCCAGTGAGCCCATTTCTCTCCATTATTTCGTAGCTAACATCAGCCATACCTGTAACAGCAGCTTTAAATACGGGTCTTCCATCTTGGTATATAAAGTGCATTTTTTTGTCAACGGTTTCATGTGATGCAGGGTTTAAAGAGCCCCCACCTTCTTGACGTAGTGAATTTGCCCCTTTTCCATCGCAATAGTGTATATGGTCGATTATTCCATCATCATCTTCACTTGGTTCTAATAAGACTGCCCCTGCGCCGTCTCCGAATAAAACACAAGTAGTCCTATCTGTGTAGTCAACAATTGCACTCATTTTATCTGTCCCAACAACGACAACTTTCTTGTAAGATCCATTTTCAATAAATTGTGTCCCTGTGGTAAGGGCAAATAGGAATCCTGAACAAGCAGCACTTAAATCGAATCCCCACGCCTTTGTAGCTCCAGCTTTATGAGCAATGAGATTCGATGTTGACGGGAAAAGCATGTCAGGAGTAACTGTTGCCGTGATAATGACATCTATTTCAGTTGGATCAATCCCCCGTTTTTCACAAAGTAACTTAACTGCTTCAGCTCCCATATCTGAGGATGCTTTTGTAGGATCCTTCAAGATGTGACGCTGAGAGATTCCCGTACGAGATTTTATCCACTCGTCATTTGTGTCGACCATTTTTGCTAGGTCGTCATTTGTAAGAGTATCCTCAGGGACGTATCCAGCTACGGATGTTATTGATGCTCGCATGTAAATAATATTGTGGGCCAAAGTTATACGGCTAACTCATATGCTTTGACTATTTTATTAGGAGTCTTAACTACGAATGGTGGATAACCATGATAAAAAATGTGCAGATAAATAGAAAAAGGGGGCAGAAGCCCCCTTCAATTCATAAAGAGTAAAATAATTACTCCATAAATAAGTTTACGCTTCTTCGCGCTCCATTACAACTTTCCCCTTGTAGTAAAGTTTTCCTTCGTGCCAGTGTGCGCGGTGGAACATATGTGGTTGACCAGTTGTAGGGCAAGTGCTTACATTAGGTGCTGTTGCCGTGTAATGCGTACGACGTTTGCGTGTACGCGTTTTACTCTGCCGGTTTTTTGGATGTGCCATTTCGGTATTATTACAAGTTCTTCAATGCGTCCCAACGAGGATCCGTTTGTTTTTTACTTTCTTCTTCTAAATCATTTATTGTGTAACCGAGCATTTTAGGATCGCAATCGGATTCATTTTCATGAACTCGGTTTGTAGGTCTAGCGAGATGAGCCATCTCGTAAATGGTTTGGCTTAAATCTAATTCAAACTCATTTTTACCTAGGATCCACAAAGAATCGGAATACTCAGTTTTCTCTCCATAACGAATAGCTATTTTATCGTCGTGATTAAGAGGGAATGTGAGTTCCTCCAGACAACGTCCACAGGGTACTTTCCACGTTAGATCTAACGAAAGACGTAAGGTCATAGTGGTAACCGAATACTCAAGCACTATATCCACAATGCCTTTAGCACTCTGGATTTGTGATTCAGGGAAGCAAGCAAAGAACTCAGGGTCCACGTCTATTTGGAATTCGTGATTTCCAGGCTTAAGCCCCATATATGGGATTTTATAATTCGCCAAAGGATTCATTCCGTCCAAATTTCAGGACCGCAAAGATAGTGTATAGATAGCGGCTTCCCAATATTTTTATACAATTAACGTCTTGAGTCGCGGTAATCGCGCTTAGGGGGTGCTAATTCTAGCGGGTTTGCAGTTAATTCTCTGTGTTCTAGGCGGTTTTTATGAATATCCTGAGCAAGAAAAATAGCGGAACGCATTGAATCAGGAGATGCAATTCCTTGACCAGCAATATCGAATCCTGTTCCGTGATCTGGACTGGTTCTAACAATTGGGAGTCCTGCTGTAAAGTTTACTCCTCGGCCAAAACTCATTGCCTTAAAAGGAGCTAATCCTTGATCGTGATACATTGCCAGAACACCATCAAAATTCTTATAAGCTCCAGAGCCGAAAAACCCATCTGCTGCATATGGTCCGAAGACCTTCATTCCAGAGGCGTTTGCCTCCTTTACGACAGGTGAGATGATCTTTCGTTCTTCATCACCCATTAGCCCATTATCTCCCGCATGCGGGTTGAGGCCAAGAATGGCAATTCGAGGTGTTGGACACCCGAAATCTCGAGCCAGTGATTCGTGCATAATATCTAACTTGCTTTTTATGCTTTTGGCATTAAGTGATTTTGCTACGTCTTTGAGCGCAATGTGTCCAGTTACAATACCTATGCGTAGGCTTTCTGCTACAAGAAACATTAATACATCTTCGGCATTTGCCATATGAGCGAGGTATTCAGTATGCCCTGGAAATTTAAACCCAGATTGAGTAATTGCCTCTTTGTTAATTGGAGCCGTAATTAGAATATCAACCTTTGATGATGCGAGATCATCAACAGCTTTTTCCAGTGATTTATATGAATAGCCTCCAGCCTCAGAAGTTAATTCGCCAGGAAGGTGACTAAAACTATCAACGGAGATATTTAGGATATTTAGTTGACCCTGTATTGCCTTTTCAGCAGAGTCCACTTCGCCCCAGTTTAAATCTTTTAGACCTATTGCATCCAAATTACTGCTAATAAGGTCTGGAGAAGCGTATAAAACAGGAGTAAGTCCATTCAACATCCTTTCATCAGCAAAAACCTGTAAAACAGTTTCAATACCTATTCCATTCGGGTCTCCTGAAGTTAGTCCTATGCGCATAAGTCGTTGTTTTATGAAGGCCAAAGGTAGCTATCTAACCCTCGCGTTCGTGCCACAGGAGTGATGTAACTTAGTCGTCTATGTTTATCAATCTATTAAAGACGTTTTTTCTAGCTGTTGGTGTAATATTTTTTGCATTAGCTGCTAATGCAACTCACAATAGAGCAGGCGAAATAACATATAGACATCTTCAAGGATTAACTTATGAGGTATTAATAACTACCTATACTAAAGCATCTGCATTAGCTGATAGGCCAGTGTTGTATTTAAGATGGGGAGATGAAAATGGTTTGGCATATGACTCACTTGATAGGGAATCCATAAATATAATAATAGGAGATATTCAAGTAAACACCTACATAGGGACTCATACTTATGGAGGGCCAGGAGCTTTTGAATTGAAGGTGGAAGATCCTAATAGGAATGAGGGTGTGCTAAATATGATGGGGTCTGTCGACACACCTTTTGCCATTAGATCACTTCTTATCATTGATCCTGAGGCGGGACACAATAATAGCGTTCAACTGTTAAATCCAGCTACAGAAAATGCATGCCTTAATCGAGAGTGGATACACAATCCTGCAGCATTTGATGAAGATGGTGATTTGCTCACGTTCAGTTTGGTTCCATGTAGGGGATTTAATGGTGACCCCATACCTACTTATATATATCCTGAAGACGTGAGTGATATCGAAGATACGTTTGAAATTGACCAATTTACAGGTGATGTCACCTGGAATAGCCCTCAAATAGTAGGCGAATACAATATTGCAATTCTAGTAGAAGAGTGGAGAGAGGTTGCGGGAGAGTTAAGAAAAGTTGGTGAGGTTGTTAGAGATATGCAGATTGATGTACAGGTTTGTTCTAACCAGCCTCCAGAAGTTTCAGCACAAACAGATACATGTATAGTAGCTGGATCTTTTTTAACCTGGTTTATTAATGCCTCTGATCCAGATGGGAATAACATTACTCTAAATGCTGTCGGGGGGCCTATCAGCGAAGTATCAAATCCTGCGGTGTTTACAAATTTAGGAGGAGGAATAGGTGAATTTGCATGGGCACCAAGTTGTGCAGAAGTTAGACTTGCACCATACCAAATCATTTTCAAAGCCACAGATCAAGGTACTGCTGTTCCTTTGACTGATATATCTACTGCCTATGTACGAGTTGTTGCACCGGCTGTAGAAAATGTTATAGCTGAAGCAATTGGGAATACTGTTCTTTTAGGATGGACTGGTGGAGAATGTAGCGATAATCTAGAAAACTGGCAATTGGATGCTGGGTATCACGATATATATAGGAAATTAGATCCTGATGAATGGAATCCTACTGTTTGTGAAACAGGAGTTCCTGAGGAATTAGGATATGAACTCATTGCTAGTGTACCCGACCTTGGTGTAACAGGATACGTTGATGAAGACATGTTGAGTTTTGGAGCAACATACTGTTATAGAATAGTGATGAGGTTTCAGGATGATTCAGAATCTCTTGCAAGTGATGATGTTTGCGCAACGATAGTTAAAGACGTCCCAGTAATGACACATGCTGACGTAGTAGTTACTAATGATATCGAAGGTGTAGTGTATGTGGGTTGGTCGCCTCCAACAGAAATGGACACTTTAGCTTTTCCAGGACCTTATTTTTATAAGCTGTATAATATGGATGCATCGGGAGAATATCTTGAAATTTCTACAATTGGTCCCTCTAGCTCTTCCCCTATGGACATACTTGCCTTAGATTCAACTTTTAGTCACACTCAAGTAGATACGGAATCTGAAGCAAGAACTTATAAAGTAGAGGCTTGGTCAGGGACCGTAGTTGGGGACCAAATAATTGGTGAGAGTATTCCCGCACAAACACCATTTTTGACACTTATTCCAAACGACAATAGGATAGAACTTGAATTAAAGGCCTTAGTACCATGGTCGAATACAATCTTCTATTTGGAACGTAAAGGTCCTTTAGATTTGGATTTCACCCCTTTAGACACGGTTATGGTAGGGATTGATATACCTGGTGTCATAGCGCCTGGAGGTGGGCTAGCTTTCCCGATTTATCAGACATTGTTATATGAAGATTTAGACTTAATTAATGGTGTGGAGTACTGTTATAGAGTAGTTTCAGAGGGTAATTATGATGCCTCAGGTATAGAAACCCCTCTTCATAATGCAGCCCAAACCGTTTGTGCTACACCCTATGACTTCACTCCTCCCTGTCCTCCTACATTACAGGTGATTCCCGACTGCCCTCAAGAGGTGGACTTTATTTCTTGGAGTGAAATTGATGGTTGCGCCGATGATATTATGGGGTATATTCTTTATTGGACGCCCTTTGAAGGTGATTCACTTAAGCCGTATGCATATTTTGATAATGAAGGTGGATTGGAGTTAGATACGACTTTCATATTCAATGAAAATGGTGAAGAGGGAAGTATTGCGGGTTGTTTTGCTGTTACGGCATTAGATAGCTTGAACTTAAGTCCCGATGGTGAGTTGAGAAGGAATGAGAGTGCATTCTCAAATATTGTATGTGTAGATAACTGTCCTTTTTATTTTCTTCCTAATGTGTTCTCTCCAAATCAGGATGATATGAACGATATATTTCAAGCATTCCAATGGAAATTTGTAGACAGCGTTGATTTTGTGATTAATAATAGATGGGGTATTCCGGTTTTTTATACTCATGACCCAGATGTAAATTGGGATGGTACTCATTACGAAACGGGAGAAATTATGCCAGATGGAGTTTATTACTACTCAGCTATAGTATATACGCGTCGTCTGGAAGGCATAGTTCCTGAGAAATTCTCAGGTAACTTGCATCTAGTTGGCGGGAGAGGGGTTATAGTCGAATAACAAGATTTAGAAAATGTTTACAGGAATTATAGAATCTTTAGGAGTAGTTAAAGACATTGAGAAAGAGGGGGCAAACGTCCATTTCACTCTCAATTGTCCCTTCACTTCTGAGCTTAAAATAGACCAAAGCATTGCCCATGACGGAACCTGTCTTACTGTCGTAAAGTGTGACGATAAGAGTTACACAGTGACCGCAATTGAAGAAACACTAGAGCGTACACGACTTAGTAGCTGGAAGCTGGGGGATAAAGTGAATCTAGAGAGATGTGTACGCTTAGGCGATCGTCTCGACGGTCACATGGTACAAGGACATGTTGATACAACAGGTACGCTCATTGATTCTGAATCTCGAGACGGTTCCTATGTTCTTACTTTCGAACACTCCTCGAATTCTATTAACCCCACTTGGATGACTGTACCTAAGGGCTCTATAACCATAAACGGAATCTCCCTGACTGTAGTAGATAGCTCGCGAAAAACATTTTCAGTTGCTATCATACCTTATACATGGGAGGAAACGAATATGCATACTCTAAGTCCAGGAGATACTGTAAATCTCGAGTTTGACATCTTCGGTAAGTACATATCAAAGATGCTATCTGCTAGATTATAATCCTAGAAATAGGTAAACCATAATAAAGATTACTTACTAGGGCGCAATTCAAAGTTTTGACCTAAGTATACTCTTCTCACCTGCTCGTCCGAAGCCAGAGACTCTGCAGTGCCCTCCTTTAATATTTCGCCTTCAAAAAGAAGATAAGCTCTATCGGTAATATGAAGAGTTTCTTGCACATTATGATCAGTAATCAATATGCCTATTCCCTTTAAACTAAGCTGCTTAACTATTCGTTGTATATCCTCAACAGCTATGGGGTCAACGCCTGCAAATGGCTCATCTAATAGAATGAAAGTAGGTGAGCACGCTAATGCACGAGCAATTTCAGTCCTACGTCTTTCACCACCAGAAAGAACATTCCCCATAGTTTTCCTCACCTTATTTAATCCAAACTCCTCTAACAACTCCTCTAATTTATTCGCTTGCTCATCTTTAGACATTGATTGCAATTCTAATATTGCCTTTAAGTTATCCTCCACCGTTAATGCACGAAAAACTGAAGCTTCTTGAGGGAGATATCCTATGCCCTTTTTTGCTCTTTCGTGCATGGGAATACTTGTTATTTCTTCTCGACCAATGAAAACCCTTCCCTCATCGGGTCTAACCAATCCTACTACGGCATAGAAACTTGTTGTTTTGCCGGCACCATTTGGACCAAGCAAACCAACAACTTCTCCAGGATTAACGTAAAAACTTACGTCATTTACAACTTTTCTACCTCCATAGCTTTTTACTAGTCCATCTGAACGTAAAGCGTCATTTAGATTATTCGTTAATCCCATGGTCTAAAATTACAACGGTTTCCAAAATTTCAGTACTACCAATTTTTAAAGTTCAACGGTAATTCCTACACGAACCCCCCAATTTTTTCTCATTCCATCATTTGAACCTGTAAGTCGGTGGTGGTAGTCGACGCGGAGAAATTGAAAAATATTTTCTATTCCTATAACTCCCTCGGCATAGGTTCCATCTAAGCCAGTTGTGCCCTCGGGGAGAGAAATCAGTTCTTCATGTTTAGGGTCCCAAGATCCTATGACACCTTTAAGTCCAACGACCTCTCTTAATTTGGCCCTACGGATAAATGGGATACGATTTAATATAGCACCTTCTCCATGCCACTCTACACTTGCCCTAACCCATTTGTCAGTTACGAACTCGAAATAGCGTAGTAAATTGAAAGAGGGTTGTATTGAAAGTACGGTCTCATTTGCTGGTTGTAGTTCCATAAGAGCGAATGGAGCACTTCCTGTATACATTCCTGCAATGGTGTTCCATCTTACTCTTCCTAGTGGTCCAAATCGTAGTTTACCCTCCATCTCTAGTGTGTATCGTCCATATCTAAATTGGCTGCCAGCAATACCTTTCCATGCTTGGGTTGTCGTAGCGGTTATTATTGGAAATCTTGACCCAAGTGAAACGCGATTAAATGCACCACTGACAAATTTTTCTGAGTGCGCATACCTCAATAGAACTGTACTTTCTGCAGTAATTAAAGTGGAATTGTCGTCTGAATCTGTTGGGATAAATTCTAGTTGTCCTTTAGCTGTTATGTCTCTATGTCTAAGTTCAATAAAAGTTGACCAACCAGATCCAAAATCAGCGAGGAAGCTAATTTCTGTTTTTTTCACCTCGGATAGATTTCCTTGTGCACTATCAATGGAAAGCATTGAGTTAAAAGCGTTTTCCCGCTCAAAAAACCCAAGCATACCGAACTGCTCAAGATCTTTTGAATGTGAAACGAACCATTCCACCCTTGGGTTTTTATTCTGAAGCCATGTCAGTTCACCTCCGTACTTGAAAATCTTATCTTTTGACCCGTAAGCCAAAAAAACTTTCGGAAGAAATGTTCTGCTGAATTCATTACTTGTTTCTGCTCCTAGCCTAAACCGATTTCCCTCTACAGGGTTCGTTGAGTAGCCATAATACCATGGGCCCAACTCTATTTTTCCGAGTATTACGTTGCCACTCCCAAGACCATATAAAAGTCCTTTTAAGAATTTATACTGTGGCATTGATTGGACAGAATCGGCCATCCAATAAATTTTGGACTCTTTTGCTAATAATGGCTCTGGTCTCTTTAAAACCCACTCCTTTTCTAGCATTTCATTGCTTCCTTTCTCAAAACTTATGTCCCTTCTTGATGTCCAAACAGAGTCTGGCCACTTTTGGGCAAACTCAAAATCTGTATTTACTTGAGTGTTCCTAACGTAAAAACCCATACTAGATCCTGTCATAGACAAGTCAACAATATCCTCTAGCTTAGTAATTACCCAATTTCCATCAATTAGAGCATATTCTTGATTCCATCTTAAAGCTCTTACGTAATTGAGGTTTGCACCCTCACTAATTTTGGCCTCTACCTTACTCAAAGCAAGTGATAAAGTATCAATCCAAAGTTCACCCTCAAATGTCAGTTCGCCTCTTCTTCTAGGAACAAAAGCAAGGTGAAATGCAGGCCTTCCACCTACATTAAGCGTGTCTAGAATATAGTATCTGTAATGTAGATTTCCCCTGTCGTGTAAAGGACTTGTAAAAGCTTTGTCAAGTAGAAGAAGTTGGTTTTCGTATAGATTCTTGTTGATAAATTCGGCACTTACACTTGAGGAGCTCTCACCATCGGAAAGCCATGTTGCCCTTGCTGCCTCCACTCTTTGTTCGACTCTTCTGGGTTTCTTTTGTGATCTCTTCGTTCCTACAGATTCTGAAAAAAATGTAGGGAGTGCTATTCTGACATCGCTAGAATCTAAATCGTCCCAAACCCAACCGAAAGCTCCCCAAATTTTACGATTTGGCAATTTTTCAGGAATGTCATTGAGATCTATTTGTAATCTTTCATGATAGTTATAAAGTACGGCAGAAATGTTTGCTGGGTCGTTATCTGGCTTTGCATCGGCAACTCGCTGCATAAGTGGCTTTGCAGGATTTTTTCTCTTTTTATCGGGTCTTACCTCAGCAGTAGCAAGCTGGATACTCTTAGGCTCCAAA
>Ga0206679_10004474_pt1 | contig 10455 bp, 5 predicted proteins | sample M110012015metaG_FD_155464 | JGI IMG/M metagenome (GOLD analysis project Ga0206679, IMG submission 155464) | Ammonia-oxidizing marine archaeal communities from Monterey Bay, California, United States - M1 100m 12015 | ecosystem: Environmental > Aquatic > Marine > Intertidal zone | place: USA... | reverse complement strand
ATCTGAAGCCAGACCAAGTTTCCCTTGCCATAGGTAAAGGTGGAAACAACATCAAATTAGCCGGTTTATTAACAGGTTACGAAATCGATGTGTTCCGTGAGGATGATGAGTCAGAGGAAGATGTAGAGTTAATGGAGTTCAGCGATGAAATCGATGAGTGGATTCTTAAAGAGTTCATTAAAATCGGTTGTGACACAGCACGTTCCGTGCTTGATTTAGATGAAGAAGGTCTGATTTCAAGAACTGATTTGGAAGCTGAGACTGTAAAAGAAGTTATAAGGATATTAAAGAAGGAACTCTCATAATTATTATATAATCGTCAAGTAAACCGCTAAGTTGTTAGCTGTTTATTTCTCGAGACACTCCCCTATAATTTATCCTAACCTAACTTCCCCAACGATAATAAAGCCCATGGCCGACGTAAATAAACCAGTTCGATTAAGTAAAGCAGCTCGCGAATTCAATTTGGGTATAGGCACCATTGTGGATTTCCTTGAATCTAAAGGAATCTCCGTTGATGCAAAACCCAACACGAAGCTCGACCCGGATGTTTACGCCATGGTGCGTGGAAATTTTCAAGGAGATAAGGACGATAAAGAAGCCGCTCAACGCTCTTCGGTTAATAAGATTGAACGCGAAAGCATCAATCTTTCAAGTGCTCGTAAACCTATCTTAAAGTCCCCTGAACCTGAGCCCGAGGCTATTGATCTGAGTATCTTCAGAAAAAGCGATGTTCAGCCAGAAGTGAGGAGATCAAATGGTGAGGCCGAAAAAGAGGCCTCTATCAAAGCTGCTGCTGAAAAAGAAGCTGCTGAAAAAGAAGCTCAAGAAGCGCAAGCAAAAGCAGCGGCAGATGCTGAAGCTGCAGCGAAGAAAGCAGAAGCAGAAGCAGAAGCCGCTATTGCATTAGCTGAAAAAGCTGTCGAGCAAAAAGAAGCCACTGAAAAAGCTGCGTCTGAAAAAGCAGAAGCAGATAAAAATGTGATTAAAGCAAAAGATTCTGTGTCAAATGGAATTAAAGTAGTAGGCAAGGTTGATTTTGCAGCTCAAGCAAAAGAAGCAGAAGAGAAGAAAGCCGTCGCAGCAGTTGCACGAGCAAAAGCAAAAGCGGAAGCAGAAAAAATCGTTGTAAAATCGGCCATTCCTACTATTGAAGATCCTACTACAAATGAGGACAATTCAGATAACACTTCGGATGATATAGTCGTAAAAACTAAGGTTGAGAAGCTGAGTGGCCCTAAAGTGGTTGGAAAGATTGATCTCCCCGTTGAGAAGAAGAAGTCGAAAGACGACGGGAAACGAAAACGTGTTAGAGTAAAAAAGATAGACGTTAAAAAACAGGCTAACGCTCCAGCACCATCACGCGGAGTTACTCGACCAGCTAGAGCACCAGGTCCACGTGGGCCGGCAAGAGGTCAACGTACAAGAGGAGCTACAGCAAAAGGGCCTAAAAAGGAGGTTACTCAAGAAGATATTAAGAAGGAGATTAGAGATACACTTGCTCGTCTATCAGGCGGTAAGAAATCTAAGTCTTCTAAGATGCGTCGAGCTAAGCGTAAAGATATTAAAGACCGCTCAGATGATGAAATAGTACGCCAACAGTTAGAGGAGACTATTCTTAAACTTACCGAATTCGTTACTGTAGCTGAATTAGCTACTATGATGGATAAGTCTGTTAATGATGTGATCTCTGCTTGCATGATGCTTGGTATCATGGTTTCGATTAACCAAAGACTTGATTCTGAAACAATCACTATGATTGCTGAAGATTTCGGGTTTGAAGTTGAATTTGTAAGCTCAGACTTAGAGGATGCAATAGAAGTTGAAGCGGATAATGAAGATGATCTGGTTTCTCGTCCACCGATTATTACTGTAATGGGTCACGTTGATCACGGTAAGACATCTCTTCTCGACTATATTCGAAAAGCAAACGTTATTGCTGGTGAGGCCGGAGGTATTACTCAGCACATTGGAGCTTATTCCGTTTTAGTTGATAGTGGCGAACAAATTACTTTCTTAGACACACCTGGTCACGAAGCGTTTACCGCTATGCGTGCTCGTGGTGCTCAAGTTACCGACCTTGCAATTATTGTAATTGCATCTGACGATGCGGTTATGCCCCAAACAAAAGAAGCTATCCACCATGCTCAAGCAGCAGAAATCCCAATGATTTTTGCTCTTAATAAGATGGATAGAGAGGAGGCGAACCCCGATAGGATTAAAAAAGAACTTAGCGAGATGAATATTCTTGTTGAGGAATGGGGAGGGAAATACCAATGCCAAGAAATTTCTGCCAAACAAGGAACTAACATAGAAGAATTGTTAGAAAAAGTTCTTCTAGAAGCAGAAATGCTAGATCTTAAAGCCAATCCTAACAAGCGTGCCCTTGGTACAGTTGTTGAATCAACACTAGATAAGGGTCGTGGTTATGTGACTAACCTTCTCGTAGAGTCAGGTACATTGAGGGTGGGTGATCCAATTCTAGCGGGTCAATTCTCAGGAAAAATTAGAGCCATGTTCGATGAGCGCGGAAATCGTGTGGACGAAGCTGGTCCTTCTATTCCTATTTCAGTACTTGGATTCGATGGCGCACCTAGTGCCGGAGACAATTTCAACGTATTCGAGCAGGGCCTAGAAGCTCGAACTATAGCAACAAAGCGCCAACAGCTCCAGCGTGAGCAAGGAGTCCGTACTCAGAAATCAGTAACTCTGGAAGAGCTTGGACGTCGTATTGCGGTAGGTGAATTCAAGGAACTTAACCTTATCGTTAAGGGTGACGTGGATGGTTCCATTGAAGCTTTGAGTGACTCGTTAGAAAAGCTCTCTACTGAGAAAGTTCAGGTGAAGATTATCCATAAAGCGGTAGGCCAAATAACTGAGTCAGATATCCTTCTAGCATCTGCTTCTTCAGCTTACATTATCGGATTCCAAGTTCGCCCATCGGCAACTGCTCGTAAGTTAGCTGAGGAGGAAGAAGTTCAGATTAAACTCTACTCTGTCATCTATAAAGCCATTGAAGAAATGCGCGATGCAATGGAGGGGTTATTATCTGCTAAAATTGAAGAAAATATTGTGGGTAGTGCTGAAATTAGAGAAACATTCAAAATTTCTAAACTCGGAACTATTGCTGGATGTATTGTCAATGAAGGTAAAATACTTCGTTCTAGCAGGGTTAGGGTTCTTCGTGAAGGTATAGTAGTTTATACGGGACTCCTTGGATCTTTAAAACGATTTAAAGATGACGCTAAAGAAGTCGCTAAAGGTTATGAGTGTGGATTAAACATTGATAAATTCAACGACATCAAAGTTGGAGATGTAATTGAAGCTTACGAAGAAGTTGAAGTCAAGCAGACCTTAGAGAGCTAACGAACCTCTATAGCTTAGGTAGCTCTATGTCTGATGGTATGATTAAGGCGCTTGGGTAAAGTCTTTTCAATCTTGGGAGTGCCGACTCTGCCTCCCATCGGTTCCTAAAATCACCCACTACAACGCTGTAGTTAGGGGCAATAGATTCTAAGTAAACACTTCTTCCATCTAATCGTTTTCTGCATTTAGCTCGAACTGCTCTGGCGGTTTCTAAATTTCCGAAATGAATTTGGACTCTATACCCTTTTAAAGTATGTGTCTCAGAGAGCGCTTTTAAATCAATCTCTGTAAGAGCAGAATCCATGTTAATTATAACGCTTCCATTGCCATCTTTAATAGGAAGTGCGGGTAACGTTTTTATTAAAGCGGAAGAATCAAGTTCAATCTGGATGATAGAAGCGTTATTGAGAATAGAATCCTCATTCTGTATGTCAACAGATTGAGTTTGAGTTGTGTCACAGTTAGTTCTGAAAATGCTCTTCCACCACGAGTTGTCACTTTGAGCTGAAATTGTGCTTGCGTTTAGAAAGCAGAAGCAAATTATTGCAATTTGATTTATCCGAGTTAACATATTAGTTGCGTAATTTTTTTCTTCAAGACAAAACTACCTATAACTGCTCATTTATAGCGTACTAAATTGAGTATTATTGTTTGGAAAGGTTCTAAATAAGAGAGCGTTATGACATTGCTGTGACATAGTGTGCGATAAGTGTAAAATTCATTGTAATTTCGCGCGTGAATTGAGTGCACTCGATTGATATGAAAAAGCCGATGAATAATCGTATAAACCGACTTCAACATATAGCACGTGCTATATGTACCATCCTAGTATTTCAAGCCTTTGGACTTGCAGCCCAAGGTATTTGGGAGGGTGGAGACCCCATAAATGGTCAATCACTTTTTAACGCAAATTGTGCAGCATGTCATAAGATTACTAATGAGACGCTTGTAGGACCAGGCCTTGAAGGTATTCAAGATCGTTGGCCATCTGGAGATAAGATGCTTGTACAGTGGATCCAATCTCCACAAGAGGCAGCTGAGTCGGGAGATAAGTACATCAAAAGTATGGTCGATCGATACGTAGGGACTTATGGATGGATGACTGGGCAAGCGGTTTCTGAAGCAGATATTTCTGATATCCTTGCATATGTTACATCTCCCCCAGTTGATGGCGGCGGCGATACTGCTTCAAGTGACAACTGTCCGACAATTGATTACAATACTCCCGAAGAGTCGGATTCTAGTAACGCAATGTGGTTTCTAATTCTCCTGACATTATTCACAGTTATTGCTTTGAGTGCTGCCGGAGTTAAGCGATCACTTACCGATGTGATTGCAGAAAGAGCTGGAGAGGACTTATTGCCGGATACAGGATATCTTACCAGATTAGGTGGTTGGGCTTGGAATAACCTCGTGATGGTCTCTCTAATTGGTATTTTCTTTGTCTTGTATGGAGTTGTAGTGGGTTATTCAGCGCTTATGGATATCGGTACATACTCTAATTACAGTCCTGAGCAACCTATTGCATTCAATCACAGCATTCACGTTTGTGAGAATGAGATTGATTGTAAGTATTGTCACAACAGCGCTTACGATTCTAAGCACGCCGGAATCCCAAGTGCGAACGTTTGTATGAATTGTCACAAGGCAATTAAGAAAGGAAAGCGTACTGGAACAGAGGAGATTGAGAAAATATACGCGGCAATAGGATTTGACTCTAGTACGGGTACTTATTTAGATGGAGACGGTAACAATGGAAAAGCTCTTCCTCAAGACAGCTACGATGGTGAGCCTATTAAATGGAATAAAGTTCACAATCTTCCTGATCACGTTTTCTTCAGTCACCAACAGCACGTAGATGTAGGTGGTCTTCAATGTCAAAACTGTCACGGAGATGTTTCTACTTATAGTGTAGGAAGGATTGCTCCAGTTGAAGAGATCAATACTTTAATTGATGCTTACCCTGGGATTATCCAGCTTTCTAAACCTACCTTAACTATGGGATGGTGTATTGAATGTCACAATAAGGCTGAGATTGATTTGGCCTCTAGTGGATACTATGAAGAGATGCATGATCGCCTTATGAATTCTGAAAGAGGAAATGAGGAGCTACGCAAATACTTAGAAGACGAAAAAATTACCGTAAGAGAACTTGGAGGCTGGGAATGCTCTAAGTGTCACTATTAATAACTGATTCTGACGCCACATGGCTAACAATAAAAAATACTGGTCCGGATTGGACGAATTAGACGGCACGGAAGCGTTCAAGGAAATCCAGGCCAAGGAATTCCAAGAACAGATTCCTGTTGACCAATTTTTAGCAGACGAGCGCCACAGTAGCACAACTACTGGTCGTCGTGACTTTTTAAAGTTTATGGGATTCTCTCTTACCGCTGCTACTCTTGCTGCTTGTGAGACTCCTGTAATTAAGTCTATTCCTTATACAAATAAACCAGCAGAAATAACTCCTGGTGTAGCTAACTACTACGCTTCGACTTATTACGATGGAATGGATTACTCAAATGTTCTAGTAAAGACTCGTGAGGGTCGACCGATTTTCATTAAGGGTAACACTTCTACTGGAATTGGAGCTGGAAAGGTCAATTCTCGTGTAATAGGTTCTGTGATGAGCCTTTATGATAAAGCAAGACTAGATGGCCCTACTCAGATGGGGAACTCAACAACTTGGGACGATATAGATAACGCTATGTCTGCATCCGTTTCTAGCGCTGGTAGAACAGTTGTTCTTTCAAACACTATAGTAAGTCCCTCTACTCTAAAAGCTATTGAAGCGTTAGGGGCCGAGCATGTTCAATATGATGCTATTTCTTACTCAGCACTTCGCGTAGCTCAAGCTGATGCATTTGGTGTGAATGCTGTTCCTTCTTATCACTTTTCTAAAGCAGAGGTTATAGTAAGTATCGCTGCTGACTTCCTTAACTCTTGGTTATCTTCAACACTTTACGCACCGGATTACGCTTTATTAAGAAGCCCAGAACGTGGAAAACAGTCTAAGCATTTTCAGTTTGAGTCAGCTATGACTATGACAGGAACTAACGCCGATGTTCGTACAATGATTAAACCCTCCGAAGAGGGTAAGGTTGCCGCTGGATTACTTGCAGCCCTTAAAGGAGCAACAGTTTCTAATTTAGATGCAGGCGTTATTAAGAGTATAAATGCAGCAGCTAAGTCATTAAATTCATCTAAAGGCAAGTCACTTGTTGTCGCAGGTTCTAATGACCTTGCAACTCAAACTATTGTTGCAGCGATAAATCAGCAACTTGGAAACTATGGTTCTACATTAGATCTAGAGCGTCCATCTATGGCTTACCGTGGAGATGATGCTTCAGTTTCTGATCTTGTGAAGGATATGAATTCCGGAAAGATTTCAACCCTTATCACTTACGGATGTAATCCTTCTTATGACTTACCTAATGCAGATGCATTTAACACTGGTCTCGCTAAAGTCAAGACTTCTGTTTGTATGAATGGAGTTGCTGATGAAACAGCAGTACGTTCAACATTCGTAGCGCCAGATCATCACTACTTAGAGAGCTGGAACGATCTTAGCTTAAGCTCAGGCCGTATCGATTTAGTCCAACCTACAATTGAGCCTATATTCAACACACGGGCAGCTCAGGAATCATTCCTCAACTGGTCATCTTCTGAAAACAGCGATTGGTACACTTTCCTACGTCGTCAGTACAACGCTTCGTACACATCTGACGCCATGTATTCTGATTCAGATTGGAACAGCGCTATTCACGATGGAACGATGTCTGGTAATGACTTGCTGGAATCTCCAGAATACACAGCAGCAATTGACACAACTCAAGCTGAGCGTAAAGTAGCATCAGTAAAAGGAGGTGCATTTGAGCTAGTTACATATGTTAAAGCAACAGCCGGTTCAGGTAACCATGCTGCCAATCCAATGCTCCAAGAGACACCGGATCCGGTAACTAAGGTGACTTGGGACAACTATGTTACGATGTCTAAGTCTGACATGGACAGTATGGGGCTTAACACTTACATAGCTCAAGAGGATATGGGATCTGTTGTAAAAGTTACCGTTAATGGTAAGTCTGTTGAGCTTCCTGCGTTTATGCAGCCAGGCCAAAAGCCAGGTACTTTAGGTATCGCTCTCGGATACGGTCGTGGATCTAACGGAGAAAACATCGGACAAGCTGCATTCCAAACAGGCGAACAAGGTGAACACCTCACTCAAGTTTCAGGACTGCCCATGCCAATCGGCGCAAATGCGTATCCGCTAACTTCAACTTCTGAAGGCTATACAATATATGCCAACTACGATGTCAGCATAGAAGCTACTGGCACAGAATATCCACTTGCTTGTACACAGATTCACAACACCTATATGGGACGTGAGTCAGTTGTAAAAGAAACCTCCTTAGATTCATATTTAGCTGAAGCTGGAAAAGCAAAGGGTGAAGCTTCTTGGAACAAAGCTCACAGGCTTAACGTTCACGAGGACACGAACCATGATGGTGTAATAGATGCTCGTGATAAAAAGAATACTAACGCATTCGACCTTTGGCACAGTCACCCTGTAGAGGAAGTGGGCCACCGTTGGGGAATGACTATAGACCTTACAACTTGTACAGGTTGTAGCTCGTGTGTAACAGCTTGTAACATAGAAAACAACGTTAGTGTTGTTGGAAAGGATGAAGTGTTAAGGCACCGCGATATGCACTGGATACGTATCGATCGTTACTACGCTTCTGATTATTCTCTTGAAAAAGGAGAGGAAGAAGGTGTGGGTGTAATTGACAGCTACGGCCGTATGGAGGATCCTTCAGAGAACCCTCAAACAGTCCACATGCCTATGTTGTGTCAGCACTGTAACCACGCTCCTTGTGAGACGGTTTGCCCTGTTGCTGCGACGACTCATAGCAATGAGGGTTTAAACCAAATGACCTACAATCGTTGTATAGGTACACGTTACTGTGCTAACAACTGCCCTTACAAGGTTCGTCGATTCAATTGGTTTAATTATAAAGGATATAAGAAGTTCGAACACGTTAATCCGGCTCATGACTCATTAGCTCGACTAATTCTAAATCCTGATGTTACTGTTCGTGCTCGTGGAGTAATGGAAAAATGCTCTATGTGTGTGCAGCGTATTCAGTCTGGTAAGCTCGATGCTAAAAAATCAGGAACTTCTATCCTTGATGGACAGATAAAGACTGCTTGTGCAGAGTCTTGCCCATCTAACGCTATTAATTTCGGAGACTTAAACGACAATGGTTCTGAAGTAAGAACTATTTCGGAAAATAATCGTGCTTATCATGCTCTTGAAGAGGTCGGTGTTAAGCCGAACATCTTCTACATGACTAAGGTAAGAAACTCTTGATCTAACGACTATGCAAAGAGAATCAGCAATTCGCGAACCACTTATCCTAGGTCACAAAACTTATAAGGATATTACTGATGATGTTGTAGGACCTATAATGGGACCTGCTCCTCTCGGATGGAAAATAATGATTACAATTTCGTCCATTATTGCCATTTACGGCATAGGGTCGATTTTATACCTACTAGGAACTGGTGTCGGAGTTTGGGGGCTGAATAAAACTGTTGGTTGGGCTTGGGATATCACCAACTTCGTATGGTGGGTTGGTATCGGACACGCTGGAACACTTATTTCAGCAGTCCTCTTACTGTTCCGTCAGAAGTGGCGTATGGCGATTAACCGTTCCGCTGAGGCAATGACAATCTTCGCTGTTATTATGGCTGCGGTCTTCCCAGGGATTCACATGGGAAGAATTTGGTTGGCTTACTACGTTTTCCCTCTGCCAAATCAATTTGGATCAATATGGGTTAACTTCAATAGCCCACTTCTTTGGGACGTATTTGCGATAAGTACTTACTTCTCCGTATCGCTTGTATTCTGGTATGTAGGTTTAATACCTGATTTTGCTACAATTCGCGATAGAGTGACAAAGCCATTTGCAAAGAAGATGTACGGTATTATGAGTTTTGGTTGGAGTGGACGAGCCAAGCACTGGAATCGATTCGAAGAACTTAGCCTTGTCCTTGCGGGTATTGCCACACCACTTGTATTCTCAGTTCACTCGATTGTATCGATGGACTTTGCTACATCTGTTATACCAGGATGGCATACTACAATATTCCCCCCATATTTTGTGTCTGGAGCTGTATTCTCGGGGTTTGCTATGGTGCAGACTCTTCTACTTGTTATGCGTAAAGCATACAAACTTGAGGACTACATTCATATCAAGCACGTTGAGTACATGAATATTGTAATCATTGTTACTGGATCTATTGTTGGAGTAGCTTATCTAACGGAGCTCTTCATTTCTTGGTACTCAGGCGTCGAATATGAGAGCTATGCATTCATAAACCGCTTTTCTGGGCCATACAGTATTGCCTACTGGACTATGATGACATGTAACGTTATTAGTCCACAGCTTTTCTGGATCAAGAAAATTCGAAGGTCATTTGTTGCAACATTCATACTGTCTATCGTGGTGAATATCGGGATGTGGTTCGAGCGTTATGTTATTATCGTAACATCTCTTCATAGAGATTATCTACCATCAAGCTGGGGAGAATTTATTCCTACAGCAACTGATGTAGGAATTTTCATAGGTACACTTGGAATCTTCCTTACACTCTTCCTCGCATTTACAAGGTTCTTCCCTGTACTTGCTTTGAACGAGCTTAAAACTATTTTGAAGTCAAGCGGTGAGTCATATAGAAACAAACAAGTAAAATAATACCATCATGAAAAAGGTATTCCACGTCATGTATGACGACGACGAAAAGCTTTTAGTAGCTGCTCGCGAACTTGCAGGAAAGGGCATTCATGTTAATGAAGTCTTTTCTCCATTCCCGATACATGGTATTGACCCAGTAATAGGGATTAAGAGAACACGTCTAGCAATTACATCATTCATGTATGCTATGACTGGATTAACTATTGCTGTATCCTTTATGTGGTACACTATGATATCTGATTGGCCTATGAATATTGGAGGTAAGCCTAGCTTCTCTCTTTTAGAGAACCTTCCTGCTTTCATCCCAGTTACGTTTGAATTCTCAGTTTTA
>Ga0206679_10004468_pt1 | contig 10464 bp, 10 predicted proteins | sample M110012015metaG_FD_155464 | JGI IMG/M metagenome (GOLD analysis project Ga0206679, IMG submission 155464) | Ammonia-oxidizing marine archaeal communities from Monterey Bay, California, United States - M1 100m 12015 | ecosystem: Environmental > Aquatic > Marine > Intertidal zone | place: USA... | reverse complement strand
ACCAGCGGATGTGATGGATTTGGAAAAGATGGAAAGCGTCTTCGTCGTCCCGAATGTGGTATATGTACAAAGAAGGTAGCAGAAGGTAAGGGTCAGGCGATGAAGATGGCAAAAGAGTTGGGAATTCCATATAAGGCTCCTGATGGCACTAAATGTGCAATTTGTACTCGTCTTCCTTCCAACGGAAACGGTCTAGTATTTGATCACTGCCATGAGAAGAATATTTTCCGTGGCTATCTTTGCAACGCATGTAATCGATCATGTGGAGTATTGGGCGATGATGTAGATGGTCTATTGAAGACGTTGAACTATCTTCTACAGACAGAGAAGGCAGTAATTGTACAAAACGAGGATGGTACATTATACAGAGCATAAAAATACAAAACAAAATAAAAAATACACAAACAAAAGGGTCCCTACTCTTTTTTTTGTGCTTCTTGAATTCTATATTTTGACAACTTGAAATATTTTTCAACCAATTCTATACCAATAAATTTACGACCGGTATTTACACAACCAATACCGGTTGTTCCAGATCCCATCGTATTATCAAGTACCACATCATTTTCATTTGAATAAGTGCGAATAAGATGTTCAGTTAGTTTTACTGGTTTTTGCGTTTCATGAACCGTATCATATTCAATATCAAATATCAACATCTCATTCGGATAATTTGTAAAATTTTGTGTATATTCGGCATCACTTGTCAACTTATTATTTGGACCCAAGTGATGTGCCTGATTTAACATTTTACCAATACGTTTCTCGCTATTTTTCTTTTTAATAGAAACCGCAACTAGACCCTGTGGATTATATGTCATATTTCCTTTTTTTCTAGAAGCTGCTGCTGCACCACCTTTGGAAAATACACAAATATCTTCTGTACATTTCATAGGTCTATAATTTGCCAATAGAAATTGAGTGGTCTTGTTTTTCTTCCAAATGAGATTGTATTTAAACCATTCATAATTTGAAGATATTAACATACTTGTAAAAGGTTGTTGTCCAAATAGGAGAATAACGCCTGATGGTTTCTTAACAATACGTTTATAATGCTTCCATAACTCTTGTATATTAATAATTGTATCCCATTTACACTTTGTTGATCCATAGGGAAGATCACATAAAACAAGATCCACACTATCATCTGGAATCAATTTCATCTTTTCAATACAGTCACCAAAATAAAGCGTCATATTATCACTAACAATATCTTCTGTTGTCATAGAATTTATTTTTTCCATCATTTGTTGTTTTTCAAGTGCGAACTGTTCTTTTTTTGCCTTTGCACTCATTTTTTTCGGAACTGACTTAATTTGAATTTCATTATTTACTTGCGTAGATTCCATATTTTGATGTATATTATTATATATGGATTGTTTAAAATCAATTTTATTATTTTAATTTTAAGTAATCCTAATAAATTAGTCCTTATTTTCGACCTCTTTTTTTATTGGATCGACGTTTCTTTTTTGTTTTCTTATTGGTGCGTTTGGTTCTACGTGTACGTTTTCTTCTAGTGTTTCTTCTAGTGTTTCTTCTAGTGTTTCTACGTTTTTTACCACCATTTTGAACAATTGAATTCGCCCACGATGCTAAATTATCCGCACTACGTTCACCATCATTAAATATATGTGGTTGTTTATTTCTATATGCAATCACAAATGGATATCCATTTACACTGTTATCTTTTAACTTATTTAACGAGGACATTGCTTCTATATGAACCCATGCTAATGTGATATCATCGTTCATTTTAACATTACCATTACCATTTTTTAATGTTTTCCATTCTTTTGATAATTTTGTACACCAACCACAACCAGGCATATGAACGGCAATTAACAAAGTATGATCAGACTTATCCATTATTTCATTAAAATCATCTATTTTATTTTGTGAATCAGAATTTATTTCTAAATGATTTACCATTTATATAGTATCTTTTGATTTATTTTTTGTTTCATCTTTGTTTCATACTAACCTAGTTTTACATACAATCATCCCTGATTTTTTACAAAAATTTCAACCTAACCATACATCTGTTTCTATACGTTGTTCATATTCTTGTTTCCGTATTTGTTTTCGTTTTTGTATTTTTTTGCGTTCTTCAAAATTGGCAATTTGTAAACCTATGTCTCGTCTTTCATGATTAATAATATTAGAATGTGGAAATAGTTTAGATATTATTTTTGTATAAGGTAATTTATTTAACATAATATGTATATAATTAAAAAATAAAAAATAAAAATAAAAATAATTAAATGGTGTTGAAAGAATAAAAAGGTTAAAAATCTTTTTTATAACAATCTCTCGTAAAAATTACGAAGAAAATATTTGATTTAAAACATTATATGTTATTATATATAACTAATGTCAGAGCATTCCGAAGATGATATCGATGATATTGAACACATTCTTGAAAATATTCGACATAATTGTGTGGTTATGTCTGAACGTCACAAATCACGTTTTTTATATTTGAAGGGTATATTGAGATATTTTAGGATTCCTATTATTATTTTGTCTGGTATAAACTCTGTTATTGCGGTTGGGTTACAACCTTATATTGAACAAGGACTTATTAGTGTATTTACATGTCTTGTTTCATTAGTATGTGGTATAATTGGGTCTATTGAACTTTATTTATCAATTCAAACACAAATGGAAAATGAATTGGTTACAAGTAAAGAATACTATTTACTTGGTATTGAAATATATAAATTATTATCATTAAAAATTGGTAATCGTAATATAGATATTAAATCATTTATGGAGGAGAAATTTAGTCAATATCAAAAACTTATAGAAAAGTCCAATGTAATTATAAAGAAAATAACCGATAAATTAACACAAAAACCTGGAATAAGAGACTTAGAAAATAAATATTCATCTACTGATTTTTCTGAAGAAAATACACCAGTAAAAAGTATGTTTTCTACAACTCGCTTCCCTCAACTATATTCACATGTTTCTTTAAAAGATGAACCACCATCTGAAATGAAATTAAATATAAATGAAATAGTAAACGATGGTAGTTCATCTTTTGAAGAAACATTAAATTTTAAAACACAACGGACTTCTCATCCCATAAATGTTGAAACTAATAGTGAAATTGAGATAAAAAAATTACAAAAAAAAAATGAATTATTAAAAAAAGAATTGGATGTATTTAATCCTGATTTTTTTGAAGAGATTGAAAATTTAAAGACAGAAAATATAAAATTACGTGAAAAAAATAATAGTGTTGAAAATAATAGTGTTGAAAATAATAGTGTTGAAAATAATAGTGTTGAAAATAATAGTGTTGAAAATAATAGTGTTGAAAATAATAGTGTTGAAAATAATAGTGTTGAAAATAATAGTGTTGAAAATAATAGTGGTGAAAATAATAGTGGTGAAAATAATGTATAATAAATGATATAAAATAGTTTTGTAATAAATTTTATATCATCCTATCATTCTAGTATTAAAATTTCATCTTTACTAGTTTTCCTCTTTTTCCATCAGTCTTTTCCCAATAACCAATAAGACGTGGTTTAATTTCAGGATTTGATTGTGCAGCTACAAAACTGTCATAATCATATACTTCATTATTATCTTCACGTTTTGCGTATTTTTTACCGTAGTAATTCATTTCTATGGCCTTGAATTTATCCTTTTCTTGATTTGCATTTCCAACAGCATCTCCCTCTTCATCAGATATGGATGGATGATATGACATATTATTGCTTGGAACATGTCCAAAAGAATAACATACAACCGGATCTTTTGCGTCTGCTTTATAATGAAGAGCACAATCCACAGCGGCTTGTTTAATATTGTATAATAATTGTTTGTTAATACGTTCTTTAATATTGGATATTTCAAATAATGCTTGATCTGTTGATAAAGGTGTATTTTTGTGAATTTTACTCTTATCTTTTAGACGCAATTCTATTGATGCGTCACTTTCCATCTGTTTTTTTGTAAAGGTCATTAAATATAAAAATACTTTAATATCTCGCAATTCATCTGGTAAATTGATATGACTATTAATACGACGAGCGCGACCAATTACTTGATCAATACGTACTGGATGCCAATATGGCTCAACTAAATGAACATAACGACAATTTCTTAAATTAATACCTTCGGCACCAGATGCGGTAATCATGATTGTTTTGATAATTTCACCCATATAATTATTTGAACTGATTTTGACGAGTTCATTTTTAAGCGATAAAGGAATTGCGTTCCAATCACTATTAAAAATATTTCGAATAATTTCCTTTTCCTCCACATCTTCAGTACCTGTATACAATCCATATGTAGGTTTTCCAAAATCTTCTTCTTTCATATCTATTTTCCATTTTCCGTTTACATCTTTCTTAATCTTAAATCTAGCGAAACCATGATGATTTAAAATCTTGGTTAAAATACCAATTCCCTCCAATGTTCTAAATTGAGTATATACTAAATGTAATCCTTTGAAATCTTCATGTTGTAAGTTTTCCAAAATAGCTAGAAATTTTGGACTGTACATTTGAAGTGCTTCTTTTGTTAAAAACGTAGATGCGTTTTCTTCCAAACGTGAAAGAGCATCGATAATACGTGATTCGTATGTTTCATCTGTTTGTTTAGCAATATCGTCTTTAATTTTTTCCAGATCATCTGGTGTATATTTTCCATCGGCATTTGCAAGTTTATCGTCTACGTTTGTACCATCCAAAATATCTTCATCCCCATCTACTAATGCGGATTCAACATTTTGTCCATCCTTAGGTAAAGGTCGTGTGATTGCTCTAGGAAAAACAAAATTGCAAAATGCGCGCGAAAAAATACGATATGTACTAACCGCTTCTTCATATAAATCGGGTTTTTGTTGTTTCTTTTTTTTTTTATTCGAAGACTCTACTTTACGTTCTTGAATACGTGCTGATTCATATACCCCAAACATATAATCACTCATAGGTAGCTCTACCAATTTAAAATCGTTATCTTTATTGTATCTAGGCATCAGTTGTTCAATATCTCCATAATAAGATGTTAGACCTAATATACGACGTTTTAGTAAATTTTCATTTTTTAATTCACCTGAATCCGTATCAATAAAATATGTATTGAATTGATCTTTGTCGTCAGGAAGTGCTTTATAATTATCGACCTTAATACCTTCTTGTATAATATCGATATTGTGATCTAAAAGTACAGATTTAAAATTATTTAACATTTTAGCATCATCTGATTTTCCACGACTATCTACATGAATCCCCTTATATTTATCTCCATGATGTTTTCCAATAAACCCAAATGGATTGAATGTAATCTTCGCCATTTTTGTAGAAGGTTTATAATCTATGAAATCTATTATTTGTTTTGTTTTTGGCGAAGATTGGATAATATTACGTAGATCCGTATCATTAATTCGTGATTCTGTTTTTACATTCAAAGGAATAGACCATGTTTTCATGTATCCTCTCAAAATATTGAAACATACAGCAATCTCATTCGGATAATTGATTACAGGTGTTCCTGATAATAATACAATTCTACAATTGTTTGCACTCATTAAATTGTGATACATTTTCATCGACAACGATTCAGGTCGTTTCAATTTATTTACAATACGACTCACAAAATTATGGGCTTCATCAATAATTATCACTTTATTATTAAATGGATTTTGGGTTCCATGATTTGTTAATTGACCCCATCTATCGTCACGAAGACCATTATAATTCAAAAATTCATATTTGAAACGGATCATTTGAATAATTTGCTTTTCTAAACTATTTTTATCTTCTAATGTTAACGTGTCAAAATTAGATGTTTTTTTCATATCTACTAACCATGCCCCTTTATTCTTTTGAATATTATCATAAGGTAAAGACAAAATTTTGCTCAATTGTCTAATAGTATTATCGTCTATTGCATCCACAAATTCCCAATATTGATTCTTTTTAAATATTTGATCACCGCATTCCATAAGCTGTTGAATATAATTCATACGAAGAGCTGCTGGTGTCATAATCAATATATTTTTTGAACTTTTCATACCTTCTGCTATAGCAATTGATGAACAAGTTTTTCCTGAACCTAGTCCATGATACAAAAGTAGTCCTCTATATGGTGTATATAAATTCAAATAATCCCGAACAATCTTTTGATGTGTAAATAATTCGCGATCCTTAGAAGAACTATCTAGTTTTCCATCGAGACGCTGTAATTCATCTTTATATGGTTCAAATAAAGAATTAATAAATTCTACGAAAACTTCGCGATTATTCATATAATAACTTGAGCTTTTGATGAGTATTTGTTCTTTTTTCTGAGGAAGACGTTCAACAAATTCTGGTTTAATAACCACGTCTTCGTCTGCTTCAAATATAATGTCGGCATCTGGTGCCTTTGTTAATCGTTTTACAGAGGTTGAGGTTGGTTCTGTTTTTTTTTTCGTAGGGTCTATCGGTTTTGTAAACGCAGATACAAGAGAAAGTTTCTTACCTTTTTTTGTTTTACTAATAGTAGGCTGTATTGTAGTCAATAATGATTTTGTTGTTTGTGCAGGTATCATCGTTTTCACTTTGGTTTTTACATTTGACAACAATTCATCTCTATCAAATTTATGCTTAGAGCTCTCATCTATTAATATGGTTTTAATAACCATATCTTCTCTTGATGATGGTTTAAATATAACCGTATATGCTTCTTTTTTTTTTGGTTGTGGCTTTATTTTTAATTTCTCTAAAATGGATGATTGCATTATATAAAAATGAGATATTAAAACATTTTATATAACTACTTATTTAATGGATTTACATGTTGTTTTTCCAAAAATAAAAGACACCATCGAAAAATCGTCATAATATTCAGAATATTGTTTTCTAAAATACAAAATAAACCCAACTGCTACTACTACTATATTTAACATAAATATATTAGTTGCTGTTTTTTGTAGGGTAATTATTTTTTCTTGATGTTTCTTTTCATCCAATTTGATATAATAATCAGTATAATTTTTAGCAATCAACAAAGAAGCAATGAGGAAAAATGACATTATGGTAAATGGTAGACTCATTTTATTGAAAATCAAAAAGAATATCCATATTTGTATTGATGTTATCATTAAATGATCTGGACGATTATTATTTTCATTCTCTGTAACACCAAGTGCAAAATAAATGATTAAAATAATAATAATATTTTTAGCGAACATATTTTCACTAAGTAATTTCTGAGTTTTACAACCTAATGTCTCGGCAATAAAATTACCACTTACTGCTAAAATCAATAAAAAAATACCGGTAATCAAATTAATAGTATCCATATTTTGTTTTTTACTATTCTGTGTACTTTGTTTTTGTTGCATTTGTTCAGCTTCTATATCAAATGCAGAATAATCCATACTATATATTATATAAATAATTTAAATGTTGTATTTTCTTTGGTCATATTTATTTAAGTTTATTAATTATTTTTTTAAGAACGAAAATAATTATATATACAAATCACTAAATAATTATACAAACAAATCACTTGTTAAATGTGACGACGCATCAAAAACATATCGCACCTATACTAAATTTGTGTCTACTCATTTTGATACAGACAAAATAAATGTTTATGAAAATGAAAAAAAATGGTTACAAAATATAAAAGATTCCGATTATTTTCCAACACTTTTATATTATGATGATTATTTACGCATGATTGTAACTACAGATATGGGTAGAAAAATGACAAATGCTGATTTAAAAAGAATAAATGTAAAAAATAAGTGTACTGAACTAATAACAGAACTGAAAAAATACAACTGTCGTCATAATGACATTAAACCATCTGAATTAGTATTTCAAAATGGACGAATACATTTAATTGATTTTGGATGGGCACATGAACTGGATCAATTAAATCCTTCGTATTGGCCCGAATGTCTAGGAGATAAATTTAAATGTGTACCGTATGATGATTTGGGTAGTATACAAAAGTCAATTGATTTTATCAAACAACGAAAAAAACGAAGATAATTTATACTGGTATTTTCATAATTGCTTCTTCACAAGCAACCTGTTCAGCCTTCTTTTTAATTTTATGTGTACCTGATCCCATAAAAATTAACATAGGTGTTCCCTTTTCAACTTCTTCATGAATAGCTTTAAATGAACCAAATGTCGAGAACTTTACCGACTTATTAGGCGAAACCGAATGAATAGATTGATTTAGGCAAATATATACACCCATTTTGTAACCATTATCTAAATCATGTTGAATTTCAAGATAATCGGGAGTTGTTTTAAATTCCTTTTGAATTTTTACTTGAAAAATATTCTTATAATTGGAATCATTTTCAATCAATTCTTCCCAATCAACATGTGTTTCAAAAATATTTTCAACAAATAATTGCGCCATTTGAAATCCAGGACCAGACCGAAACAGTCCATCGAACATGTTTTCTTCATCATTAATTTCCATTTTATTGAAATCTAAAAAAAGAGCTCCCAGAAACGATTCAAATAAACAACCCAATTTTTTTAGATTTGTTCTAACTTTTTTTTCCTCAGCATGTTTGGAAATAATAAGCCATTTATTTAAATGCATTTCATATGCCAACCTTCCAATAGCTTCATTCTTAACTAATGCTATTTTTTTCTCCGTCATAAATCCTTCATTTTCTTTAGGAAAACGTTTATACAGGTAAAATTTTGTAATGGCTTCCAATATTCCATCACCCAAAAATTCCATTCGTTCATTCGATTTTGTTTTTAGAGACATACAATCAGAAGGACGTTCTACAATAGTAATATTCTCAATATCATTTTCTATAACAGGTCGTTTGGTATAGGAACGATGTACAAAAGCACGTTTATATAGATTTAGGTTATCCACTTTAGATGGAAGCCCATATTTTTTGAGAATAGATTGGACATCATTCAATCTAATCTCAATATTTGACGAATTAAAAGGATTAAATACCAATCCTTCGTCGGTTTTAAATACATCATCTTCTTGAAGTAATATTTTACTCGTTTGTTCCATCTTCGATAATATAATTTGCATGATTATATTTAGGTTATTTTTGTTATATTGTTAATAAGTCTTCAAAAAAAATAATATTATTCTATAATATAAAATGCCAATAGGTTTAATGAATGGAACAAAAAGAGCTAGAAGTATTCCTTCTCTCGTAAGTCATAATCAATGTGGTGGTCCTAAGAAATCCGGATCGGTTGGAAATTATATGATTCCTCGTAATAATTGGTTAGGTGGAGCATCTCAAAGAAGGTCACTCCACGTAATATTTAAGTTATGTAGCGATATTCCAAAATCTAAACAAACTATGAACCCTCAAGGTGCTGGTGGTGTTGGAAGAAGACTTCCTTAAATAACATACTATAAGATTTATCAATAAACAATATTATGAAAAGCATTTAATAAATAATTTATATTACTTATTAAATGAAAATAAACATAGATTATCGTGAAGCAAAGCTAATACCATTAGTAACAGAATTAGTAAAATCTACAGAATCTAAATTTGATATTCAAGTCGTACAAGAAAATTTGGATATTGGTGACATCAAAATATACGATTCAAATGACAAATTATTACTCATTCTAGAGAGAAAATCAGTATCCGATTTGGCATCAAGTATTACCGATGGTCGATATAATGAACAATCATATCGATTACATGCACATCCAATTCATAATCACAACATTATCTATTTAATTGAAGGTTCTATTGAATCCTTTAAAAGTTACAGTAGAATTGATCAATCCGCAATTTATTCGTCCATTTTTACACTGCAATATTACAAAGGGTTTTGTGTCTATAATACAAAAAATGTAGAACAAACTGCGAAATATATTTATAAAATAGCGTCTAAGTTATGTAAAGAGAAAAACAAACTTGGATTTTATAATGGAAATACAGAGAAATCTGATGGACAATCGTATTGTGATGTGAAACCTATTATGACAAAAAAATCAGAAATTACACCTGAAAATATTGGTGAAATTATGTTGATGCAAATACCAGGAGTAAGCGCTACGAGTGCAAAGGTCATTATGAATAAATTCGATAGTATTTTGAATCTGATTGCTGATTTACAGGATAACGATAAATGTTTAGATGAGTTATATTTAACAACTGCAAAATTACAAAAACGAAAGATTAGTAAAGTAAGTATTCAAAATATTAAAAACTTTTTATTATAGTAATAATATAATAATAATGGAAAAACATCGCATTAAAATGGGAGTAGATAAGAGTGGACTTGATGTATGTTTACTATTTGATAAGGATAAAAAACAATTTAAAGAGGACATTAGTGAAATTACGGAAAATGCGTTAAAATCACATCCTGATTATTCTGAAAAATCATCCGACGCGACAAATAATGCCGATAAATTAACAGATTTATTAACACAACAACTTGTAAATATTACAAAAATAGAAAATAAAAAAAAAACTACAGCTAA
>Ga0206679_10004466_pt1 | contig 10469 bp, 5 predicted proteins | sample M110012015metaG_FD_155464 | JGI IMG/M metagenome (GOLD analysis project Ga0206679, IMG submission 155464) | Ammonia-oxidizing marine archaeal communities from Monterey Bay, California, United States - M1 100m 12015 | ecosystem: Environmental > Aquatic > Marine > Intertidal zone | place: USA... | reverse complement strand
ACACCGATGATGGCTCTTGTTTAGCGGAAGTTCTTGGCTGTATGTCTAACCCTACTGATTTTAGTGTGTTTGGAATAACAGTATTAAATTATAACCCTAATGCAACTGTTGAAGATGGTTCTTGTCAGTATGAATATGGTTTTTCAAGATCTGTTAACCCATTTTGTCTTGACCCTAATGCATTAAATTACGAAGCTCAATGGGATCCTAATATAAATCCTTTACTGCAAGATTTTTATGATGGAGGCGTGTTTGCTGAAGATAGTACATTATGTCAATATCCAGAGATTGTCGAGGGATGTACAGATGCTTTAGCTTTTAACTATAATACATCAGCCAATAGTGATGATGGTAGTTGTGTTCCGGTATTGGTAGGTTGTACTGACGCCAATTATCTAGAGTATAATGTAAATGCGAACACATTAAATACAAATTTGTGTATAACAATTATCATAGAAGGTTGTACCGATGCATTAGCATTTAATTATAACCAAGAAGCCTCAGTAGATAATGGTAGTTGTGTCGCTGTTATTCTAGGTTGTAACGATGTAACGGCCTATAACTACAATCCATTCGCCAATACTTATGATGGTTCTTGTGTGGCTATTGCTGAAGGTTGTATTGATGCTGCCGCATTTAATTATGATATATCAGCTAATACCGATGATGGTAGTTGTGTATCAGCTGTGGTAGGATGTATGGATATGACTTATATAGAATTCAACGAAAGTGCTAATACCTCAAACCAAGGTGCGTGTATGACATTTATAGTAGAAGGGTGTACCGATGCCTTAGCATATAACTATAATCCATTGGCCACTCTAGAAGATGGTAATTGTATCGCTGTAGTGTTAGGGTGTACTGATGTAAGTGCCCTTAATTATGATGGAATGAACAACACAGACGATGGCTCTTGTCTTGCTATTGTAGAAGGATGTACAAATCCCTTAGCATTAAATTATAATGCTGAAGCCAACACAGAATATATTCCATCAAATTGTATCGCTGTTATTCTAGGCTGTAACGATGCTCGTTATGTAGAGTTTAACGAACAAGTAAATGTAAATAATGGTTCTTGTTGGACGCTTTGGGCCGACTTATATGCTGATGTTATTGATGAATTAGAAATTGTATATTCAAACAATGTATCTCTTAATTCAAATATTGAAGCGTTGGAAAATGAGTTAAGTACAGTAAATCAAGTTCTTCAAAATTCAGTGCAATTTTATGAATCTGAAATATTAAATTTAGAAATTAATATATCAACCACTATTTCTGATTATGAGAGTCAAATTTCTACAGTTAATGACCTTCATGTTGAGGCAGTTGAGACTTTAAATGCTGAATATGCCAATGAGCTTTCTCAAATAGAAGCAGATGCAATAGATGAATTGAATCAAGTCGTAACCACATACCAATTAGATAGCACCAATATGGTATTAGACTACGAATTCCAGCTGACAAACCTAAACTCTAATTATAACAATCAAATAATAATGCTTAATGCAGAAGATCTAATCGAAGATCAAGCGTATGAGACTTCCATTGCTAATTTGCAAGCCGATAGTTTGAGTCTAGTTGCGCAAATCGCTAGCCTCCAGTCAGATAGTATTGCTCTAGAATCACAAGTTAGTTCTTTAGAGATAGAACTTTTAACTTTCACTGATGAAGTCAATGCTCTACAATCAGAAAATGCTGATTTAGGATTTACGATTGATAATCTTAGCTATAATATTGACAATTTGAATAATGATAACATGTTATTGTCTGCTGAGTTGAATTATTACTCCGCTCCTATACTAATTGATTTATTACAAGGTTGGAATATGATTGGTTTTGGACTTCAAGAGCCTATGGATGTTGTAGCTTCCTTAGAAATATTGGAAGATAAAATGCATCTCATAAAGAACAATAGCGCTGAACTCTATTGGCCAGAATTTGGTTTCAGTAATATTGAGTTTTTACTACCTGGGCAAGGTTATCAAATTAGAATGTATGAGGGATATCTTGGTTTTACTTTTCCATATATTCCAGGAGAAAGAATGGGTATCTCTCCCACAGTTCCCCACTGGGCTATAGATCTCGACATCACCCATCCTAACGATACTCGAACTTTAGTAAGAGTAATTAACATGTTAGGTCAAGAGGTTGTTCCTGCTGAGCAATTCGCTTGTGAAGTATTATTGTACATGTACAGTGACGGATCAGTAGAAAAGAAAATAGTTAAATAAATTGTATAATATAAATAAAAAGGGTTCTGTCGCATTAATTTGAGCATCATCTAAAAATCCTATTTGAATTGAATATTTATACTGCTAATGAAAGGAAAGTTTTGAAATAGGATTTCTTAGAATCAACGATTTGATTCTTTCTAATAATGCTAACAACTTCAATACCTGCTAGTGTCCTCTGTGCGGATTCAAACTCTTTAAACCCAGTATCAATAGCAATCCTTCGCTTTATGTTTCTGTGATCTTGTTCAACACAATTATTAAGGTATTTACATCTCCTAATTTTGATGTTTTTATTCCAGAAATTATTTCTGTTAACCGCTCTAATAGCAGTGAAATTAGAACCACTTTTATCAATGTTGATAATCCTTGGGTTCTGATTATTAGCAATGGCTTTATTGAAGAACTTTTGAGCTGAACCTTTCATTCTTCTTTTGGTTAAAAGAAAGTCTACGGTATCTCCGAATTTATCTACAGCACGATAAAGATACCTGTCTTTACCAGCTACCTTAATATAGGTTTCATCCATCCTCCAGCTAGTGCAAACTCTGTTTTTTCTCTTGTGCATTGATGCCTCAATCAAAGGCGCGTATTTAAATACCCATCTTTGAATAGTAGAATGATCAACCTTGACACCCCTTATCTTCATAAGCTCTTCAATGTCTCTATAGGAGAGTGTAAAACGAAACTTGAAATAAACAGCTTGAAGAATAATGAATTTAGGATATCTGTGGTGCTTGAACATAGATTGAAAGTTTAATTCAAAACTAAATAATCTATATTTGGTATATTAATGCGACAGAACCGTACTTATGACTATGGTGATAATAATGGTCGCAAAAGTCGTCCTATTCGTTCGATTTAACTATTTACCTATTTAACGAAAAGGCGATTCTAATAGGGCGGCTTTTTCATTCCCTAAACTTATTTAGATCCATCCAAAAGCGGTTCGAACGAGAACCTACAAGGGGAGCCTTATTGGTCAAATGATTTGATTTTTTTTTATTAGATTTGATTAATTAAAGTTTAATTAAAATCAGAACTAATGACTGTTTCAGATGTTTTAAAAAATGGATTCTCGATAGGTATTAAAAATTTCTTTTCTTTGGCGGGAGCTGTAATACTATATTTATTAACAATATGGGTTCCTTATATTAATGTTGGAACTACAATCGCTTTATACACTTTACCAGCAGCAATGAGTAGGGGTGAGATAATTTCACCGACTGAAATTTTTGATTCTAAGTATAGAAGAAATATGGGCAATTTTTTCCTACTCTCAGTATTTTTGTCTCTAGGGATTTTCTTCGGTTTGCTATTTTTAATTATACCAGGAATTGTCTTAATGTATACTTGGTCACTTGCAATATTATTGCTAGTAGACAAGGGTCTTAACCCTATGCAAGCTCTAAATGAAAGTAATGTGAGGACTTATGGACATAAGTTAACAATTTTCTTAAGTTATCTCATTTTGGGGATATTATATTTTGTGCTATCTAGTATTATCCCACTATTAACAGGAGATATTACATCTACATTTGACCTATTGTCTGGAGCTAATTATTATAATAGTTCTCCACTTCAACCTTTTTTACAGATTCTAATTATGTTGCTTTACTATCCAATACAAATGGGAATTACGGCAGAAATATATAGAAAATTATGTTCTGATAATTGAGATTAATTTAAGTCAGTCCAAAAGCATTTTAACGAATTCTCCGAAGTGGACAATTTATAAGAAATCAAAAGGCCACTCAATTGAGTGGCTTTTTTATTCCCTAAATTTCTTCAAATCCTTCCAAAAGCGGTTCGAACGAGAACCAACAAGGGGAGCCTTTTTTTGTGCTTTTGTTTGGCAAGCTTCTTGATTGTAAAACCCCAAACAACTAGCTTATGAAAAAACTACTTTACTTATTATTATGTCTTCTTATATTTTCTTTTTTTTCATGCGAAAAACAATCGAATATTTGTCCTGACATAATTCAGAGTGTTTCGATAGCTGATTTTCCAATGGATTTATATGGAGTTAATGAAGTTCAAGTATTTGACGATGAATTGCGTATAAACGTAAATTATGGAGGAGGATGTGAAGAACATGAGTTTAAACTTATTAATGATATTAGCCCAATTGATGGTGGAGGTCAACAAATGGATGTTTTATACCTAAGTCATAATTCAAATAATGATGTTTGCTTCGCACTAATTACAGAACATCAACTATGTTTTGATATATCTGATATAAATAGCGGCGTGTTATATTTCTCTCATCCAGATAGTTTATATGATTTGAATTAAAATCTAAATTCGTTACTCATATCTGCTAGTTCAATAACCTATTTTTGAATGTTTTACATTTCCACATAAAAATTTTAATAAAGAATATTTAAATATTTTAACCCTAACCAAATGGATGTGTCTAATTAAACTTGAAAACAACGATAACTGGACTGTAACTATAAAACTACTTAATATGTCATTTTATATAAATTACCAAGGTTTAGAATCTCAATTGAGAGCACTAGTTTTATTTATAACCCTCCCTTTATTTGCTTTTTCACAGCCGAACGTTAATGCCATTGCCCCTATTCAAGGTAATATAGGAAGTATTGTCAGTATTTTTGGAACGGGATTCAGTTCAGTCCTATCAGAGAATTCTGTTTATTTTGGTAATATTAAAGCTGTGGTGATAAGTTCATCAGAAACTCAAATTCAAGCTATTGTCCCTAATAGTTCCGAAAATGGCCCAATTACTATTTTCTCAAATGGCTTGATGGCCATTTCACCACTTCACTTTAATGTCATTTTTGATTCATTTGAAGAGCTTTCAGATACTCATTTTAGCAATCAATTATATAATCCATATTTAGGGCAGAAATATTATGATGTTAAGATTGCTGATATGAATGAAGATGGTACTCCGGAGATAGTGACATCAGAAATTGGGTCTTTATCTAGTGCTTATTTATCAATATTTAAAACATCCATTAGTGATGAAGGTTTTATGTCCATTGATGATCGATTAGAAATCAATTTTGGAACTGGAGTTTATAGCTCGCCACAAGATATAGCAATTGGTGATGTAAATGGGGATGGACTTTTAGATGTTGTATTATCTGAGCAAGGAGATATAACGGATGATTTTGAAGCTCATACATGTATATTTATAAATAACAGTCAGGATCAAAGTTTTTCATTTGAACCTCCTATTATAATTGATGCTGACGGTTATGAAGGTTTTGTTCAACTTCAAGATATAAATGATGATGGAAAATTAGATATTGTAACCTCTAAAATAACTAGTAATCAATTAGGGGTTTATATAAACACGAGTAATATCACTAGTGTATCATTTGAAAATAAGATTATTGTTGAAAATGTTGTTGCATCAGCTCGACCTGCTTTTGCAGATTTGAATGGAGATGGTATGATTGATATGGTTGCAACCACTTATTCAACTTATAATGGAAGAGATGTTAATGTTTACTCTAATAACAGTACAATCGATACTATTGACTTTAATCTAGAAGTAACTATTTCAGCTGGAGGCATACCACCAGTTGGGTTTAATGACTATAACTGGAGCTCTTCTAATCCTGAATTAGTTGATATTAATGGAGATGGTAAACTCGATATTGTAGTTACTCACGGAAACTGTGGTAGTGGATGTTCTCCAAGTGGAATTTCGGTAATTAAAAATATAAGTACTAGCTCTTCTTTAAATTTTGAATATAACTATAATGACTTTTATCAGTATCAAACAAATTCATGGCCACTAAGAATCAATATTGCAGATTTGAATGGAGATGGTAAACCAGATATATTAACCAATGACTGGATGGGAGGTATATCAATTTTAGTTAATTCAAGTACATCAGATAACATTTCACTCAATGAACAAATCATATTAGGTGTTGGTGGTTTCCCTAGAGTTATTGCTACTTCAGATTTAAATATGGATTCCACTCCTGAAATTATTGTCGCAAATTGGGAAGTAGAAGGATTAAGAATCATTCATAATTTAATTCCAACAAGTAATGAAGTTGTTTACGGTTGCATGGATAGTGAAGCCTGTAATTTTAATGAAGATGCTACTAATTCTGATTCAAGTTGTATTTATCCAGAATTATACTTTGATTGCGAAGGCAATTGTATTAATGATATAGACAATGATGAAGAATGTGATGAAGTAGATTATGATGATGGAATTGGAATAGAGGAATTAACTGATGATATGCCTATCCTAATCAAAATTATTGATGTATTAGGAAGGGAACAAATAGAACATAAGAAAGGATCACTTCTATTCTATATCTATGATAATGGCAAAATAGAAAAGAAAGTTATCCGCTAAACTTCTTTAAATCCTTCCAAAAGCGGTTCGAACGAGAACCTACAAGGGGAGCCTTATTGGTCAAATGGTATTCAATTATCATTTGACCTTTTTTCGTATCTTTAATTCTTTAATTATCATACCCCCATAAAATGAAAAACTTCACACAAAAATTTATCGGAATCTTAGCTCTTGTATTTGCAATTAGCTTCACTATTAATGCTCAAACTACATTAGACTTTTCTTATACTGGCACCCCTCAAGAGTGGGTAGTGCCATGTGGAGTTACGGAAATTCAAGTTGATGTATATGGTGCATCTGGGATGACTTCCACCTCTATTTATGGCGGGAATGCCTTGGTTGGAAAGGGAGGAAGAGTTGAGTCTTCTTTAATAGTAACGCCTGGGCAAACATTACATTTTTATGTTGGTGGTTCTCGTCACTTTTCAGGCGCGATTCTAGCCTCGGTAGTAACCTCCGGAGGTTGGAATGGTGGAGGAAATGGACCAGAAATTGGTTGTATTTCGGGTGCTCCAGGTGGTGGTGCCACAGATATTAGAATTGGTGGTACTGCATTAACAGATAGAGTAATTGTAGCTGGTGGTGGAGGCGGTGAAAGTAATACCGGTGACGCTGGAGGAGATGGCGGTGGACTTGTTGGAGAAAACGGTGATGGTGGACCCACATCCTACAGTAATCTCATGAGTTATGGTGCAGGTGGTTCTCAATCTGAAGGTGGACTAGGTGGATATATGTGGTATGGTGATGGAACAGCTACGTATACAATTGCCTCTGGATCTACTGGTACTTTAGGTCAAGGCGGAACAGGTGTGGATTGTGAATCAGGCGGTGGCGGTGGTGGTTATTATGGTGGCGGTGGTGGCGCAGATGCTGCAGGTGGAGGCGGAAGCAGTTATACTCACCCAACATTATGTAATTCTGTCGTTCATACTCAAGGAGTACAAATTGGTTCTGGAAAAATAATTATTTCTTATAATATTGGTGAAGTAGACTCTTGTTATGTAGATGAATGTGGTATAATTTACGGAGATAATAGCTCATGTTCAGATGACTGTGGTGTTCCAAATGGAGATAATAGTTCATGTTCTGATGAGTGTGGCGTTCCTAATGGAGATAACAGTTCGTGTACAGATCAGTGTGGTGATATAAACGGAGATAACAGTTCATGTTCTGATGAGTGCGGAGTTCCTAATGGTTCAGGTTATTATTATGCATATATAGATACTGATGGGGATGGAATCGGTGAAGGAGAAATTGTAGAATCTTGCTCTAATCTTTTATTAGATAATAATTATGTTTCAGAGGGCGGTGATATAGAGATTACAGGCTGTACAAACCCTGAAGCTGACAATTATTTACCTTCTGCTAATACAGAAGGATTCTGTCAATATTCAGGATGTATGAATTCAAATTATGCTGAGTATAATGAAAATGCAAATACAGATGATGGATCATGTTCTTGTCCAGTTTCAGTGGAATTAAATATTTCAGATGCAAGCTGTGATTTAACTGATGGATCAGCCTCATTTTATGGGCTTGATTGTATTTTTAATTCCGAAGGACCCTGGGTTGAATATTGCCTTATGGGAGATGGGAATGCATGTCTTAATGCCATGTCTTCACAAATAGAGCTTTATGATTACCCATGGGAATTTGATGCATGTTTCAATAATAACGATGAGTATATGTGTGGCCAAGCTGCTAATATGTATCCTGAATTGATGGAACAACTTCTTTCTGAAAATAATACAGAAGGACCCTGGGTTGAATATTGCCTTATGGGAGATGGGTATGCATGTCTTAATGCCATGTCTTCACAAATAGAGCTTTATGATTACCCATGGGAATTTGATGCATGTTTCAATAATAACGATGAGTATATGTGTGGCCAAGCTGTTAATATGTATCCTGAATTGATGGAACAACTTCTGACAACATCATGTTATTCTTGGACTGACTCTGAAGGTTCTTTACTATCAGATCAAGAATCTGTATCAGATTTATCTGCAGGGACATACACTTTTGCGTATTCTAATGGTGAGTGTTCTTACTCTCAAAGCTTTGAGGTTGGTCTTTCTTGTTCAGGATGTACAGACGCATCAGCATTTAACTATAATGAAAATGCTAATTTAGATGATAGCTCTTGTATTGCTGTTGTAACTGGATGTATGGATGCAACCGCATTTAACTTTAACCCAGATGCTAATACTGCTGATGATTCTTGTGTTCCTGTAGTCATGGGTTGTATTGATAATGCATTCATGGAATATGATGAAGCAGCCAATACAGATGATGGCTCGTGTGATGTTATTAAGGTTTTTGGATGTATGGATAGTACTCCTAATCTGATGTCTAATTACAATCCTGAAGCCAACACTGATGATGGTTCTTGTGTTTCTTGGGAAGACCTTGCTAACACCCTTCATGGTCAGCTTGATAACATAGTTCCAGAAGATGGAATTGGTCAAGCTGATATAGATTCTGCTTATGCAGATGGCGTTGCATCTGTTGAGGTTCCTGAATGTGAAGAAGTCGCTACACAAAATATCCCATTAGACCTACCAGAGGGATGGAGTATGTTTGGCTATACTTGTATGGACTCTTTAGATGCAGTTGCAGGTTTTTCTGAAATAGCAGATAAAATAGAAATAGTAAAAGATGAATGGGGCTTAGCTTATATAACAGAATGGGGTTTCAATGGATTGGGAAGCTTACATTTCTCAGAAGGATACCAAATAAAGATGATAGAAGGTGTAGATGGTTTTCAGTTCTGTAGTACAATTACTCCAGAAGATGGAATTACACAAGCAGATTTAGATGCCCTAGCAGCAAGTTACGCAGGTTGGTGCGAATCAGATACTGACAACGATGGTATTTGTGATGTAGATGAGGTTTGGGGTTGTATGGATAATACAGCGTGTAATTTTGTAGCTGATGCGGAATTTGATGACAGTTCTTGTTATAATAATGACTTAGGTTGTGGTTGTGATACCCCAGCAGCAGCAGATGGTTATGATTGTGATGGAAATGAGTTGCCAGAATACCAAATAGGAGTTTTAGTTGAAGGTGGGATTGTCTTCCAAATAAATGAAGACGGAACAGGCTTAGTAGCTGACCTACAGGATTTAGGACAAATGGATTGGTATGACGCAATGGATGCGGCGCAAAATGCTACCTCCCAAGGCTATGACGATTGGTATTTACCAAGTCTAGAAGAATTAGAGTTAATGTATAATACGATTGGAAATGGAGGCCCAGAGGGCAATATAGGCGGATTTTCAAATTATTTCCATTGGTCTTCCTCGGAGTACAGTAATATCTTCGCGTGGCTCGTCAATTTCAATGGTGGTAATTCGTACTACTACAATAAGAGCAATACGTACAGGGTTCTTGTTATTCGCGCTTTTTAACTATTTATCCCTTTACCTATTTAACGCAACCGCGCAGCGGTCAAATTTGAAATAAGTGAAAGCCACTCATAATTGAGTGGCTTTTTCATTTCCTAAATTTCTTCAAATCCTTCCAAAAGCGGTTCGAACGAGAACCTACAAGGGGAGCTACTGATAGCAAAGGTTCACAGGTTTTTAACTTGTGAACCTTTTTCTATTTTAGTCGATTTGCACGGAATTTGCACGGTCAATGTTGGGTTTTATTGTTATTTATTAGTTCTTATTGAATTCGAAGCAAACTATTTATCCTTAGTTATAGTCTATGGTTTACTCAATTACATTCTCTTTTACCTACACTTTGTTCAGAATAGGAATTAAGCCTCTTATTAGTCCTTAAAACCTTCTTTATTTCAATTTAAATATCCTTTTTGTAAGCTCTAAGTTTGAATTCTCATCTAGTTTTCGTCGAGTAATAGTTGAATTGGGATTTGGTTATAA
>Ga0206679_10004465_pt1 | contig 10470 bp, 4 predicted proteins | sample M110012015metaG_FD_155464 | JGI IMG/M metagenome (GOLD analysis project Ga0206679, IMG submission 155464) | Ammonia-oxidizing marine archaeal communities from Monterey Bay, California, United States - M1 100m 12015 | ecosystem: Environmental > Aquatic > Marine > Intertidal zone | place: USA... | reverse complement strand
TCTCAGAATGATGAGTTAAAACAAATTTCTAAACAAATTTCTAAGAGTTTTGAGAAAGGAGTTATTTCTGATTCTGATCAAAAAAGAATTAGAGATTTGTCAGAACTTATGTTGAGTGCTAAAATGAAACCGAATCCTTATTTTAGAGATCTTTTTAAGGTAGTTTTACAATTAAATAAAGATGAAGTAAATAAAAATAAATTATCAGAATGGCTGATTGTTTCAAAAAATATTCTTCTGAATTCCAACTCTCGAAAATTGTTGAAGTTTTGTGAGTTCTCTAGTTCTTTTCTAACGAATAGAACCTTAAGAAATAGTAAGTCTTTAAAGTGGACTGTTGACGCTACTTATTTTAGTTTTGAAGATGATATGGGAGCTCCTTTTGTGAACTTTACAGGTTTAGTAGATTTAAATTGCAGTAATAGAAATGGATCTTTTCAAATATTTAATACAACAGGTAAATATTGGATATTAAATAACACTTGGCAGGGGAGTAATGGTATGGTAGATTGGAGAGAAAGATCTTGGTCTCCCGATTCTGTTTATGCAAATCTTTCAACTTATTATATTGATGTTAGGGAGTCTCATTTTAAAGCTGATTCGGTAGAGTTTTATAATAAAACATTATTTTCTGATTTAATTGTTGGTCAATTTTCTAATAAGATTGTTTCTGGTGCCGCTGCAGAACATTTTCCAGTTTTTAAGTCCTACAAAAAAGATATTGTGATGGCAGATATTCTTCCAGATGTAGATTATAAAGGAGGATATACTTTGAGAGGAAAAGACTTTATTGCAGACGGAAGAGGAGATGCATCTGCAAGAATTATTTTGAAGAAAAATGGAAAGAATATTTTAGTTGCAAATTCTAGCAGATTTAGTATAAAAAAGAATGTTATTTACTCTGCTTCAACTTCTGTTAAAATTTATTTTGATGAGGATTCTATTTATCATCCATCTCTTCAGTTTACTTACGATCAATCAGATAGAAAATTAAAGTTATACAGAGATAAGAAGGGAGTTTCAGGTTCCCCAATTTATAATAGTTATCATCAGCTTACTATCGATTCAGAATTGTTGGAATGGCAAATTGATGAAGATAATATTTATTTAGGATCCCTTCCTGTTACTTCAGTTTCTTCTGTAAATTTTGAATCTATTGCTTCTTATAACGATCAGATGTATCATTCTTTAAGGGGGATTGATAAGGTTAATCCATTAATGCTGGTAAACCGATTTGTAAAAAGAAGTGGTAAATCAGATTTTTCGTCTTCTGAATTTGCTGCTTTTGCTGGTTATCCTTTAGAACAAATTCAACCTTATTTAATGAACTTAGCAAATAAGGGGTTCCTATTTTATAATGTTGCTACCAACAGAGCTACAGTGCAGGAAAAATTAAGCAATTATATTAATGCTCGTCTTCAAAAAGGAGATTATGATGTGATTCGTTTTCAGTCAAAGGTATCTAATTCTACAGGAACTAGTATGGTTGTAAACTCAGCTCTTAACCTTATCACAAAAGACTTGAATATTGAAGGAGTAAAAATGGTGTCGTTAAGTGATTCCCAAAAGGTTTATATACAACCGTATCATGGTAAAATTAGTGTAAAAAAGAATAGAGATTTTGATTTTTCAGGAAGAATTTCTACAGGTAGAGGAAGGTTAGTCTTGTACGGAATAGACTTTAATTTTAAGTATGACAATTTTAAAATTGACTTAAATCAGATTGATTCTGTTCAGCTTGCCGTTCCTGTTATTCCAATACAAAGAGATGCTTATGGAAACGAAAAATTGGTAAGAATTAAGACCGTTATTCAAGCGGTTACCGGTGATTTAAGGATTGATGAACCTACAAATAAATCGGGTTTAAGAAAAGATAGTTTTCCAGAATATCCAATATTTAAAAGTTTTGATGATTCTTATGCTTATTACGATAATCCTTCTACTTTTGGAGGGGTGTATAATAGAGATCGTTTTTCTTTTCATCTAGATACTTTTGAGATTGATAGTTTAGAGAGTTTTGATGGGAAAGGATTGAGATTCCCAGGTACTTTTGAGTCAGCTGATATTTTTCCTGTTTTTCAAGACACTCTAACTATGATGAATGATTATTCTTTAGGTTTTGAAACGGAAACTCCAGAGGAAGGTTTTGAGATATACGGAGGGAAGGCTAGGTATAATAATAAAATTTATTTAAGTAATGAAGGATTGAGAGGAGATGGAGATTTCGAGTACCTTACTTCTAAAACAAAATCGAATGAAATTTATTTTTTCCCAGATTCTACATCTTTATTTACTCAGGATTTTTTGTTAAATGAAGTGGAAGAAGGTATTGAGTTTCCTCAGGTAAATAATTCTGAAACTTTTGCTGTGTATGAGCCTTATAACGATAAGTATAGGGTTCATAAATTAAAAACAGATTTTAATTTTTATGATGGACAAGCTACATTTAATGGAGATATTTTATTGAAACCAACATCTTTAACTGGTGGTGGTGTAATGAATTTAGATAAATCTGAAATGGAGTCAGACTTGTTTACTTATAATGCGAATTGGTTTGCTGCCGATACTGCAGATTTATCTGTTTATACAGATTTGGGTGGTATTTCTTTTCGTTCAAACGACTTAAAAACCCACATTGATTTAAAGAGCAGAACAGGAGATTTCTTTTCTAATGGAAAAGGTTCGTATGTAGATCTTCCTGCAAATCAGTATATCTGTTATATAGATAAATTACATTGGGACATGGATGAGGAAATGTTGAGTTTAGGAGATCAGGACGAAAGTTCGAAAGGATCTCAATTTGTTTCTGTCCATCCTAAACAAGACTCTCTTTCTTTTATTGCTAAAACCTCAACTTATAATTTAAAAGATAATATTATTAACGTATTCGGAGTTAACGAGATATTAGTTGCAGATGCTGCTATTTACCCTTCAGAGGAGGGTTTTGTAGTAGAAAAAAATGCTTTTATCCCAACTATATCAAATGCTCGTATTTTGGCAAATGTCAGTACTAAATACCACGAGTTTTCTAATTCAAATGTAAACATTGATGGAGGTAAAAAATATACCGCAAGTGGAGATTATACCTATAAAGATGCTCTTGGGAAAGAACAACATATTTTCTTTAAGGAGATATTAGTAAATAATGAAAATATTACTATTGCTAGTGGGGAGGTGAATAATTCTGAGCCATTTAAGATAGGTTCTAAATTTATATTTAAAGGAAGTGTTAATTTACTTGCTTCTAATCGTCTCTTAACTTTTGATGGTTTCTTTAAAATGGATAATAAATGTGATATAATAACAGAGGAATGGGTTGGTTTTTCTTCTGAAATAAATCCAAAACGTATTCAGTTTAAATTAGATCCTGTTTTAAGAAATGATGATGGAGATAAGCTTGCAACAGGTATTCTTATGAACTTGGAATCTACTCATATGTACACTTCTTTTTTAAGTTTAAAAGAAAGACCAATTGATGTGGAAGTTATTAGTGCAACTACTTATTTAAGCTACGATAAAAGAACATCTTCTTTTATAATGCAAGGAGACGATTCTCTGTCTAATATATTTACGATTAATGAAAACACTTGCAAATCTCAAGGAGAGGGAATAATAGATTTAAATATGGATTTCGGTCAGCTTAAGGTGAAAAGTTTAGGTTTTGCCGATAGAGATGCTAAAAACAATAAAACAGAAATACAGATGTTCTTGTTATTAGATTTTATGTTTAATAAAGACGCTCTTGCTTTAATGTCAGAAAATATTTTTGAAGCATATGGAGTTACAGATTTTACTTTTGGAGAGTTTTACAGTAGAACTCTTTCTAGGTTAGTGGGTAAGGAAAGGTCGGAAGAATTAATAATTGATATTGAGGCTTTAGATGAGTTTAAGGACTTCCCAAAGGAATTAAATAAAACAATTTGCTTTACAGATGTTACTTTGGTTTGGAGTGATAAGCATCAGGCTTATATTAATAAAGGGAAAATTGGTGTTGGAAATATTTATGGTCGTCAGCTAAATTCTGTAATGGATGGTTGGATTAGATTAAGTAAGAAAAATGGTAATGATGTAATGGATATTCTTCTGAAAACAGAGTATGGTGATGTGTATTTCTTTGAATATAAAAATAATGTAATGTTTTCTTACTCTACTAATGATGATTATAATAATTTGCTAATTGAGATGAAGGCAAAAAAGAGAAGAGCAGATGAAGGAAAAGGAAAGACTCCCTATAGGTATGTGTACTGTGGAGAAGATAAAATGGAACAATTTGAAAGAGAGATGCGCAAAAGAGATTAATTACTATATTCGCAACCTAAAAAAATGTTAAATACCGAACACATATTATTTTTAATACTAGCTTACTTAACTGGTTCGTTTCCTTCTGCTGTTTGGCTTGGGAAAACCTTTTACAATAAGGACGTTAGGGAGTATGGAAGTGGTAATGCCGGAGCTACAAACACCTTTAGAGTATTAGGGAGAAAAGCAGGGGTACCTGTTTTGTTAATGGATATTTTTAAAGGGTGGCTTTCAGTAAATTTTATTTTCTTTATTTCAGATGGATGTAATCCTTTTACAGAAACCGTTACTTCTTCTCAATTTGAAATTCAGTTGGCTTTTGGTATCGCTGCTGTTATAGGTCATTTATTCCCTGTTTATACTGGTTTTAGAGGGGGTAAAGGAATCGCTACTTTGTTAGGATTACTTGTAGGTTTAAACCCAATGGCTGCGTTGGTTTCTATGTTGGTTTTTGTAGTGGTGTTTTTTGTTAGTAAATATGTTTCTTTAGGGTCTATTTTGGCTTCAATTGCTTTTCCGGTTGTAGTATTTTTTATATTGAATGATAAAGATGTAAATTCATCTTTAGAGGTGTTTTCTGTTTTTGTACCAATCCTTACGTTAATAACTCATCAAAAAAATATTGAAAGGTTAGTAAGAGGGGAAGAAAATAAGGCTAAATTTGGTAAAAATAAATAACTATGGACTATACACCTGAATTCCCTTCTCATCAAAAAAAGACAGATGTAAAACTAAAGTCTTTAATTTTACTAAATGATGATGTTAATGACCTTGACTATGTTATCGATTGTTTAGTGTTAGTATGTAACCATTCGCTAATACAAGCGGAACAATCTGCTGTTATCACACATTATAAAGGAAAATGTGTGATAAAGGAAGGTTCTTTATTGGATTTGTTAAACTTTAAAAAGGATCTAACCTTATATGGTCTTGATTTAGAGATACAATAAGTCATAAATTCTTCCTCTTATTTGTAGTGCCTTTTGAATCGCTTTAAATATATTTGCATAAATTTTGGCTCTGTAGCTTAATTGGATAGAGCACCTGACTACGGATCAGGAGGTTGGGGGTTCGACTCCCTCCAGAGTCACTTATAAAAACCCTTGTTATCTAGCGATTGTAGGGGTTTCTTTTTTGGTTTTCCTGTATGTAGTCCACTCTTAATAATAGAAAATATGTGATTTTGTTTTAGTTTACTGAAAATTAAACTTTTTAGGTTTTGAATCTTTCTTTAAGAATAATGGATGTCCTGGGGTTTTTCCATCAACTAAAAGTTTTAAATAATGTAAATCTGTGAGTTCACGTAAATATTTAGGAGGTATACCTTGTTTGTTTCCCCAAGCACAAATAACTAAATCAGATCTTTTAATCATTTGTTTGATATGCTTTAAGTTATCTTTTCCTTCTAGATATTTAGTCTTAAATAATTCCTTTGGATAAGTTGTTCTATAAGAAAAAAGATTTCCTATCATTAATCCACCATATCCCCAATCTTTTGCGAAATTTATACATCTTTTTACTGTAGGATCATCTTTTTTATGATCTGCTTTTGAAGGGTTTAACATTATAAACAAAACCTTTCCCTTATTACTGTTCCACTCCCTAATCAATGAATAACGATATTTGCCACATTTAGATATAATAGCGTCTCGTTTCATTTTGTTATTCGTTTTCTTCTCATTCAATTTTGTTACCGTCTTCATTCTAATATTTCTCATTCCGTTCTCCATTTTTTTGAGTGATCTGTTTTTCTATTTAACGAACCTAAACTCAACTCTTCTGTTTTTCTTTCTCTCATCACTACTATTGTTCTCGTTTAGAGGTTTGCTTTCTCCGTAACCAATCGTTATGATTTTATCTTCATCACAACCATTAATTACTAAAAAATCTTTTACAGCTTTTGATCTTTCCTCTGATAACTTAAGGTTCAATTCCTCTGAGTCTATATTGTCTGTATGTCCACTCAGTTCCACAGTTAAGTTATTATCAATTATTATTTTTGCAATTCTTTTTAATTCAGGTATAGAATATTTTTTTAAATCGCTTAACCCTGAATCAAAGAAAATATTATTAATAGGAACAGCAATTCCTTTCTCAATCATTTCTTCAAATGTGTATAATGGAATGTTGTTTTCAATCTCTATTATTTTTCTTTCTTTTCTTAAGTCTAAGTTTCCAGACATAGGAAAATACTTATCTTTGTCTATATACATTCCGTAAAGTTTTCCTAGTGGTAATACAATAAAATAACTACCATCTTCTGGATTGTTTTTTATTTTCCCAATAAGTCTATTTGTTTCCAAGTCTTCGAACCTGATTGTTGCATCAATTGGTTTGTTATCAGAATTTAAAAGTTTTCCTTCTACTGTTGCTACTAAATCAGGTCTTAGGTGATCTGGTAAGTTTACTGTATAAACCTCTTTTTTCGTATTAGAAGTATTTATTCCGTACAAACTAGATGTTGCTTTTGAAAACGAACTTTTTAAACTTGTTGTGTTTTCTACATAGAACAACTCTCCTCCTGTATAATTTGATATTCTGCTTAAGTCATTATATGCTCTACTTAAAGAGTCTACCATAAATGCAATAGTTTGTGTTTGTACTTTGTTTCTATTATTCCTTATTACTTCTAATGTTTCCTCTAAAGTTTTTCCACAGTTTGAAGCGTCACCATCTGTCATCAAAATTATCATCTTATTACTATGTTTCTTTGCTTTGTCATAAATATATTTAGAAGCTAGAATATAGGCATTATACATAGGTGTGCCTCCTTGATCGTATAAGGAGTTAATAAAATTTTCTACATCATTTAAATTGTTGGTAAACGATAATGTAGTGTCAATGGGGGAAATACAGTCCCCTTCAAATGCCATTATACTTACTTCAGAGTTGCTGTTAATTGCATTCTTACAGACGTCAATAGCGGCTTCTTTTAATGCTTCTAATTTTTCTCCTCCCATACTTCCAGAAATATCTAAAAGTAATAATAAACTACTTTCTTTGTAATTTGTTTTTTCTTTTGTAAAATAAGCAGTTTTACCATCAGTAGAAATTTTATATCCCCAATCAGATTCAATAGTATTTATTTCTTTCCCTAAATTTATTGGTTCGCTCCAGCAAGTCCAACAACTATCGTGTAATCTAGTTGTCATAAAAACATCTAATTTTCCTAATCCTCCATGTCCGTCAGAACTAAAGTATAGAGTTTTCATGTCAGGATGTAAAAATGGAGATCTTTCAGTGAATCTAGTATTTAATGAATCTCCTATATTAAAAGGCTCTCCCCAGATATCATTTTCATCTTTTAATGAAACAAATAAATCTGATGGGTATTGATTGTCCCCATGATAGTTATTTTCATTTTCTGTATATAAATTTTTACTTCCTTTTCTAACTGATGCGAAAATTAAAGATTCTCCATTACTAGATATTGTAGCGTCAGAATTCCATACTCCCGAATTAATTGAGTATGGAAGTTCAGTAGGAGTTGACCACCCACTTTTTGTCTTCTCGGATGAGTAAAGTTTTCCTTCACGAAAAATAATTAAAGTGGTGCCATCAGTAGAAATATTAACTGTAGCTTCATTAAAATCGGAAGTAGATAGGTCTTTAATTAATCTTGGAGTTTTCCAAGAACTACTTCTTCTAGAAACAAAAATATCTTCTCCCCCTATATTTCCATCTCTTGCGTTTCCACAGAAATATAAGTACTTATTGTCTGCAGAGATAACAGCTCCATATTCATCTCCTTGAGTTCTATTTATTTTACTGCTAACTGATCTTGATACAATAGTTTTGTCCCAATTTTTCTCTAATAATAATTTTAGATTTAAGAAGTGTTTGTCCCCTGTAAATAGAGATTCATATTTTTGTAATGTAAGTAAAGATGAACTCCATCTTCTTTTACTAATATTATAAGAAATCATTCTTTGTAGCGCGACAAATGCATTTCCTGAAGGAGCGGAATTTTTTATAAATTTATCATATTCTAGATTTTTATTTTTGTCAAAAGGTAGGTTTAATAATAACAGTTTAGATTTTGAAGAGGTAGATAGGTCCTTGCTTATTTGAGAAGATAAGGACTCAATTTCCCCATATCTATTTATAAATAAATTAATAGTACTTTCTTCTCCGTCTTTAGTGAATAATGGGTAAAGGTATTCTATAGCATATTCTCTTTTTTGATAATAGTTGTTGATGTAACTGTCTAAAGCATCTATGTTTCTATATCTTATCCCTAAAGTTAATATACTGTCTTTTGCTTGCTCAACTTTAGAGTTGGAATAATAATTATTGATAAATTTTTGATAAGAGACCCAATCTTCATTTATTGTGTTTTCTAAAAATTGAGTTTTTTCATACAGATTAAAAGATTCGTTGTATTGTTTACTGTTTGGATATGAGTCAAAGAAGTTTTTATAAGCAAAAGATGAATTTTCAATTTTAGCATTGTTAAAAGCAATTATATGAACTTCTTCAGTAGCGAGTAATGCTTGAGGAGCTTTTGGGTACAATGAAATGAAATTTTTATATTTTTCTATAGTATGTATTGATTTTGCTTCATCAAAAGCAATAATAAAAATTTGAGACCAAGCTTTCTCAATTTGTTCTGCTTCTGTATAGTTATCAATGAAATATCTATAAGATTTAATTGTGTGTGTAATTACAGCAGTATTATAAGCTACTATATTTCTTTTTTTAATTGCTATATCTTTATTTTCTAAAGAAGATTTATAGTAAAATTGGATATAATCATCATAGTTTTCTATTTGATTCGTAGTAATTGCATCTTCTAAAGCTAAGTCGCAAATGTTTTTAAAATTAATAAGATAGATAGAGTCATTTAAAGGGATTTTATTGAGTTTTTCTAATGTTTTTTCATCAATTACTAGATTATATTCTTCTTCAGATTTTAATAAATAATTAAATGCATTTTTCGGATTATATTCATTAAAAGTTTTATTTATATAGATTAATGATAATGCGAAATTATTTCTAAGTTCATCATCTCTCTTTTCTAAGTTCTTTTCGATTCTTTCAAATGCTTTTATTAGTTTTCCTTTTTTAATCATCTTCATGTTTTTATTAAAGCTAATATCATCTAATAAGTTTTGAGATGTAATTGATGTAGAGAACAATAGGAGTAATGTTAATATTTTTAGATGTTTCATGATTTAATAAGTATAATTACAAAACTAATAAAAAATGAAGGATTACTTATTGTTAATAACTGAATTTATGTTTCTGCAATGAAGGATATCTTTTTAATTATATTTGTCTTATAATAATTTTAATCTTTTTTATGAAAAAATCATTTTCTTTTATCATTGTTTTTCTATTTTTATTTACTTCATGTTCTTCTCAATCTGATTCATCTTCATTAGATGTATCAAATTTCCTTAAATATAAGGACTTGTATAATGTAGAATGTGTAGATGAAAAAATAACAAATAATAAAGGGGAGGGGTTTGAAGGTTTGTATGGAACAAGAAACTTTCGAGTTATTTTGCATGGTGTTGCATATCGAGGTGGGGGTAATAATTATTATCACAGATCAAATAAAAGAAATAATAAAAATCCATTACCAATGGATGGTCTACAAAACTTGTTAGAGAATGGGTTTTCAACGTCTGTATATTTATATAATGAAAACTTTGATACATCACCTCCTTTCTTAGTAAATAAGAAAACTAACGATAGTTTAATGTACTATCAAATAGGAGGAAATAATCCTTCAGAGTTAGATAGTATTCTTATGTTTTCATATAACGCAATAATGAATGAAGATATAGGTCCTATTTATTTACATTGTTGGAATGGTTGGCATCAATCAGGGTTTGTATCAGCTGTATTGTTAAAGCAGTTTTGCGGGTATAATACAACTAAGAGTTTGCATTACTGGGAAGATTGTGCTGATAATTGGACAAGAGGATATGATAGAATAAGAAATGCAATAAGAGATTTTGAACCGATAGAAAAATATAGAATTCCTGATGAGGTGAGTAGTGTTATTTGTCCTTGTTATGAAGATACTAGAGAAGAAGATGTTGTATTAAATAATAATAATGAATTAAAGTCTTTAAAGATTGAAGTGAAATTTCCTTTTAATGAGTCTGGTCTTCCACCTTCTGTTTCAACTTTTTTGGATGAATATGCAAATATGCTAAAATT
>Ga0206679_10004463_pt1 | contig 10471 bp, 13 predicted proteins | sample M110012015metaG_FD_155464 | JGI IMG/M metagenome (GOLD analysis project Ga0206679, IMG submission 155464) | Ammonia-oxidizing marine archaeal communities from Monterey Bay, California, United States - M1 100m 12015 | ecosystem: Environmental > Aquatic > Marine > Intertidal zone | place: USA... | reverse complement strand
AATTAGACTTAATTTATCCCGTGATCTATAACATAACTTTGTCGGCAAAAGAGTTAAAATCTAACCATTACGTATATCTATTTAAAAAAGCCGATATTTAATTAAAAATAGGGTAATAACCGTGAAAGACAAATTTAGAGACAAAGCACGCGACGATCTCAGTTACGACCTGAATCTCATCGATGTAACGGCCAAAATGGCCGAACGAGGCCATGAAAAAGAAAATATAGAAAATTCCTGGTATCAACGTTCGCTTGGTGTAATTGATATTGCAGAAAGCTCTATTTCTTGGATCAATATCCTGAAACAGGATGGGGGTAAAAATAATCCTCCACGATGGTGGATGGTCTTCGGCATCCCAGATGATCGGTCTCTCGAAATTCACCCACGTACCAAAATTAAAACAATTAGGAAAAAATCGTTTCCTCTATTGGGTAAAGTAAAAGATATAACTTGGAAAGGTGAAGATGACGGTCTCGGTCTGATAAATGAGTTATCCACAGATCTGAAAATTAAGACGCTAGCAAAACGAGTTGGTAATCTGGAAATTAAACGCCAAACTGATTTATTCAAGGGGTGGACATTGGTAATAGACCGGAAATTTCATCCTTCACACGAGGACTGGAAAACTATTGAAAAAATTGCTAATTACGCCTTATCGTCACAGAGATTTCGTGATCAAAAAAAATAGTAAAAGTAATAACGTGAGATAACAAATTAATCCACACCAAGTAGTCGTCAAACCTGTAACATGGTGCCTGCTACGTGGATAAATCACGCGATAACTAGGGAGTTCAAATGCTAGACAGTGTTCAACTTGGCACCAGTGGATTAAATGTCTCCAAATTATGTTTGGGGACTATGAACTTCGGTATCCCCGGTCGAGGACATCAGGGTGATTGGACTTTGACTACTGATGAAGCTCGCCCCATCTTTAAAGCCGCTATAGAGCACGGACTCTACTACTTTGACTGCGCCGACGTGTATGGACTAGGAGCCTCTGAAGAAGTGGTAGGCGCGCTGCTGAATGAACTGTTGCCTCGGGACAATTATGTACTAGCAACAAAAATTGCCCAACCCATGGGTCGCGGCGCTAATCAATCAGGATTATCTCGCAAGCATATTATGGAAGGCGTCGATGCTAGTCTAAAAAGACTTGGTCATGATTACATCGATCATCTGGTAATCCATCGCCACCCACATGGTATACGTGGCCAGGAAAGCGAAGTTTCAATCGAAGAAACTATGGAGGCTTTGAACGACGTCGTTAAGGCCGGAAAAGTCTTATATCTTGGTGCGTCCTCAATGTTTGCCTGGCAGTTCGCGGAACTTCAGTTAACAGCTCAGATGCATGGGTGGCAACGGTTTGTCTCGATGCAAAATCACTACAACCTCGTCTACCGTGAAGAGGAGCGAGAAATGAACCCATACTGTGAAAAGTCGGGCGTGGCACTAACCCCTTGGTCACCGTTAGCTCGTGGCATCCTGGCGGGAGCTTATAAAGGTGGGTTCGGGGCAGGAAGTACTGATAGATCCCAAGGTCAAGACAGAGCTCGTACCGAAAGCTTGTATCACGGAGAGCATGTATTCAGTATTGCTGAGAGGGTCGGTGAGGTTGCGAGCAAGTATGAAAAATCAGCCGCACAAATCGCTCTAGCCTGGCTTCTTAATAAATCGGAAATTACCGCACCCATCGTGGGAGTATCGAAATTAGAACAACTCGATCAGCTAGTCGATTCGACTAAAATAACATTAGACCAGGCCGATATTGATTATCTGGAAGAACTCTATACTCCAGTTGAAAACTTACTTTCTTTCGGTACGTCGTAAAGAACAGACCAGAGTGGAAGATAGCTATTTCTCAGCACTATTGAAATACATCTCACGTTAGGCAGATCAACTGTAGATTTTCCACCGTTAGACAGCTAGCCACTCATGTCTGAAGAATAAAGAAAGTTCGATGATGGATAATTTCTTATTCAACGCATGCATTACCACTGGAATTGTATGTCGGCCAAATTGCCCGCCTGGAAGACGGACGAAGCCGGAACATCGACGATATTTCAAAACCCTCGGAGATGCCAAGCAAAATGGCTACAGAGAATGTCTTGTGTGTAAACCAGCAGATGGTCCGGAAGGTCCTTGGCAATCAGTCAAGGAACGACGTCAAAAAACTAGCAATCGCTCTGGCATAATCTCTTCACAAACCTCTGGCTCAAGCCGGGTAGATAAGGATCACAAGAATTCTAAATTAGATAGAAACGAAATAAAATCTAACCTCAGTGAATTCGCCGACTATACCGCCAAAAATACTGATCTTGAAGAAGATATGCTTACTATTTAATCCGCAGGCTGATGCCTCTTTAGAAACTCACGGGCATGTGATACGGCCTGTTCTATATGTGACGACGAATCTTTCCATGGATAGATTGTTAATTCCGAATTCGGGGCGAGATTGGCCACCTCCATTGCGGCTTCATATGGATGTGCTGGGATGTCGTCAGGTGCTATCAATAAGGGAGTCTGAATGGAACTAACGAAATCACGTGAAACCGTAAAAACAAAATCGCCTCGGTCAGTGTACATACTTGTCAGAAAGTCATGGACCATCGTGCTTGTTATTTCAGGTCGCTTTTCACAAAGGGGCGGGGCCCAGTTCTTTATATTATTTTGATAAAACAAATCAGGATATTTCGGACTGAAGCCGCTAGGTTGCATAAGTGCCGCAGCAACAACTCGGTCTGGAGCTAGTCTGATCAAATTATGAATCATCGGTCCACCTATGCAAAACCCTAAAACTAAAAACCGGTTAATTCCAAGCTCATCCATCAAGCCCAACTGATCATCGGAATAGGCATCCCACGGACGATCAACTTCTAACGGGCCGCTCGACTGGCCCGGCGCTGCATTTCGTAGGTCAGCGGATATACATCGAAAATCATCTTTGTACCTATCCATTGGATTGAAGGGAACCGAGGTCACTAGTGACGACAAGGAAGAATTGAGTCCACCACCAGGAATAATAAGAAGTGGAAATCCCGATCCCACCTCCTCATAATAAATGCGAACAGACTCTCTCTCGTAAAAAGGCATACTAACCTCCCTTGTTATCAAACAACACAATCAATCACCTTACTTGAGAAAATAGAAGATGATCCTTATGAGACCTCACGTCTCTACTTTAGGAGCCCAGTGCTATGCTGTGCACAAATTAGAAGTTGCATTTTTTTGCGGGTAATGAGGTAACTATGAAATTCGGGGTATTTTATGAACATCAATATCCACGACCTTGGACAGAAAATGGCGAAGCAACGCTGCTGCACGAAGCGCTCGATCAAGTAGAGCTCGCTGACAAGCTCGGTATTGATTACGCGTGGGAAGTGGAACATCATTTTCTAGAAGAGTATTCTCACTCCTCCGCACCTGAGGTGTTTCTCGGTGCAGCCTCGCAGCGAACATCCCAAATTCGGCTGGGGCACGGTATAACTTTGATGCCACCCGGCTACAATGCTCCGGCGCGAATTGCCGAGCGAATTTCTACTCTAGACCTTCTCTCAAACGGGCGAGTTGAATTTGGTACCGGTGAATCTGCGTCACGGACAGAATTGGAGGGTTACAACGTAGATCCGACTTCCAAACGCGCGCAGTGGGAGGAAGCAGTCGAACAAGTTACCAATATGATGGCTATGGACCCGTACCCCGGCTATAACGGCGAATTCTTCTCAATGCCCACACGAAATGTAGTTCCAAAACCTCTACAAAAACCTCACCCTCCGCTTTGGGTTGCCTGCTCAAGCCGTGAAACCATCAAAATGGCCGCCCGGCATGGTATCGGCGCCTTGACCTTTAGTTTTGTCGACGCAGACGAGGCAAAGCCATGGGTAGATGATTATTACGATACCTTTAAGAATGAATGTATTCCAATTGGCCATGCCGTCAATCCAAATATTGCCTTCGTGATGGGTTTTTCGCTTCATCAGGATGAACAAGTTGCTGTAGAGCGTGGAATTGACGGACTCCGTTTCTTCCAATACGCACTCGGACATTATTATGTCCAGGGGAAACACCAGCCTGGTCGCACAAATATTTGGGATAACTATATGGACGTTCGGAGTGGGATAGTCGCCCCTGACTTAACCGGTGGGGGTGAAAAAGGAAACATCACAGCGAGTCGAGGCGCAATTGGCACACCAGACCAAGTGCGATCGAATCTCCGTGCGTTTGCGGACCTTGGGGTTGATCAATCAATTTTCATCCAACAAGGAGGAAAAAATAAACATTCCGATATATGTGACTCCTTAAATCTTTTCGCGAAAGAAGTGATGCCAGAATTTCATGCCGAAGAAGACGCTCGACTTCAACGCAAGGATGAGGAACTCGCACCGTTCATCCAAGAAGCATTTGGTAGGAAAGTACCTCTTGCGCCTCTTACAGATGATCAGATACCCGTTCTGGAACCCTACGGAAAGGTATAGAACAAACCAACACAAGCTAAAGAGAATACTTGCTCTATAGTTTCAGAAACAGCAGCGAGCTTTCTTGCTGAAGCCAACAAGCCATTCACATATGTTTTGCTGTCTGGTAGTGAAATAACATTTCAGACAGGCAGCAAAACATATGCGAGTAAAAAGTTATCCCGAATTGACGAAAAGCATTATTTGATCATGGGCAATTGCAACGGTTTTAGCAGTTAGAGAAGCGTTATGAGTCGTGAACTACATCTGAATTTATTTATTAATAGCCGAGGACACCATGAAGCTTCCTGGCGACATCCGGATGCATCGGATCTTGCTTTAACCGACATCGGTTACTTACAAGGACTTTCTCAGCGAGCAGAAGAAGGTCTATTTGACTCAATTTTCTTAGCTGATCAACTTGCGTTTCGAGGCGGCGGTGCATCGCTCAGCTTAGAACCTTTAACGTCGTTAGCCGCGCTGGCCGTATCCACTACCAAGATTGGGCTTATCGCCACGGCTTCGACCACCTATACAGAACCCTTTAATCTAGCAAGGCAATTTGCGTCGCTCGATCACATTAGTAGCGGTCGGATCGGCTGGAACATCGTCACCTCCTGGTCAGCACCTGCTGCACGAAATTACGGTTATGAAAGTCAGATTAGCCACGCCGAACGGTATGCTCGGGCTGACGAATTTATGGCAGTAACTAGAAGTTTGTGGGACAGCTGGTCGGATGACGCAATTATTGACGATCGAGAAAATGGAAAATATTTAAAGGACAATAGTGTTCGCGAGGGTGGCCATGAAGGGAATTTTTACAACGTGGCCGGCCCACTTAATGTACCTCGCGGACCACAGGGTTGGCCGGTGCTTGTACAAGCCGGTTCCTCAGACACAGGTCGTAAATTCGCTGCTCAACATGCTGAAGCCGTATTCACGGCACATATGGAAAAGTCGTCAGCGAAGGCATTTTACGGCGATCTGAAATCACTCGTGAAAGCAGAAGGTCGCGATGAAAGGCAGTGTCTGATATTGCCGGGTCTGAGCCCCGTAATTGCCTCAACTGATGCCGAAGCACAACTATTCAGGGATGATCTAAATAACCTAGCTGATCCCAAAGAAGGACTAATAAGTCTCTCTGCCAGATTCGGCGGCACAGACTTCTCACACCTTCCACTCGATACTCCACTTTCACCAGACGACTTTCCGGACCCCTCCACTGTAGAGGCTGCCCGCAGTCGCACCGAAGTGATCCTCGGAGTAGTTCGTACTGAAAGGCCTACAATGCGACAGTTACTGTCGAAGTTAGCGGGCGCACGTGGACATTATGTGGTTTCAGGAACCCCCGAACATATCGCTAACCTCATTGAAGATTGGTTCACCGATGGCGTAGCTGATGGAATCAATCTCATGCCACCCGTGCTACCTAAAATGTTGGATATTTTTATCGACGAGGTCGTTCCACTATTACAAAAAAAAGGACTCTTCAGAACCGAGTACCAAGGTGAGACGTTACGTGACCATTACGGCTTAGAGAGGCCCGCCAACACATTCGAATAACGCCTGATCAGTCCTACCGCCATATGACTTGCTGTGTTGGCTAATATGTTAGCTAATAAATTAGTCTCTAATTTATTTGTACACACCTAAAATCAAATACACTACATTCCTACATAAGTGGACTGACGGAGGAATCATGAGTGAGTACATTGCAAACCCGATTGACTGGATTGCCAACCAGGTCGAACTATACGAGAGTAGCAACGGTGCAGAGGGTACTACTTTATATGATTTGCCATGCATTATTGTGACTAACAAAGGCAACAAAACGGGCGCGGTCAGAAAAACGCCATTAATGCGCGTCGTAGACGGTGACAATTATGTCTTGGTAGCTTCATGGGGTGGCGCGCCCAAGCATCCTGTCTGGTACTACAACCTGAAATCTGAGCCAAACGTGGAAATCAGAGATATCGACAAAGTACAGTTAATGTTGGTAGAAGAGGTTACTGACCCGATAGAAAAAGCGCGACTGTGGAAGATTGCGGTCGCGGCATACCCACCCTATGAGGAGTATCAAGAAAAAACTTCACGCGTTATTCCCGTATTCGTGGCAGCTCCTGTCTAGAAAAATCTGCATTTATTGTGAAAGAGACTTGATACACAGGTTTGAAATAAATTCATAAAACCCTTAAAACTGTTGGAGAAAACTATGTCGAATAAGGCTGATCCAGTCACTCTGAAATTGTTGCTTGATAAGGCTAAACACAACGCACGAAAACAAGCTGAATCCAAAAAATCAGAACTAGAAGCTATTTCTCGCTGGGAGCAACGAAATGGACGAGCCAAGTGGTCCCAATTAGACGAAGCTTACAACGGAAAGAAAAGCTGATACCTAAAGAGATTTTCCTCACTCGGCCTTATGGTTGCTTACTCGCACAAGCTCTAATATGAGGTGATCCGTTATTGGCCAAAGCTTTGCCGAGTTCACCAATAACGGATCACCTCAAAAATCTAAACAGAGGCCGAAAGAACTTCGTCGGCTAATTTCTGCAGAGCCTGAGTCCAATACCGCAGCTAAATAACTTCACTCCGAAATTAACTGTATTATGATCTCTCAACCTAAAAGCAACTATTGCACACCAAAAAGGAACCAAAATTATGAGCGTGAAATTTGTCGATCCAGATACCGCACCCGCGCCGGCTGGTGGCTACCGAAATCTTGCGATCATCCCAAGCGACCAACGTATCCTCGCCATCGCTGGTCAAATCGGAAATCGAATGGACGGAAGTATTATTAATGGACTTGAAGCCCAGTACGCACAAGCTCTAGCTAACATCAATGCCATAGTTACGTCTGAGGGTGGATCGTCACTGGATATTGCGAGAATTACTGTTTTTCTGACTGAAAAACCTAGCGACTGGGAAAGCATCGGCGAGGCAAATACAAAAGAGTTTCCCGAGGGGCCGCCTGCAATGAGCTGGATTTACGTCGCTGGCCTTTTTCGACCTGATGTAAAGGTCGAAATAGAAGCAATCGCGACCGTTTCTTAGCAAGAAACTATCAGCATAGATAACTGCTGATTAGAGAGCGAAAGGATAAAACCAATGGCTGACATTCTTATAAGTCCGTTCTCGAATCTCAGCTACGGAGAGCCAGCTATTAAACGTGAAAAAAATAGATCAACCGGTAAATTCGACAAATTTCTGGTGTGGCCTGAATTATTAGAAAACCAGAAAGAATCACCGGACCCAATACACGAAGTCACACAGGTCTACGCTCCATTGACCGCTAAAGATTATGACATTCATCGTTATATAGCCCGCCTCTTTCTCGGTAATATTGAAACCAAAACACATTTTGAACAGGATAAGAAGGGAAATGCCACCTCCGTTGAACTAACCCTCGTTGGTGAATACCAGGATCACGAACAGATCTTTGAGGGCATAGCCTTAAAGTTTGCTCGTGAATACGGAGACTTCCTGACCAGTGACCATATGCGTCCTCGATCCCAATACAGCAATACTGGTCGGTTCGTGACTTACCCGCACCTGAAGTCTTGGTTCAATGAATGGTTTGATCTGAGCTATTGCGTGCTCAAAAAATCTGTCAACTGCACTGACGATCTCGTGAATAGCCCACCGGTCAAGAAAATTGGCAAGTATTCCCATATCGCCAATGACTCATTAATTAAACGGAAGATTAAGCAACACACGGCCGGTGATATCGCTGTTAGGCGTAATCAGGCAATCACGACATTGCTCCCTAATTCTCTGGCCGGTTATTGTTGGCTCTTGATGGCTCGAGAGTTGATCACTGGTGTTGATTATGAGGCATGTACTCGACGCTATAACACGCGCTGTGAGCGCCGTTCTAACGAAGCTTTCTGTCAATGCACCCTGCCTAGTTCAGCTCCTACTTTTGAGTCCAGCAGTACGATTCTTCACTGTTGCGATCGTTGTCGTCGGGCAGCTGTTCAATCAGCTAGAAGCTCTAGAAAATAGCTACATCGCCTGAAATTGCCCCGCGCTTAGATATTTATTCGATGGCCAAAACCTGACGTGCTATCAAGTCCGACGAAATCTGGTACGCTTCGACTTAACTCGGTCCCATAAGAATTATGTGACTCATTGTGAGGAAGGTGTATCAATGAAAGAGCTGCCAGTCATAGCACAGAAAGACCCATACATTGTGAAAGTGGAGAAGGGCAAGAATTATCTTTGGTGTTCATGCGGCAAGAGTGCCAAGCAACCATTTTGTGACTCCTCACATCGCAGCACTGAATTTAAGCCGGTCAGGTACACGGCCGAAGCTGATGAGGAAATCTATTTCTGTGGATGTAAAAATTCCGGAGACCAGCCTCTATGCGATGACACACATCTCACTCTTTGACCAGTCCTAATAGTTTCACGGTCAATTAACAATAAAATCATGGATCGAGTGGTCTACTAAATCTTCTCGCAGAAGATTTTTTAACACAAATCTTGTGTAGCAAGCTGTATTCTTACTGGGAATCAAAAGGAGACTCGATGAACCGAGATGAACTTAGCGAAGGCCTTAGAAACCGAATTGGCGATTATTGGAAAGTCAGTGCAATTGCTATCACTAGCCAAATGGCTCTTGTCATAACAATTCTCGCCACAGACATCGAACCCGACAAGTCACTACTAGTAAGCGTCGCAATAGTTGTTGCCGCTCTTTTCCAAATAATTGCTGGCGATCCAGCCATTAAAGGGTCAATGATGATTGCATCAGATCTACTGGATCTTGATGACGAAGAAATGAAAGGCACTTCGACTTACGCAGATTTGAAAGCAACACCTTGGGCCATGTTCCGAGCAACAAATCTAATTTTGCCTGTTGTTGTTGCTGTGGTAGCAATAGTAACCGTGTATCAGTAGCAGACTTTGTAGATATGCCCGTACATATGCACGGGCATATCTCTTTATCAAAATCAGTTTGAATATCTAATCGGATAACGTCTGATCCTTGGAACTCAATAAATCACCAGAGCCAGCCTCGATCATCTTCACTTTCCAGTCTGCTATTGGTGTTTTCGTTCCAGACTCCGGAACAAACACTGACCGCTCAACGAGCTCCAGTTTATGAATGTATCGCGGGCAATTAACAAATACTTCGCGCGCCTTAACTTTCACAATAAACTGGGCCTCAGGATATTCAGATAATAGGTCGTCTGAGGAGTGAAGCGATGCAGTCCCATTAAGACGCATTCGACTCTGGCCTTCAAAGTCGATAAATAGTAATCCCACCTCACCATTATCGAGGACACTTCCGGCCGTCATAAACATTCCATTCCCGTCATAAACAGGAAAAGCAATTGTTTCCTCATCTAGTACTCGTACGAAACCCGGCGAACCACCCTTATAGGAACAATTAGCACGACCATCCGCATCGACCGTAGCAAGAAAAAACATATCTCGTGCTTCAATAAAAAGCCGATCATCTTCTCGAATAGAGGAATGTACAACTTTCTCAGCCATTTGATCAGCGAGTCGAAGTGAGTCAGCTTGAGCTTGAACCTCTCGCTGACCATCTGTGAAATCCTTTGGCATAGTGTTCTCCAAAAATGTATATCTAAATATTAATCTGATTGTATCTACTTAATAGCTACGTCTTCAGTTAAATCGATAACGATACGACACTCCGTTAGTCGTTGAAAGACGTATTAATCACCTTAGCAACCTGTTTACTGAACCATATCAGAACTGAAAGCCAGGCTAATGCACTGCTTACTACCAACAAAACTCCATACCCAGTAATTACTCGGATATTCGGTCCGTGCTGATGACGTCGCGTAAGTGATCTCATCGTACGTTTAAGTCTATGTGTTCAAGAAGAAATTAGACAGTCTGGTTTCAAATCGATAGTGTTGACTAAAAAATAAGGAGCGAGGTTGAGACCTCGCTCCTTATTAGATTTGGGGTAGAAGCCCCCGCATCCAATTATTGCTGACTAATAAGTCAACACGTAACTGATTTAACTATATCTAAAAATG
>Ga0206679_10004462_pt1 | contig 10471 bp, 7 predicted proteins | sample M110012015metaG_FD_155464 | JGI IMG/M metagenome (GOLD analysis project Ga0206679, IMG submission 155464) | Ammonia-oxidizing marine archaeal communities from Monterey Bay, California, United States - M1 100m 12015 | ecosystem: Environmental > Aquatic > Marine > Intertidal zone | place: USA... | reverse complement strand
TAATAAAGTCTAATAACACGAATTATTTAACACTTTAATTATGGAAGTATTAGGAAACAAAGACACCAGGTCAGGATTTGGAGAAGGCCTAGCAGAAATAGGAGCTCAAAATGATAGCGTAGTCGCCCTGTGTGCGGACCTGACGGGCTCGCTCAAGATGAATGCCTTTCAAAATGCCTTTCCGGATAGGTTTTTTCAGGTGGGTATTGCTGAAGCCAATATGATGGGTATTGCAGCAGGAATGACCATTGGAGGGAAAATTCCTTTTACCGGAACATTTGCAAATTTCTCCACTGGCAGAGTTTATGACCAAATTCGACAGTCTATTGCCTATTCCAAAAAAAACGTAAAAATATGTGCTTCTCATGCTGGTCTTACTCTTGGTGAAGATGGAGCAACACATCAAATTTTAGAAGACATTGGAATGATGCGAATGCTGCCTAATATGACAGTCGTGGTTCCTGCAGACTTCAATCAGACCAAACAGGCCACAATAGCTGTAGCCAGTCATGATGGACCTGTATATCTTCGCTTTGGCAGACCTGTAATGCCGATTTTCATAAATCCAGATGCCGAATTTATAATAGGCAAGGCAGATCAGATATATGAAGGTTCAGATGTCACAATAATTGCCTGTGGTCATATGGTTTGGAAATCTGTTGAAGCAACAAAAATATTAAGGGAAAAGGGCTATTCAGTAGATCTAATAAATATGCATACTATAAAACCCCTGGACGAGGATGCAATTTTGAAGTCTGTAGCAAAAACAGGATGTGTGGTAACAGCTGAAGAACACATGAAAAATGGTGGGCTTGGTGATGCTGTGGCACAGGTTTTATCCAAAAATGCTCCAAGTCCGCAAGAATTTATTGGAGTCAATGACACCTTTGGAGAAAGTGGAACCCCAATGGAACTAATGGAAAAATATGGTTTAGGAGCGTCGAATATAGTTGAGGCCGCACTAAAGGTCATATCCAGAAAAAATTAATTCTCTCTTTCGTGGACACCAAGCTTTTCCACAAGCTCTTTAATTGAATTGATTTTCGGCCAGCACGTATTTTCAGTACAAACATAAATTCCTTTATCAAAATCTGATGACATCGAAACCTCTTGATGATAAGAGATTAATCTCAATGGATGAACAAGTCGGTGAATATCATGCGAATTCTCCACATTATCACGGCAAACTGAAATCTCCGTATTACCGTTTGCAAATTTAAAATACAAGAGGAACCAATTCGAATAACTGGTGGGAAATTTAGACATATTTGGAAGCACAGCCGCTATCATTTTGTGTGAAATTAAAATCCATTTTTCTTTTCGATAATACGTTCCCATCGATAAAAAATTATGAGCCATTACAGAATTTGAAGATGGAATTACATCATCCTCAACATCGAACTTTCTGGCAAACAGCGACGTACTACTATTGGTATAATAGCACATGTGATCGTCCTGAGAATAAAAATTATGCTCAACAGTTTCTGTTAGCTGATTTGCCAATTGAAGCAGTTGCAGGTTCCCATTTAATTGATAGAGCGTGATGAAGCTGTCAATAACAAGTGCATAATCTTCCAAAAACCCATCTATAAGTGGTTTGCCATCAACAAAATTATGTTTTAGCGTCTTTTCCTTGGCGATTTGGCTTGTACAGATCCATGAGGCAATTTGGCTCGCTTCATTAATAAACCGTTCATCTCCGAATGCTATATACGCTTTGCAAAGGCCTTTAATGAGTAGAGCATTCCAGGATGTGAGGCATTTGGTATCGCGCAATGGTTTATTTCTCTTGGAACGATGTTCAGCCAATAAGGTAATTGCTCCTTGCAGCTTTTTCTGAAATTCAGCCGGGGTCCAGCTTTTTTGTTTCGCATAGGCATGCAACCCTTTTGTTTTAAATAAAATATACTTTTTTTCCCAAAGCTCCTCTGGATGAATATTGAAATATTCCTTGAACCAGCTAAATTCCTCTTTCAACACACTTCTTAACTCATTTTCACTCCAGCAATAATATGCCCCTTCCTCTCCGTCAGAATCCGCATCCAGTGAACAAAAATAGGCCCCAGAAGGAGTTTTTAGCTCCTCGTAGAGCCATTCAAATGTCCCATAAACCACGTGTCTAAACTCTTCACTTTCTTCTGCGATATATGCTTCACTGTACAATTCAATAAGCTGAGCATTGTCATATAGCATCTTTTCAAAGTGAGGAACCTTCCACCTCGCATCCGTAGAATATCTTGAAAACCCTCCAGAAATTTGATCATAAATACCTCCGTAAGACATTCTCAATAAAGTTGTTTTAATATGAGCTAAAACTCCTGCATCTTTTGAATAAGTAGACCAATGTAATAGGCTAATAAAATTGGTTGGCATTGGAAATTTCGGCACATAATTAAAGCCCCCTTGGACCTCATCAAATTGACTACTCCATGTTAAAATAATATGTTCGAGAAATGAACTGGAATAGCTTACATTTTCATAGCGTTTTTCCAGCCAGCTATTATTTTCAATGAGAGCCTGGATTTTTTGGGCATACTCTTCGGTCTTATCTTCCTGATTTTCATATGTTTCCGACAGAGCCTCTAAAATTTTCACCCATTGTGCTTTGTTAAAATAGGTCCCGCCATAAATCGGTCTGCCATCCGGCAATACAAAACAATTTAATGGCCAGCCTCCTCGTACTCCCATAAGTTGAATAGCAGACATATAAAGCTGATCGACATCAGGCCTTTCTTCTCTATCGACTTTAATACTAATGAAATTCGCATTCATCACTCTGGCCACTTCTATATCTTCAAAGCTCTCCTTCTCCATCACATGACACCAATGACAAGATGAATATCCTATACTTATCAAAACGAGTTTCTTTTTTTTTTTTGCTTTTTTAAAGGCATTTTCTGACCAGGGATGCCAATTCACGGGGTTTTTAGCATGCTGAAGAAGGTATAAAGACGTTTCATTAATAAGTAAATTATCTTTCATAAAAAACTGAATTATAAAAAACTATATTTGTTAAGTAAAGGTTCACAAAATGAAAGAATATAGACCGATAAATGTACTTATTTTTCTTTTGTTCACTTGCCTTCTCCTTATTCCCGTTGTGTTTTTTGCTCCAAAAGATGGATATAACATTTTTGGGTTCAATGTGCGTTTTCTGACCTGGGAAAAACTAATAAATCCAGTAATACAAGAACAAAAAGACCTCAGCTTTTTGTCGAATGTAAATGTAAGTGGTATTGAAGACAAAGAATTTCTAATTGCCAAAGACTCACTTTCTTCCTCATTGGGAATGCCAAGTAAAAAAGGAGTTCTTGCCGTTAAGAGTCAAACTCAAATTCAAATGAATAGTGAATCAAAACGAAACTTGTTTGCGTTCTTTGAAGAATTATCAAAGGCCACTATAAAAAGGAATAAAATAAACATCTGTCATTACGGAGACTCGCAAATTGAAGGAGACCGAATGACTGCTTTTATAAGGCAACGCTTGCAAACCCAATTCGGAGGAGCTGGTCCAGGGTTAATTCCTGTAATCAATGTGTACAATACAATTTCATTTCGACATAATTATTCCCCAAATTTCAATAGAAAAATTATTTTCGGCAAGGAAAAATTACATTCTAACAAATATGGAATTTTGCTTTCTTCTGCTGTATTTACAGTTGATAGTAATAAAACTTCTAATGACATACCAACGGAAGCATGGCTAGAAATTTCCCCATCAAATATTGCCTACTCCAGATGCCGAGCCTTTAACAACCTTTCTGTGTACTACAATTCGTGTGACGCAAAATGCATCATAGAGGTATATGACAATGGTGCCCTTGTAAAAAATGACACCCTTATATCAGATGGAGCCCCTCACGTTTTTAAAATGAGATTTCCTAAGACTCCCAAACTGATGAAAATTGTATTTAGGTCAATTAAAAGTCCAGTTTTCAATGGAATTTCTTTGGAAGGAGACCTTGGAGTTCAGATGGCCAATATCGCTATGCGGGGTTCTTCAGGAACAAGCTTCAGGTCCATTGATTTCCAGTCTATGTCATTTATGCATAGAGCACTGAATACAAAACTAATACTGATGCAATTTGGCGGTAATTCGATTCCGTATTTTAAGGATAGCAGTTCGGTAAGAAGCTATGCAATTGGATTTCGGAATCAAATTAAATATGTGCAAAAATGCGCTCCAAATGCCGCAGTCATCGTGATTGGACCCAGTGATATGTCACAATATCAGGAGGGGATTTATTCCACATACCCATACATCCCTTATTGCATCCAGCAGATGAAAAAACAAAGTTTAAGTGTTGGTGCCTCATTCTGGGATTTATATCATGCCATGGGTGGTAAAAACGCCATGTTCGCATGGGTCGATAATGGTCTGGCAGGAAAAGATTATGTCCACTTTACACCTAAGGGATCAAATTTGGCATCTCAATTGTTCTATGATGCATTAATCTCTGCATATAAGCAGTGGGAAACATCTGAAAAGAAATCTAAAGCAAAAGAAATTGAACCTCATGAATAGAATCTGCATGTCTTTGTTTTTTTTAGCGATCCATTTGGTACATGGTCAGACCGGTCATTTTGATTCGCTCAAATTAAATACAATTTGTATTGATACAAGCGCCGTGCATCAATTTCCATTCATACAATTTAAAGATAACATCTTCCAATTTCCTTCTGGAGCTCAGCCAAATTGGGATTATTTGTATCGAAATATGGATTCAATGATTCTTTTGAAAGATAGAAAACTAAACTTTTACCATATCGGCGGTTCACATATACAGGCAGATATATATACTCACGATTTCAGAAGGTTTATACAGAGTAACTGGCCAGGGTTAAATGGGGAAAGAGGATTAGTATTCCCTTTTAATCTCGCCAAAACTAATAACCCAAGTAATTACAGGTTTACTTCTGCTAATTCGTGGAGCGGCTATAGAAGCGTTATTCATCGACCAAAATTTCTTCGATATGGAATCACAGGGGCTGCTATTTCCTGTTCGGATTCCATAATTAATCTTCAATTTCATTACAAAAAAACAAAAATTCGCCCTGAAATAAACACGATACGCATATACCACAATGATGGGTTAATTCCCTTTGAATTTAATTTTGGAGAAGACGAATTATTAATCCAATATGTTCGAAGATGCGCCGATATGGGCTATACGGAAATTAAATTTTCAGATCCACTTGAGTCAATGGATATACAATTTATACGAACTACAAAAGACCCATACCGGCTAGATTTATACGGATTTGAATTGCTCAACGACTTACCTGGAATTTCATACAATTCAATAGGTGTTAATGGTGCTGGCTTATATACTTATTTGGACAACGAGTATTTTTTACGTGATCTAAAATTATCGCCTCCAGACTATTTTGCCTTTTCTGTAGGTACAAATGACGGATTTGTTCCTTATAATGACTTTAAACCAGAGAAGTATAAACAAAACTTAGAGGCCATGATTCGGCTTGTTTTAGCAGCTAATCCAAAATGTGCAATTCTCCTGACAGTACCCAATGATGTCTACTATAAGCGGCGATATCCAAATAAAAATACAGAGAGACAGAAAGAAGTAATTATTGAATTGGCCAAAAAATACAATTGTGGGGTATGGGATTTTTATGGTTTTATGGGAGGGTTAGGCTCATCATATACCTGGAAAAGAGAAGGCTTAATGAAAAGTGATTTGATTCATTTTACAAAAGAAGGCTACCACCTTAAAGGAGAGCTTTATATTGATGCATTTTTAAAATATATCAATTATATGGAATGTATAAACGAAACCCATAATTAATTCGCATGAACAGAATCAACGGTCTATTTACTTTTGATGAAGCTCATCCCTTGATTTTTACTCAATTAGATTTCTGGATCTTTTTTTTACTGGTTCTTGCTGTCTTCAGTTATATACACAAGTACCAGCTTACACGAAGTATATTCCTGTTTTTTGTCAGCTTATTTTTCTACTTCAAAACATCAGGACTGCTCGTCCTTTTGTTATCGGCAAGTATTGTAGTCAATTACTTCATTGGCAAAGGGGTCTGGGAGACCTCTTCTAAAAAGAAAAAGGTGTTTTTTGTGACGCTGTCTGTGCTATTTAATCTGTTGACTCTGGGGTATTTTAAATACGCCTACTTTTTTGCCGACTCCTTTAATGAAATGTTTCATACCAAGTTTGAGGTATTTAATGTGTTTGCACAGATGGGAAACAGTGTCCTGGGGCAAGGCACTTTCGTGGATATAATTGTCTTACCAGTTGGGGTATCCTTTTTTACCTTCCAGAGCATTAGCTATGTGGTTGATATATATCGCAATGAGGTAAAACCAGTGAAGAACTTTTTTGATTACGCCTTTTTTGTTAGCTTTTTCCCGCAGTTGGTTGCCGGGCCCATTGTCAGAGCAAGAGACTTTATCCCTCAGATTAGACAACCTTTTCAGCTAAATCACCAGGATTTTAGCTGGGCAATTATTCAGATAGTTAAAGGATTCATCAAAAAAGTAATCTTAGCGGATTATATTGCAATTCACTTTATTGATAAGGTAGCTGATGCTCCAGAGGCATTTCCAGGATTTATCAGTATTCTGGCCATGTGGGGGTATTCCCTGCAGATCTATGGTGACTTTTCCGGATATACAGATATTGCAATCGGAGTATCTCGATTAATGGGTTTTAAGATTTTAGAAAATTTCAACTCTCCATACAAAGCAATAAGTGTAGCTGATTTTTGGAGAAGGTGGCATAAATCACTGGGCTCTTGGCTTAGAGACTATTTATATATACCCTTAGGAGGTAATCGAAGTGGCGGAATTGGTACATATATCTCCACTATGGTCATTCTCATTTTTCTTATTTTCATAACGCAGTGGTATTGGCTCCTATTCATCTACCTTGGATTACTTGTCCTCTACATCTCATGCTCATTGATATTTCCGAATTTCAAAAAATACATACATAGAGATCTGAATTTGCTTATAACCATGGTGATTGGTGGTCTCTGGCATGGAGCGAGTGAAAACTTTGTGATGTGGGGGGCAATGAACGGAGCGGCATTAATACTATACAACCACTGGAGAAAACTGAGCCCTTATGAAAATTCGAGTTCTTTATTTGTGCGTTTTTGGAGGATTTTAATCACATTTAACTTCATTACATTCACGAGGATCTGGTTTCGATTAGAGGAAGATGGTTTACCCGCAAGAATGCTCAATCAAATCTGGTATAATTTTGACTTGAGCTCAGAAACATTTAACATTCTGATGACTGGATTTGATACCGCACTGTATGTTATGATTTTTGGGTATATACTACATTGGCTGCCTTCTAAAACTAAATTATTCGGTGAAAAGCTCTTTACCAGGATGCCCATGATTCTACAATCCATTGTTGTTGCAATAATCATAATATGTATCTATCAGGCCTTCTCTGATACCTTTAAACCTTTTGTTTATTTCCAATTTTAAATTAAATATGGTGAAATACTTGACAAACGGGTATTTCAAATTGTATCTTTGGCCTTTTTGATTTAAAATCAAACTTTTTCTTTTATGAGTAAAATGAAATTATCGGAATTCAACTACGACTTACCTGAAGAGTTGATTGCCAAATACCCAAGTGAAAACAGAGATGAATCAAGGTTGCTTGTATTACATAGAGAAACAGGGAAAATTGAACATAAATTATTCAAGGATCTTATCGACTATTTTGATGAAGGAGACGTAATGATCATGAATAATACACGTGTTTTTCCAGCACGAATGTATGGCAACAAAGAAAAAACAGGGGCAAAAATAGAAGTCTTTTTATTGAGAGAGTTGAATAGAGACAGCCTGCTTTGGGACGTGTTGGTGGACCCTGCCAGAAAAATCAGAATTGGAAACAAGCTATATTTTGGTGAAGATGATTCATTGGTTGCCGAGGTCATTGATAATACCACATCAAGAGGAAGAACCCTGCGATTTTTGTTTGATGGCCCTTATGAAGATTTTAAAGCTAAAATCACAGAATTAGGAGAAACCCCCCTTCCAAAATATATTAAAAGAGACGTTGAAGAAAATGATGAAAGCAGATATCAGACAATTTTTGCTAAAGTCGAGGGAGCGGTTGCTGCGCCAACAGCTGGATTGCATTTTTCAAGACAGCTACTCAAGAGACTTGAGCTCAAAGGAATTGATTTTGCTGAGATTACACTACATGTGGGCTTAGGCACATTTAGACCTGTAGAAGTTGAGGATTTAACCAAGCATAAGATGGACTCAGAACAGGCATCAATAACTCAAGAATCGGCTGACATGGTAAATGCTGCAAAAAGAAACAAGAAAAGAGTATGCGCAATTGGCACAACATCAATGAGAACTATTGAAACAGCTGTTTCTACTGATGGCTACTTAAAGCCATATGACGGGTGGACAAATAAATTCATTTTTCCTCCTTATGAATTTAATATTGCGAATTGTCTGGTAACAAATTTCCATACGCCACTTTCGACATTATTAATGATGATTTCAGCTTTTTGCGGACACGAGTTAATGCAAAAAGTGTATAAAGAGGCCATTAAAGAAAAATACAGGTTTTACTCTTATGGAGACGCCATGTTAATCATTTAATTCATTTGTACATTAGTACAAATCGAATCCTCATCCTTCTATTTTTAAGATGAAATTGGTCTTTTTACCTTTTCCAAGAAGAATATATTTGTCATTAATTAAATTAGAATCACCCAGCTGAAAGTCCTGGTTTACTTTTTCTTTGTTCACTGAGATCGAATTGGCCGTCAGATCCCTTCTCGCCTCTCCATTTGATTTTAAAAACCCAGATTTGGCAACCAATGCATCCACAATAGAAATTCCATCATTTAATTCCTGACGAGAAACCTGTGCTTGAGGCACTCCTTCAAAAACAGAGAGAAAATCCTGATCACTTAATTTCATTAAATCCTCTTTTGTCGATTTTCCAAATAAAATACTTGAAGCAGCTATGGCCTGCTCTAAAGCCTCTATACCATGAACTCTCAGGGTAATATCTTCCGCCAGTTTCTTTTGTAATAAACGAAGGTGACGCGCATTTTCATGTTCTTTTTGGAAACCCTCGATATCATTTTTGGAAAACAAAGTAAATATTTTAATATAAGCTAAGGCATCCTCATCAGACACATTTAACCAGTACTGATAAAATGCATATGGAGAAGTCCTTTCATTATCAAGCCATATATTTCCGCTTTCAGTTTTACCAAACTTAGAACCATCGGATTTTTTAATTAATGGTGTCGTTACTGCAAAAGCAGATCCTCCGTTTTTTCTTCTAATCAGCTCCGTCCCGGTAACAATGTTGCCCCATTGATCAGATCCACCAAGCTGAATTATGCAGTCATGATTTTCATGTAAGTGGTAAAAATCAAATCCCTGTACAAGCTGATAAGTGAATTCTGTAAATGACATTCCTGTCTCCAGTCTTGATTTTACAGAATCTTTTGCCATCATATAGTTTACTGGAATGTGCTTTCCAACATCCCGGATAAATTCTAAAAAATGCATGGAATCGAACCAATCACTATTGTTCACAACTTTGGCAGCATTCTGTCCTTCAAAGTCTAAAAATTTCTCTAATTGACTTTTGATTCCAAGAATATTATGCGCTATCGTTTCTTTGTCCAGTAAATTTCTTTCCTGTGATTTTCCGGACGGATCACCCACCATGCCGGTTGCTCCACCAATTAAAGCTATTGGACTATGCCCTGACCTTTGAAAATGGACGAGAATCATGATTTGCACGAGGCTTCCTATATGTAATGAATCAGATGTAGGATCAAATCCAATATACCCAGAAGAACTTTTTTCTAAAAGAGCTTCTTCTGTGCCTGGCATTATATCGTGAATCATGCCTCTCCATCTCAATTCTTCTATAAAATTCATCTTAATGCGTTAAATCTTTAAATATTTCTGAAAGAGATTTACTTTCAATCTTTAATGTCAAGAGTATCAATTCATTTTCCTGGGCAAATTTGGACACCTGAATCCTTAAATCTTCCAGAGATTCTGATTCAATCAACCACCCATTATTATACGACTGAACCCCTGTTGCACCTTTAATCTTTTTTAAGGCAGACTTTGTTGTTTCCTGCTGAAACTCTACAAATAAAACTTTACTGGAAGCTTCCCTTTGTAATTCAGTAGTGGCTTTGTTTGCCACAATTTCTCCTTTCGAAATAATCACTACTTTATCACAAATTGCTTCCGCCTCCTGCATAATATGCGTTGAAAGCATCAGGGTTTTTTCTTTGCCGATAGATTTAATCAGTTCTCGAATTTCAATAAGCTGATTAGGGTCTAAACCCGATGTAGGCTCATCTAAAATAAGGACCTCAGGATCATGAATAATCGCCTGTGCCAGACCCACTCTTTGTCTATATCCTTTAGACAGGGCACCAATTTTTTTATGCTGCTCCAATTCGAGTCCGACAG
>Ga0206679_10004459_pt1 | contig 10472 bp, 8 predicted proteins | sample M110012015metaG_FD_155464 | JGI IMG/M metagenome (GOLD analysis project Ga0206679, IMG submission 155464) | Ammonia-oxidizing marine archaeal communities from Monterey Bay, California, United States - M1 100m 12015 | ecosystem: Environmental > Aquatic > Marine > Intertidal zone | place: USA... | reverse complement strand
TTCGGCTGCCATCGCATAGGAACTAACGCGTTTTTCGTCTTCAGGTTGAATGAGATCGGCTTCGCCAACCTGCCCTGCTTTCCCACCCGGTGAACATATCAGATACCCCATTGGTAGAGGAGTCACCCCTGCCTCGCGAATGAAAGGGGCACCGGCGACCTGTTCCTCAATTAGAAATCGGGGTGAGGTACTGTTCATGAGCATCATGAATGTGATGCCATCGGCTGCAGGGGATAGGGCCGCTGCGCCCTGGGGGAAGAGTATGATTGGAACTGTCCACTCCGTCTCCTCAGATGCCGAATCTTGACTTGAGGCCCATGTGACTAGTTCCAGTGCCTCACGTATCGCGATGATTGTATTGTGCACATTATCCATATCCGTGTCAGAAGAACCACCCACCAATACCATCCGGCTACCAGCTGCTACAGCGGCGACGCATCGTTTAGCGGCAACCTCTGGGCTCTGATCTGCGGGGTCGATGAGAATGGCGTGGCGTGTCCCTATTCCTCGCCGGCAGACATACTCTAAGAGCCAGTTAGACGTATCTGTCATAAACTGCCGTCCTGAGTTTCCCATCTAAGGCTTTCACATTTCGAAAATCATACAACTCATCATATCTCCCAACCCCGTAACCGATAGATCCACCACCACGAAAGGAGATTTCTTGGCGATCCTCATCAATCTCAAGAATCGTGGTTCGGAGAAGGAATTGGGTACCTCTTGAAGCTAGTCTGATTGCAAGGAGTTTGACTAACCAAGAATATGCGGTCTTAGATGGGGTATCTTGATCAATTCCAATAGGAATCGTGCTATACCAATTTTCAGGAATTGTTGTAAGCGCGTCAGATAACACAAGTTCATCTGGAAGTGGTATTTCTGGAAATCCTATCTCAGCTTCTTCAGAATAAACAACCACTCGAGCAGTGGGTGTTTCATCAAGAATAGAATGAGCATGTTCCAAGGCTACTTTTGTAGAACCAAGAATTGTTATATCCACTATCTAACCACTCCAATAGAATTTTTTAAAATATTCAATGCAAAGACAGGACATGCGGGGATACATAATTTACAATGAGTGCAAACAGGTTCGTCCACATACACCATGACTCCTTCAAGACGAAGTGCATCAACAGGACATAGTGCAATGCAGGCCGCGCAGCCAAAGCATCGATCCTCATCAACTTCGAAGATAGCATCGAGTATTCTGGCCACAGTACCTTCGAGATGATATCCACTTCCTAAGACTGCCCCTACCCCTTAATTTCCACTGAAAGATAGATTTGATAGAATGATTCGATATGAAAACGAATATCTGGTCTTATTTCGATAACCAATCGAGACATGTAGCTGATATGAATTAACCATTCCTAGTAAACCAATGATTGAGTAGTGAACCCATTACCTTTCGACAAGAAATGAGAGGGATGGAGGGATTGTCTGATGAAAGATGAACGGTACGGCCCCCTATGGTCCTCTATACTCCTGGGCGTACTAGCACCTATCCCGATGAACCTGTCAGGGCTGGTTTGAGAGCCTTCTTTCTCGGTGGTGGAGATGAGGTTGGAAATGTTGGATGTATCTTAGAAGACTCTTCGGGAACGCGTCTTCTTATTGATTATGGATTAGCTCCGACACGTCCACCAAAATATCCTGCTGAGTGCCCACCTGTAGATCATGCAATTATTACTCACAGTCATATCGATCATATGGGAATGGCTCCTTGGTTAGTAGGACACCTTGGTACTAAATTACATGCAAGCCCCCTCACTGCTTCTCTCTCAGAAGTAATGTGGAGAGACACGTACAAAGTATCGAAAATTGAAGGGTATCCTTTAGCATGGGATAGGCGAGATTTGGAGGAAGCACTGCAGGCTTGGACGACACATCAGATGGGTGATTGGTTTGAGATCGGGGCGTGGAAATGCAGGTTCCATCGAGCAGGGCATATACCCGGTGCTGTGATGATTGAGATAGAGACACCAGAGTTACGCATCCTTTGGTCAGGAGATATGGACACTAGAGCTAGTCCAAACGTTCTTGGAGCTTTACCTGTTGAATGTGATATATTATTTCTCGAGGGAACTTATGGTAATCGAATACACCCTCCCCGGATAGAAGAGGAGGAGCGTTTTGTCAGAAAGGTACTCGAGGTAGTGGATCGAGGCGGCACCGCCCTTGTTCCTGCATTCGCCTCTGGTCGAGGGCAGGATATCCTTAGGATTCTTCGAAGAGAAGCTCCTAATCTAGAGGTACACTACCATGGAATGGGGACGAGAGTTACACAACTTTGGATGGAACACCCCGAATCAATACGAGAGCCAAAGGGACTCAGTAAGACCTGGCGTTGGTGTCGACGCGTCTCAGGAAAATCTGACCGCCGAAAGGCTTTGGATGCAAATGTCATTGTGACTACAAGTGGAATGCTCGATGGTGGCCCCTCAATTTGGTATGCCAATAGACTCAGACACCAAAGGGCCAATGCTATTCTACTGACTGGGTACCAAGCGGAGGGATCTGGTGGTCGCTTACTCTTAGATGAAGGCAAATTGCGAATATTTGGAAACATCACCCCAATCGATCTCGAGGTCGAGCAGTTCTCCCTATCAAATCACGCTGGCCAGAAGGAGCTCACTTCCTTCGCACGCGCGTGTGCACCACGTCATGTTGTTATTTTTCACGCAGATCAGGATGGTAGAGAAGCCCTTTCTACCCAATTTGCAGAGGAAATGAAGGTCCACTTACCTACCAATCGAGCGGAACTATTGCTAGAATAAGTCTCCAACACTCCCGAACCATTGATAGGCCGTAGTTATCATGACGCAGAATACCTGTGCGAGAGCGTGGGTACAAAGGAAAAAAAGGTGAAAAAATGGAAGCATTAGACAAACAATTTGGAGTGACTGATGCGGGAAGCACGGTAGAAGCTGAGATACGCGCAGGAATTACGACATTCCTGACCATGGCGTATATATTGATGGTGAACCCAGCAATGCTCTCAGGAACAGGTATTGGATTCGACGAGGCCTTGTTCGCAACCGCGATTGCCGCATTTATTGGATGCACAGTGATGGGACTGTGGGCCAACCTACCCTTCGCGTTAGCGCCCGGTATGGGCCTTAATGCCTACTTCACGTTCGCAGTTGTGGGCGCGATGGGTATCGCTTGGGAGATCGCACTTGCAGCGGTCTTAGTTGAGGGAATTATCTTCATGATAATCTCCTTACCACAAGTGGGTTGGAGAACGCAAATGATCAATTCGATCCCCACAGACCTGAAGATTGCAACCGGGGCGGGAATTGGTATGTTCCTCGCCTTGATAGGGCTTGAAGAAACCGGCCTCGTGGTCAACAACGGCGTTGTACTAGTCAACCTAGGCGCAACCGCAGGGTGGGAATACAATTCAGGTGAACTAATCGCAATCGTAGGACTAATCGCAATTACAGGTATGATGGCCCGAGGAATGAAGGGCGCAATCATCTATGGTATCATAGGGATGTCAGTTTATGGTTGGTTAGTCTCAGCATCAGACCCATACAACGCCCTTGGCAATGCCGATATGGTAGTGGTCTATGGCAACGACGTCATCACAACAACTCCTCATTGGGGTTGTGAGTGGTGGAACGGCCCGGACGCAGTCTCCGGCACATCAGTCACATGGGATGATGGAACCACAGTTTGCCTCTATGCGGCCACAGACGTTTCTGTAATAGTGAACGCAGCCGCTGGATGGGGCTCAGATGTTGCTACAGCCCCCGCTGTCGCAGACCTAATCACTACAGACGCACTGACCGCTACCGGCGCCGTGGGCGCTGCTCTAAGCGCTCTTGGAGACGTAGGCGGGGATGTCGCACTCGGCGACTTCCTCTTGGTCATGATCACGTTCCTCTTCGTCGATATCTTCGACACTGCTGGCACACTCTACTCTGTGGGCCGTGCAGCAGGATATGTTGACGAGAATGACGAGCTAATGAACTCAGATGAAGCATTCATGTCTGACGCAGCAGCAACCATCGTCGGTGCAATGTGCGGTACAAGCACCACCACCACCTACATCGAATCCGCAGCTGGAGTCGAAGAGGGTGGAAAGACCGGCCTTACCGCTGTCACTGTTGGTGTTCTGATGCTATCTGGCTTGTTCCTATCTGGCCTCTTCAAGACCATACCACAGTTTGCGATGGCAACGGCCCTGATTGTGGTTGGTGCCTTGATGATGAGGCAAGTCGCAGACATAAACTGGGGTGATTTGGAAATAGCAGTACCAGCATTCCTCACGATGATATTGATGCCATTCACTTTCTCGATTGCGGCTGGTATCGCATGGGGTGTTATCTCATACGTCGCAATACAGATAATCGTTGGAAAGGGCAGAGATGTAAATATGGTCATGTGGGCGATATTCGTACTAATGTCGATGTTCTACCTCGGCCCTGGCGATCAAACTACCTTTGAGTTCCTCCTCGGTGGGCTCTGAGTAAGAATTACGTAACGGGAAACCCGGGTCTGACGGCATAGCCTGAAGGCCCGGGCCCCTCCTCTAATGAAGCGGGTAGCATGTCTGACGAATTGCTTCAAAACCTGAGAGGCGCCATTCGCACGGTGCCGGACTTCCCCCTAGAGGGGATTATGTTCCGGGACATCACCCCCGTGCTAGGCGATCCAACCCTCATGACAGGCATCACCGAACGCTTCACCCATGATATGGAGGATCTGGGCTGGCGGCCCGAAGCGGTCGTCGGCCCGGAGGCCCGAGGCTTCATCTTCGGCCCTCTTCTGGCGAATCACTTAGGAATCCCATTCATCCCAGTTCGCAAACCAGGTAAGTTACCAGCTGATACCATTCATGCTGAGTACAAACTCGAGTATGGGTCCAACACACTCGAGATGCATACTGACGCTCTATATCTTGGCCAAAAAGTCGTGATAGTAGACGATCTCTTGGCCACTGGTGGGACGGTGGGCGCCTGCATTGAACTCTGCGCTGCACAGGGTGCTGAAGTGTTAGGCTCACTGTTCGTAATCGAACTCTCTGGTCTTGGCGCTAGAAAAGCACTCTCCCCCATCCCTATTCACGCCTTGATCGAGTTCCCAGCCTGATTATCCCAGCATCCTCCCGATTTCTTCAAAGGGACTCTGTGTTTGCATGAGGCGTTAGCCATGGCGAAGACCCCTCCACCTCCACCTCCACCTCCACCACCGAAGGCCAAGAAAGCACCTCCACCACCACCGAAGGCCAAGAAAGCACCTCCACCACCACCGAAGGCCAAGAAAGCACCTCCACCACCACCGAAGGCCAAGAAAGCCTCACCCCCACCGAAGAAGCGCCCCCCTTCTTCCAAACCCAAGAAAGGACGCCGTAAAGGCGGCAAGAAATCCAGTTCCACCCCAAAGAAGAGAGGCCGCAGAATAAAAATCAAACTCGGCCTTAAACAAAACCGACTAACAGAGGAGGAGGACACCTATCACGACCAAGTTGGGTGGACAGTCTCTCAGGAAGTTTTGGAGCCACTGGATTTTGATGAGGAGAATCAGAAGCCAGAAGTGGTCACCCACCAATGCTCAATGTGTGGGTCCATCATGCAGATCCCACAACCCAAGCGTGAACGCTACAAGGTCATATGCGCTTACTCTGAATGCGGTCACGAAGACAAGATGGGGATATGATTGCGTTCAAACCCCCATCACACCGAGCAACCTACGTACTGCAGCTGCGCATAGCACTAGGACGAGCAGGACCCGGATACCATTCTGTGAGGAAACGTCTGAACCATATCTTGAACCAAGCACCCCACCTAACATGACAGCAACTCCGAATGACCCAAACAGACCTATCTCTAGGTCGATCTGACCTGATAGACCAACCCCAACCAATCCAGCTAGGGAATTAAACCAGATGAAAAGCGCCGCAGTCGCCGCAGTTTGTTTGGCTGTAGCCCAGTTGTTTAACATCATCACTGGCGAGAGAAAAATACCACCTCCAATACCTACCACCCCACTAGCAAGGCCAATACCCCCTCCAACAGCGACAGCCTTGGACCGCCCAGGCAATTCTACCTGCCCGGTTTCCCATTTTCCCACAAACAATCTCCATGCTGCCACCACCAAGGCTACAGAGAGTAGAAGGTCGTAGATATTCCCTCCTACACTCATGTATCCCCCCAAAGCAGCCAAAGGAGCACTTACTACTATGAATGGCAAAGCCCGATTCCAATCATGGTGTCCTGCTCTGTAGTAATGCCAGAAGGCTAACCCAGCAACAATTAGATTCAGCAACCACGCGTATTGCTTCAACCAAACAGCCTCAGCAGAACCGTAACTGGTGAGTGAGAGGATTGCAAGGTAGCCCGAACCTCCTCCATGACCGACCGAGGAGTACAGCGCCGCCACGATGAAGAGGCCGGCTAGAATTAGCCACATCTCACTCGAAAGCACAGACCAGCGACATAGGAAGAACACTTCAACTCAACCTCCACTCAACCCCCATGGAGACCAGCGTCACCCTGCAGCGGGCCATTGACCTCACTTCCCACTCACCTTTCCAGAGGAAGACTGAGATGGTTTCTTTGGGTGACGCTGCTGGCCGTGTTCTGGCTGAAACACTCGCCTCAAAGGTCGACGATCCACGATTCGACAACTCGGCAATGGATGGTTGGGCGGTGCGAGCCACCGATTGCGAGATTCAAGGATCAACACTCTCAATCTCAGGCACTAGCAAAGCGGGAGGAGAGCCCCCCTCAGTGGTAGCCCAAGGTGAGGCCTGCCGAATCATGACAGGAGCACCAGTCCCAGAAGGCGCTGACGCTATCGTGATGGTCGAGGACTCGGAGGAGGTCGGCAACACAGTACGAATCCTCGGACCCGCCCGACCCGGATACATACGAAAGAGAGCTGAGAACCTAAGAGCCGGCCAGGAGGCTCTGGAGAAGGGCACCCATCTAGGTCCAGCAGAGATATCCCTAGCCGCGACCATGGGTCATGGTGAGATCGAAGTCGTAGTTCGACCTAAACTGGCCATCATCAGCACTGGAGATGAACTCATACCCCCAGGTGTTGAACTCGCTGCTGGGCAGATACACGAATCTAACTCCTACGGCATTGCTGTGTTGATTGAGAAGATGGGTGGCCAAGCGATTCGTTATGATGTCGTTCACGACACTATCGACGGACTGCGTAAAACTCTCGACAACGCCGCTCACGAATGCGATGCAATCCTCACCAGTGGAGGAGTCAGTATGGGTAAGTGGGACCTTGTTCGCTGCTTGATGGAAGAAGAGGGAGACCTTTTGTTTTGGAGAGTGATGATCAGACCCGGCGGCCCCCCTCTTTTTGGGACTTGGAAAGGAACACCTCTTTTCGGCCTCCCCGGGAATCCCGTCAGCAGCCATGTGGTGTTCATCTCTCTCGTTGCCCCCTGGCTCTCTCATTGCATGGAGGCACACCCTGAGAATGGCCCCACCATTGGTGACAGGGTCAAAGTCAAGCTTACTGAGGGAGTCAAAGGCGCGCCCGGAAAACTCTGCATGAGGAGAATCAGAATAGAGGCCAGTGAGGACGGTTTGGTCGCTACTGTGCACACCCATCAGGGCAGCGGCAACATCCACAGTATGGTGGCCCATAACGGCCTGACATTACTTCCCCCTGACACCGATGCGGAGGCCGGCGACACCATCGACGCGCTTTGGTGCCGGTAGAGCCTTTTGGAGAATCCAATACATGAATTCAAGGACGTCCTCTCGCACGCATGCTTCCACAAGGAAGTTGAGACATGGCCAAGCGATTGAAGAACGGCGCAGCCAAGGATGGATGGATAGAGGTTCGAGGAGCCCGTACCCACAATCTCCAGAACATTGACGTCAAGATTCCACGAGGGCAGTTCGTCGTCCTGTCAGGGGTTTCCGGCTCGGGCAAGTCAAGCCTAGCCTTCGACACATTGTACGCCGAGGGGCAGCGCCGTTACATCGAGAGCCTAAGTTCCTACGCGAGGCAGTTTTTGGGTCAGATGAAGAAGCCCGATTGTGATAGCATCGAAGGCCTCTCCCCTGCTATTAGTATAGATCAGAAGCAAGGCAGTCACAACCCCCGCTCCACTGTGGCTACCGTGACCGAGATCATGGATTACATGCGCCTTCTTTGGGCCAGAGTTGGCCTTCCGCATTGCCCTGATTGTGGCAAGGAGGTCGCAAGGAGAACTGTGCAGGAGATAGTCGATGATGTGCTATGGCGATTCGAGGGCCATGCAGTGGCCATCTGGAGCCCAGCGGTGCGCGACCGCAAGGGAACTCACGCCGATCTATTCCGAGCGCTTGTCGAGCAAGGGTACCTTGGGGGTAAGGTGAACGGGCGCGATGCCGATTTCGAGAACCCCCCAGAGCTTGAGAAGAACCTCCGCCACGACATAGATGTCAGAATCGATAGAATCCGACTCGAAAGGGTGACCCGACAGCGACTCACTGAAGCGGTGGAATCTGGACTCAGGCTGGGCGCTGGTGCTGTGGCGATCGAGAGCCTCAAGGCACCCAAACTGAGGAAGTCCGACGACCCAGACGAGCAGAGGTTCCAGACAGGGCAGGGAGAGTCAATAGCATACTCCGAGGAGTTCGCCTGCCCTGAGCACGGCGCATTTCTCCCTGAGATGAGTCCACGAGTCTTCTCATTCAACAACCCCCTAGGCGCATGCCCATCATGCCAGGGTCTTGGTGTTCAGAGGAACTTCTCCCCTGATCTCGTCATAGATCGCCTCGCTACGGTTGGAGAAGGCTGCATCACACCGTTTCGCCGTTCAATGATGTCTGGGTGGTACAGGACACAGATGACGCAGACTTGTGAGCACTATGGGATCCCACATGATGTCCCGTTCGGTCAGTTGGACGATGAGGCCCAAGATATCATGCTGAACGGCTCGGGTGACACGATTATCACCTTCAATTTTGTATCACAAAAAGGCTCCTCATACCAGATGGTCCGTCCTTGGGAAGGTGTCTTCGCGCGCCTACGGAGGACTTACACGGACACCAGTTCGAATCGGACAAGGTCACGACTCACGTCGTACATGACCGACGAGCCGTGCCCCGACTGCCGGGGCCAGAAGCTGAACAGCGCGGTGAGCATGGTCACGGTAGGCGGCGTCTCCCTACCCGAGATCTCGTTCTGTAGCGTCTTAGAAGCCCTCGCAGTTGTACAGAACTGGCGCATTGGAGGCTTGGACGATACTTGGTCAAGACTCGACAGAGAGGAACCTCATACCCCCACAGTCTCGAAGACCAAGCACCTCGATGAGAGATCACTGTTCATCGCTCATGATATCATCAAGGAGATTGAATCCCGACTTCGTTTCCTTGCTCTTGTAGGACTCGACTACCTCACTCTCGATCGCCGCGCCAATACCCTCTCGGGCGGCGAGTCTCAGAGAATCCGTCTGGCTACTCAGATAGGGACACGCCTGACAGGTGTGATGTACGTCCTTGACGAACCCAGCATAGGCCTTCATCCGAGAGATAACGGCAGACTGTTGGAGACCCTCAGAGAACTGACCTCCCTCGGCAACACCTTACTTGTGGTAGAGCACGATGAGGCGACTCTACGACAGGCCGACTGGCTCGTAGATCTCGGTCCAGGTGCGGGTAAGGAGGGCGGCAGAGTGGTGTCCAATGGCAGTCTTGAACAACTCCTCAACAGCAAAGAAAGTGTGACCGGAGCTTATCTCTCGGGCAGGGAGAGCATACCCCTCCCTGAAGATCGAGCCACTCCGGATGACGATCGGTGGCTCGTAGTGACCGGCGCCCGTCAGAATAACCTGCAGGACATAGACGTTAGAATCCCCCTTGGGTGCATTGTTGCTGTGTCTGGTGTTTCGGGCTCAGGAAAATCTTCTCTTGTGACTTCCACCATAGCCCCCTCTCTCCAACGAGAACTCCACGGGGCCGACACCACTCCCGGTAGTCACGACAAAATCGAGGGCTACGAACTCATTGACAAGACCATCGTCATCGATCAATCTCCAATTGGTCGTACTCCTCGTTCCAATCCGGCCACATACACCGGAGCATTCTCCCCGATACGCGATTTGTTCACCCAGACCAACCTCGCCAAGGAGCGTGGCTACCAACCCGGCCAATTCTCTTTCAACGTGCGAGGCGGGAGATGTGAGGCCTGCAAAGGCGCTGGTTCGAGCAAACTTGAGATGAACTTCCTACCCGATGTCTGGGTGGTCTGTGACATCTGTAAGGGCAAGCGCTACGCCCGCGAAACTCTAGAGGTCAAGTGGCGCGGCAAAAACATCCACGATGTCCTCGAGATGAATGTCACCGAGGCCTGCGAGTTCTTCGCCAACCAGCGTTCGATTTACCGTATTCTGTCAACAATTCGGGATGTCGGTCTGGGCTACATCCGTTTGGGTCAGCCCGCTACAACTCTCTCTGGAGGCGAGGCCCAGAGGGTCAAACTTGCCACCCAGTTACACCGCCCGGCTACCAAGC
>Ga0206679_10004455_pt1 | contig 10475 bp, 6 predicted proteins | sample M110012015metaG_FD_155464 | JGI IMG/M metagenome (GOLD analysis project Ga0206679, IMG submission 155464) | Ammonia-oxidizing marine archaeal communities from Monterey Bay, California, United States - M1 100m 12015 | ecosystem: Environmental > Aquatic > Marine > Intertidal zone | place: USA... | reverse complement strand
CCAGCTAGGAGGCTTGTAGGCTGCGGTGTTGCTCGCCCATGGGTTCAATGACTGGAATGTGATGCCCGATCACAGTGTGCGCATCTACGAAGGCCTCAAGGCCAAGGGCACGCCTTGCCAAATCTACTTGCACCAGGGGGGACACGGTGGTCCACCGCCGGCCGATCAGATGAACCGCTGGTTCACCCGTTATGTATGCGGTGTTGAGAACGACGTGGAGAAAGACGCGCGCAGTTGGGTCGTGCGTGAGGGCAAGAGCCGCAAGAATCCCACGGCCTATGCCGAGTATCCTCACCCCAAAGCGGAGGCGGTGGATGTCTTTCCCAACGGAGACGGAACTGGTGTTGGGACTTTGGGTGGCAAGCGCGGACAGGGTGTGCAGGTCTTGGTCGATGACGTGGCCTTCAAGGGTGGCGACCTTGCAAAGGTCGGATCTTCGAATCATCGGCTGCTCTTTGCTACGCCCATTCTGAAGCAGGACTTGCACTTGTCGGGTTACAGCGAGCTGACCATTCGCTTGGCGTCGAGTCGCCCCGCGGCGAACCTTTCGGTGTGGCTGGTGTCCTTGCCGTGGACGTCGAAAGGTAAAATCAACGCAAACCTAGTCACTCGCGGCTGGGCGGATCCGCAGAACCAAACCTCCATGCGCGAGAGTGAAGCTCTGACCCCGGGTGAGTATGTTGAACTCTCGTTCACCCTGCAGCCAGACGACCAGGTGATTCCTGCTGGACAGCAGCTCGGGCTGATGATTTTCTCCAGCGACCGGGAGTTCACCCTTTGGCCAAAGGCCGGAACTGAGCTTTCCGTGGACCTGGCAGGGACTTCGCTGAGCTTGCCCGTGGTGGGCGGCAAGGCGGCCTTGAAGCGGGCAACAGGTAGATAATCAGAGTCCCGGAATGAGACGGTGCTGGCTCGCCCGTGGTTGAGATTGTGCGGTGAGCTTCCTGGGGCGCAGCAGGTGGGTTTGAGTACCCCCTCAAGAGCTTGCTCGTGCTTTGATTCGGGCTTGAGGGCCCCGGGATTGAGCTGGGCGTATAGCCTTTGGTTCATGCTCCCTTCTGTCCAGGTCATTGTCCTGGCCTTGCTCTTCCTCTCGAGCCCCTCCGCCTGGTCACAAGCACCAGCTGTGGATTTGCCCGAAACCTACAGTAAGCGTCCCGCGAATGTTCTCTTGATCATTGCAGATCAATGGAACGCGCGCTGCGTGGGCTACGGTGCGGGCGGGTTCGGCGGATTGACTCAGCCCCTCACCCCACGGCTGGACGAGTTGGCCCAGGAAGGAACGGTCTTCACTCGCGCCTACTCTGATTGTCCCCAGTGCAAGCCTGCACGTTGGACAATCATGACCGGCAAGGAACCGCGGGTGCATGGGGTTCGCTGGAACGATGTTTGGGATCCACCCTGGCAAGAGACGATCGCGGATGTTTTTCGAAACGCGGGGTACCGTACGGCCCTGATTGGCAAGCACCATTACCCTTGGCTTCAACAGCCAGACGGCTACGGTTTCGATCATGGCTTTGATGAAGTGACCGACCTGCAGGACTATCACTCGAGCATGGCGTTCGCTGGAATCCCTCACTGGTATGCCCCCGGGCATCACTGGGCCATGCCCAATTTGCCGCCAAGATTAGCCTTCACAGGCTACACGACCAATCCTGATGAGCATCACCCGGTCGGATATTGGGCAGCCAGGAGCATTGATTTCTTGGAGCAACGGGCCGCGGACTCGGCCCCGTTTTTTCTGGTGCACTCGTTCTTCGGTCCGCACACGCCCTTCTTGCCATCGGCTCCCGCGACCGGGGATAACTACGCCAACCTTCACCAACCTGCCAGCGCCCTCGATTTGCCCCCCAATCATGGCCTGACAGGAAACAGCCCGCGCATGGAGGCTTTTCAGCAGCAATTCGGAGGCATGAATGACGCAGATCATCGTCAAGTTCTGTCTACTACTATGGCTTGATCTCTCAGATCGATGCCTCGATTGGCCGGGTGTTGGATGCCCTTGAGGAGAACGGGCTTGCGCGGAACACCCTGGTGATTTTCACCGCGGATCACGGAGCCTATGGGTCCGAATTTGGTTCTTGGACGAAGGGTGGCGGAGGGCAGGAGGCTCTCGTGCACATACCCATGATCGTGCGCTTGCCTCTGGACGGGGGAGTTGGGCGCGTGAGCGAAGAGCTCGTGTCCCATCTGGATTTGGTCCCCACGCTGTTGGAGGTGACCGGTGTTCCTGCGCCTGAGGAATGGCGCATGGACCGCTCGGGGTTAAGCCTGGTTCCACTTGTGGATCAAGCGGGGGCACCCCCTGTTTGGCGGGACGAAGTGGTGGTGGACTTTGGTAGTGCCCACCACGCCCCCATGCAAGTGGTGGTGACTGCAGATCACAAACTGACCGTGGACTCGATTGGCATGGATGAAAATCTAATCGACCTCGTGAACGATCCCTTCGAGCTAGTTGATCTAGCAGGGAATCCAACCATGGCGGCGGTGGACGCGGACTTGCACCAACGCCTCTCCTCTTGGGAACAGGGGCTGGTGACCGCACCGCCCTACCTGGGAACAGGGGCTGAGAGCGCACAGGCTGCCCCCGCTCACATCACCCTGCCAATCCCCGGGGATCACGGACACCTTCCCCCGGGCCCTGCCATCTTGCGTTGGGTTCCGTCCACCTCCGCAGTCATTCAGCGCTTGTGGTTGTCCCGCGCAGGCGAGCCTTTTGAACTGTGTGGAATCCTGAGTCCTCACAGGAACGAATGGCACATGGGTCCCACGACTCCAGGTTCCCGCTGGCAGTGGCGAGTGGACACCTACAATGCCCACGGCCTAACAATGGGGGCGCGGTTGCACTTCACCGCCCACCAGCAGGGGCATTTGTACCCGGGCAGCGCGCTCTATCCGAGGCCTTCGGATAGGGTGCGGATGGACGCTCCGGACCTGGTTTTGCGATGGACGCCGAGCGAGTTCAGTTCCAGCCAGCGAGTGTGGTTGGGGAAGAGCCCCGAGACCTTGGCGTTGGTTGCGGACCGACTGCCAGGGGACATGAGTTCTCTTGCAGGCCTGCCCATTCCACGGGGAGAGCGTCTTTTCTGGCGCGTAGATAGTTTGATTGGGCCGCGGCTCGAGGAGGGAGTCTTGTGGAGGTTCGATACCACTAACAGCGGCTTGCTGGAACCCCCGCAGGCACCTCGTCCAATGCACTTAGGCCGGGTTCGCGCGGGTTCGATTGAACTCAAGGCTAAACCCGTTCCGGGAGCTGTCCAGTACCACTTCTTTGCTGGAACCGACCTCCCACTGACACCCATGGGCAGCGCCCCTTCGCCCACTCTCACCCTTCCGGCGGTGCAAGCCGGCGAACGCTGGAGTTGGCGTATTGACGTGGAAGGGCCCAACGGAGTCCGTCAGGGATTCACCTGGACCTTCCGCGTGCTCTAGCGGAGTTTGAGGCTCTTGATCCAATCGGCGATCAGTTCTACGCCGCGTTCGTCAACCATATGGACGCCCACGTTGGGCATGCGCGCTTCGTCGAGGACCGAAATCCGCGTTAGGAGAATCGACAGCTCCGGTGAACCGGGCTTAATGATCTTTGCGCCGGGAATCCCCAAGTCTCCCTGGGTGGGTACTGCGTCCAAGAGACCCATCTGCGTCAACTCTGTGCTGAGTCGCAGGTCGATCGTTGCGTTGCCCGGACCATTTGGTTGGTGGCACATGGCGCAGTTCACATGCAGCCAGCTGCGCGCGCGGTCGGAAAGGGGCGCTTGTTCATCATGAGGGTTGACCAGCTGGGTCGTCACTGCAGTTTCGTAGTTGTCCGGCGCCTTGAGCCAACCCTGGGTGATCCAGTTGGTTAGTTGGTTGTCCCCATCGGGGCCGGGCATTCCCTGCAGCTGTTGGGTCGTCAAGCCAAGGGCGTACTTAGAGGCGTCCACATGGCAGGCTGCGCAGGCGGAAGATGAGGGCACCTGCCAAGAGGCCTTGCCCCCTTTGATCAACCAGTTGATCGCTCTTCCCTGGGGGGCCAGGATTGCATCCTTGCCCTTCCAAACATAAGCCGCCGCTTGCCAGCCGGTTTCTGTGCGTTTGATGACCCTGGTTTCCAGTGTGCGCCTGCGGGCAAGTCCATCGATTTCAAAGGTCTTGATCAAGGCCGCTCCAACGGGAACACCCCAAGCCCCTTCAGGGGTCCACTCCAGCTGGCTGCCCTCTGGCAAGTGCAGGTAACGCAGTTTGTCAGCCCCGTCCGACCAGAATGGCGCGCGCACATCATAGGGAATGAGTGTTTGGGCCGGAGTGTGGTCCCTGCCCTTGAGGTAGTACCCCGTGTCTGAAAGTTTGCGCGGCCAGTGGAGGACCGCATCCGCCGGATCATTGCTGGGCACCACGCGATAGATGTGGCCGTCGAAGGCTGTGGCGAACATCTCGCCCCCGTCGTCTTCGCCAAAGGATGCGATGGTGCGACCACTGCGAGCGGCCAGTTCGTTGACAAACCCGCCCTCTGGGTTTCGGCTGATGCGCCAGATGTTGCCGGTGACATAGTCGCCGTAGACGTAGGCGCCCACCAGGTTTGGAAAGCGCGATCCGCGATAGACATAACCGCCGGTGACCGAGATTCCTTCATTGCGCGGATAAACCGCGACGGGTTCTGAGTGGGTCCCGTTGGCTAAATCAGTGTTCTTGTCGAAGGTGACCATGCCTTCGAATCTCCTCCAGCCGTAGTTTCCGCCGCGCTCGATGATGTGGATTTCTTCCCATTCGTTTTGGCCCACGTCCCCGGCCCAAAGATCCCCGTTGGCTCGGTCGAAGGCAAAGCGCCAGACGTTGCGCAGGCCCAAGGCCCAGATTTCCGGCGCGGCTTCGGGGGTGTCCACAAAGGGGTTGTCAGCGGGGATCGCATAGGCCTTGCCCTCGCTGGTTTGATCCACGTCTATGCGCAGGATCGCACCGAGCCAAGTGCTTAGGTTCTGGCCATTGCGTTTTGGATCACCACCGCTGCCCCCGTCACCAAAACTGATGTAGAGATACCCATCGGGCCCGAAGGCGAGCATGCCACCGTTGTGGTTGCGCCATGGCTGGGGTTGTTCCAGGATCACCTTGCGTGAGTCACGGTTCGCCTGGTTGGGATCATCTGGAGATACCTGATAGCGCGCGACGATGCCCACCTTGTCTTCAACCGAAGAGGAGTAGTGCACATAGAAGTAGCCGTTCTGTGCGTACTCTGGATGAAAGGCGAGACCCAGTAGGCCCTCTTCATTTCCTTCGCGGCTGACTTCGTCCGAAATGTCCAGGAAGATCCCGGTCCCCTCGGGGTCCTCCTGGTTCTCAAACACATGGATCCGGCCTTTTTGCTCTACCACAAAAACCCGGTCAGTGCCGTCGCCGGCGCCGGTCAGAAAAACTGGCCGTTGGAACTTCAGCTGAGGAAAAACCCTCTCAAGGCGCACGGCCACATCCTCTTGAACGGTGGCCGGGGAGCAAGCTCCCATAGGAAAGAGCAGGAGGGGAATGAGGGTCAGCAACATATGGGGAAGGATACAGAAGGGTGGGCTAGTTGGGGCGACCGCGCTAACCCTACTAATTGCCATAGCCAATGGCGCGCAAGGCGTTGAGGTCGTCCTCGCTTAACTCCAGGCTGCCGCGCTCACTGTCCGGGCAGATAGCGTTCCTCAGGATTACCTTAAGGGCGACGCGTCGTGCTAGTTCTTGGATGAGATCGGTCTGTTTGGGGCTACCTGCCGGTGTGAGCGGGTGTAGCTCTCCGCGATCCGTGTGACGGTCGTAGAAAGCACCCGGGTTTTCGTCCATGGCGGATTCTTTCGGATCCCAACCATGAATCAACTTGAGGTCTGGCCCGGTGAGGGCGACGTGGACTTCGCTGGAGGAAAGTATCGGGCTGGAGGGGTGGTTAAGATCGGGCTGGGCCTTGAGCCCTTGGTAGGTGCGATCCGAAGATTCGATTCCCGCAAGCTCTAACAAACTAGGTACTAAATCCTGGACTTGCACGAGGCGCTTGCTCCGTATGGGTGTCAGGCCAGGGGCCCGAATCATGAGGGGTACATGCAGATTTGGCTCTTGCAGATTTCCGTGCAAGGGGACTCCGTGTTCGAAGAATGACTCTCCATGATCGGAAGTGATCGCGATGATCGTGTTCTCCGCGAGTTGTTGGTTGCTTCCAAGGGTGGCCGGAAAGAGTGCCGAGGTGACCCAAATATCGGCCGAGGCGAGGGCGAGGGCAAGGGCGAGGGTGGAAAGGGGGCGCATACGAATGCCAAGCCTAGCTAGGTTCTTTGCGCGTGGGTCCCCTTTTCGTGTGTCTTGGGCCTGATCCCATAACTAGGTGCTTGCCCTCGGCCCCAAGGGCCCTGAGAATCTCAGCGCCCCCATACCCCCTCTTCCCATGAACATCGATTTTCTTCCCCAGTGGATGCAGGATTTTCTGCCCATTCTCGCTGTTCTCGTTGCCATCACGTTTGTGCTGCGGCGATTGCCCAAGGTCGAGCTCGGCCACTCGGCGGAGTTCATCCGGCGCCGGGTTTGGAACTGGGTACCCCTCGGGTTGACCTATGCGTTCCTCTACATGGGCCGCTACAACATCAACGTGGCCAAGGTGGTGCTTGATCCCGAGACCGGGATGGCCCTGATGACCAAGGCGGAGTTGGCGACGATCACGGTCTTTGGTACCACGACCTATGCGCTCTCGTTTCTGATCAACGGTCCATTGGCTGATCGCTATGGAGGGCGGCGCACGATTCTGGTGGCGGCGATTGGGTCGGCGATTGCCAATGTCCTGATGGGCTGGGTGATTGCCTCGGGATATGTAGAGCACCGGGTGGCGGCTCTTGGGGCGCTTTATTCCCTGAACATGTACTTTCAGAGTTTTGGCGCCGTCTCGATCGTCAAGGTCAATGCCAATTGGTTCCATGTGAAAGAGCGAGGTGTTTTTGGCGGAATCTTTGGCATCTTGATTTCCCTGGGCTTGTACTTCGCCTACGACTGGGGCACGCCGATCGCCCAGAACCTCGGGCCGGAATGGGCATTCTTTGTGCCAGCGGGAATCTTGCTTCTGTTTGCGATCTTGGACCATCGCCTGGTGTTTGATCGTCCAGGCGATATTGGGCATCGGGATTTTGATCCGGGCGATGCGAGCGTGACTGAAGAGGGCGAAGTCTTGAGCCCGATCGCGATCGGCAAGCGCATGCTGGCGAGCCCGACGATCATGTTCATCATTCTGATCGAAACCTGCAGCGGCTTTGTGCGTGGGGGCATCATGAAGTGGGGCTATGTGTTCGCCAATGAAACCGGACAAGACGCACTGACCGGGCACTGGGGAGCCTACTTGTGCGTGGCCGGGATCCTCGGAGGTGTCTTCGCGGGAACCGTGTCGGACCGGGTCTTTCAATCACGACGTGGGCCTGTTTCCTTTATTCTCTACGCCCTCGCCAGCGCTTCGATCGCTGTTGCGGCGGCACTGATTGTAAGTCCCATGGCTGGGTTCATCCTGTTGTTCGCCATCTTGAGCGTGATCGGTGTCCATGGCATGTTGTCAGGCACCGCCAGCATGGATTTTGGAGGCCGGCGCAACGCAGGGCTTGCGGTGGGCATGATCGACGGAATGGTCTACCTTGGATTCGGCGCCCAGTCGATCATCTTGGGCTATGTGTTGCCTACGGGAGAAGCCCAGGCCCAAGCGGAAAACTGGCGAGTCTGGCTCTACGTGATCTTGCCGGTGGCGATCATGGGAATGCTCTTCTCCTTGCGGATTTGGAATGCGGCACCGCGGGCGAAGAGCCCCGAGTTCAAAGACGGCTAGCCTCCGATGGGCAGATCGTCCTAAAAGTGTCGAGTGAGCTCTACCCGCCGGAAGGCACAGGGGGCACCCTCAGCTTGGAGGGCTATCTGTCCTTCAGTGGCGGTGCACGCATAGCCCTGGTTGACTAGGTCTCCGTTGACCCAAACATCCACGCGATCGTCCTTGCACTCGATCCTCATGTGATTCCATTCGCCGGCGGGGTTTTCAGAGTCATCGGTCAGGTTACGAATGCGTCGAGCCTTACCCTCTTCCACTCCCCAGTTCTCGGCTTTGCCTCGCCGTTCGACCATGTTGTCCACCCAGATGTCCTCGCCGATGCACCAAAAGTCTCCGGCGTTGCCTCGGTGCATCTGGACTTCGATGGAAGAGGGAAACATTCCGTAGAGGCGGCGCGGCGTGGAGGCGTGAACCAGCACTCCGCAGTTGCCGGGTTCGCCGGTCCAGCGGTATTCCACTTCCAGGGTGTAGTTCTTGAAGGACCTATCCGTGATCAGGTGTCCGTTCGGATTCCCAAGACTCATCAACACTCCATCTTGAACCGCGAACGAAGGATCCACCTCGGGGTTGTCGTCGGCGGCTGGCACATCCGTGTGCCAGCCGTCGAGGTTCTCGCCGTTGAAAAGGTCATGCCTAGCGTGGCCCTCCACTACGCAGGAGCTAAGAAAGAGGCAGAGGAGCGATCCCTTGAGGGCTAGCGTGTTCGGGGAAAAAGTGTTTCGCATGGGGCGAAAGATACCCTCTGCGGGGCCCGCCCAAGACAGGCGAGGATTTCAGCCTCGCCACAACAGATTGTTGGGCCGCTGGCTGCCCCATGCGTCGCGAAGAGGCTTCGACCGGGGCTGGTTCCAGGGCGGGCATTCCCCGGTCCCGGGCTGGGGCATGAGGCTTCTCCCCCAGGCATGATGCCGGTTTTGGGGCATGCGTAGGCCCGGTTCGGGGGCGTGAGTCCAGCCCGGTGAGCGAGATTGCGGCTCTTCGGATACCTTGGGGGAACCCGGATGGGCTCTCCCCCGTCTCCCTGCTAAGCCTCTCTCCACTGTTGGTGATTAGGGCTAGTGCATTCATATTCTCCCCCCCCCTGATATTCCATGAAAGACCTTCATCGCACATTTGTCAAAGCTGCCCTTTGCCTTGGCCTCGTGGCCAGCGCCGGCGCTCAAACATCTCCTACGAACCACATCGACATGGTCTATTCCCATGATACGGGTTTGGTTCAGAACCTGGGTCAGCGGGCAGATGTGACTGCTTCATTCACCGTGGAAGTTTCCGGGACCCATTGGCTCCGACTGTACTTTTCCAAGGCCATCTTGCCCCGGGGCACAGAGGTGCGAATCAGCAGCTGGGCCGATGGAGACGTTCAGATTCTGACGGGCCAGAACATGGCCCAATGGCAGAACACTTCTTGTTACCTCAATGGTGACAAGTTGCAGGTCGAAATTTTTGCAGAGGTGTGGGCCGAGCCCGCTCGTCTTGTGTTGGCTGAAGTAGACGCCGGCCTCGCTCAGCCCCCCGGATCGATCTGTGGCTCTAGCGACGACCGTGTGGCCTCTTCCGATTCCCGAGCAGCGCGGATGTTGCCCATCGGTTGTACCGGTTGGTTGTTCGAGGATTGCTCTGGTTGTTTCATGACCGCAGGTCACTGTGGCGGTGGCCTCAGCGTGGCCCAATTCAACGTGCCCGCCTCCACCGCCAGCGGCGCATTGGTCAATCCTCCCGCAAGCGATCAGTACGCGGTGGATGCGGCTTCGATCCAATCCAATGGCGGTTTGGGTGTCGGCAATGACTGGGCCGTGTTCGGTTGCTTCGACAACGCCACTTCCGGCCTTCAAGCCTCGGCCGTACAGGGACCGGGCTACACCCTTGCGGCCTCGATGCCCGTCACTGGGATGCCGACTCGGATTACCGGTTATGGCACCGACGGCGGCAGCGCAAACCAGACTCAACAGACCCACGTGGGCCCTTTGGTGGACAACAGTGGAACTCAACTCGGCTATGTGACCGATACCACCGGCGGAAACTCCGGGTCTCCTGTGATTCATGAGGCCTCAGGCAACGCCATTGGCATTCACACCCATGGCGGTTGCAGTTCATCAGGCGGAAACAACTGGGGAACCCAGGTGACTCGCTCTGATATTCAGACGGCGATCGCCAACCCTCAGGGTATCTGCTCCACGAACTGTGGCGGCGGCGGTGGCGGCGGTTGTACCGCAGACGCGTTTAGCCCCAACCACTCCTGTGGCGCGGCTGCGCCCTTGACTGACGGTGTGTATGGGCTTGAAGTATGCAAGACCGAGCCCGATTTCTTCAGCTTCACAGTAGCTGACGGTTCGACTCTTGATGCCTCGGTGTTGCATTCGGTCACGGTCGCTGACCTTGACGTGATGCTGTACGAGGCGCTCAACTGCAGCGATGATCAAAGCTCGGGTTGCGGCGCGACATTGGCTTGTGGCTTCACCGGCTCGGACAATGAGACCATTAGCTGGACGAACACAACTGGCGCCGACGTGGACTGCATCGTGCGTGTGCATGTCTGGCCCAGCAGCACTGGCGATGCCAGCCCTTATGACCTCAACATCACCGGAATTGGCGGTGGCGGTGGCGGCGGCGGTTGTACCGCAGACGCGTTTGGCCCCAACCACTCCTGTGCAGCGGCTGCGGTCGTGAGTGACGG